>Ga0307376_10002794_pt1 | contig 16710 bp, 18 predicted proteins | sample TR2MG_FD_202536 | JGI IMG/M metagenome (GOLD analysis project Ga0307376, IMG submission 202536) | Soil microbial communities from Risofladan, Vaasa, Finland - TR-2 | ecosystem: Environmental > Terrestrial > Soil > Coastal area > Acid sulfate soil | place: Finland: Risofladan, Vaasa | collected...
TCCCGGCACGCTTACCAGGGAGGAGGAGTCTCTGGCCGCCGGTCTGGCCGGCAAATATGCCGGGCCGGAGTGGAACGCCCGGCACAGAGCCGGGCGTTCAGGATTAATTAGCCCGCGGATTCCCCTTAATTTATTGGGGGGAGGAACGGGCTGTATTTGACAGCCACGTTCGACTTTTACCCTTTTGTATAGCCCGCAAGTCTTTCGGGTGCCGTTGTGTAAATTGGCACTTGCGCCCCTTTTGATAGCTACAGAAGAGAATCTTGACCAACGCATTACTCATAAGCGAAATAATCTTGGACACAATCCCTTCCTTGGTGCGGACTATATCGCCTTTCTCAAATAGCTTGTAACGCGGTAAAACTGTAGGGTCTTGTCCGCGCCAGATACGGCGGTTTTTTACCACAACCGGGTTATCGTCAGCACCAATATAAACAGCCTCATTAACGGCATAAGCCTCGTTGAGTTTCTTCTTGCCAGGAAGTAAGCCGTAGTTGAATCGGCCTTCCAGCCTTAGTCCTTTGTAATACCTACTTCTCACATGCCGCCGGTAGCTGCGGTTCTTTCGGTTTGTTTCTTGATCGTGGTCATCTGTCTTCATCCGAGTCTGATCAACGCCGGGCTGTATGTCAGCTTCCGAGCGGTAATGGGCCACGCCGGGGTTGGCGTTAAACAGCTTTCGGTTCGGATGGCGTTTGCGGTACTCCACCCGCCACGTCAAAACGGGTAATCGTAACGGATACCCGTCACGGGAGCCCAATGCCGCAGCATCGTTGATATGGCTCTTGAAAAGTCCGAGTTTCTCACGCTGCGCCTTAGTCTCATAACCATATCGCACGTCTACGGGTAGACCTAGTTTTTGCAACTCCGCTTCGAGCAGGTATCTGCCGTGCATGAGCCTGCCGGCCGCCCTTGGGTCCGGAAACCGGTTGGCATCAAACACAATCGAAAGGTCTTCCGTAGTAACGGAGGTATGACACTTCCTACACAGAGTTCCCATCACGTCGTATCGATTTGTGCCGCCGGATTTCCGCGTTTTGAAGTGGTGAATGTCCGCTGTTTCTTCCGTAACCGGCTCGCCGCAGTACAGACATTTGTACCCGTCCCGCTTCAAAATCGCCAGGCGCTTCTTTTGCTGCCTGTTATCGGCCTGCACGCCGCCGGCGGGGCCTTCTGGTATTCCTTTCCCGTGACACCGGGACGCCTTTTCCTTACCATGTCGATCTTAACTGGTTCCAGGATGATTCGGTTTACTGGAAAATATTTGAGTACGTCTTTGACTGCGTTAAGTTTGGCCTGCACGTCACTGCGAATGCTCTGAGGATACTCGGAGACTTTTCGGTAATTGAAACGTGACTCGCCTTCCTTCCTGCGTTTCTTGTTGCGACGATTCCGGCGGCCACCGCGAAGAGACCTCCGTTCTTTCAAGTTGTCGCTGATCTCCCGACCTCTGGGGTGCCCCTCCAAACCTACGATTACCTGATCATGGATTTGGCGGTGCTCAACTACCGCAATTCCGTAGGTCTCTCCGTCGTCTATCACCATGTCGGCATCCATGACAACCGGATCTTGGATTTCGTATGTCAACTGAATGACAAACGGATATACCGATACCATTTTGGCCTTGCCATGTTTCAAAAGCCACCGGGCGCGGGCCGGGCGCGCCGGTGACAAGAGCGTGCCTTCATTGTTCAATACTCCTACGGTATTTCCGCACTGCCGCATTACCAGGTCTCCTTCCTTACCCCTTGCGGGGCCGGGCGTAACCGCCCGGGTCACCGCTTACGCGGGTACTATGCCCCCTGCGCCTCCACCAAACACGGACCGGAGGTTGCCCTCCGGAGGAACGCCGCCGCGAACCGGCTGGGACACCACCGCCCTTGTAGGTAGCGTTCCTGTCTGGATTCGACGGTGCGAGTCAACACTGCCGGATTGCTACCCGAAGGTAACACCTGCTCACGCGATTCTTCATCGCATGCCTAGCACTTCAGTGTTAGGTAGTTGACAGCCAGGACTTTAACTTCTTCTCGTCGGTGATCGTTATCTTCTGACGGTCGACTTCGAGGACGCCGCTGCGGCGGAAATCGTTGAGGATGCGGTTGGCCGTCTCCCGGGTGGTGCCGATGAGGTTGGCCAATTCCTGGTTGGTAAGGTTGATGTCGATACAGGTGCCTTTTTCCGCCTGCACCCCGTAGGTGCGGGCCAGGTCGAGCAGCATGCCGGTCATGCGGCGGTAGGAGTCCTGGTGCGCCAGGCTGTTGATTTTGGCCTGGGCTTCGCGCAGGCGCCGGGCCATGAGCTTCAACAGGGCTACCCCGATAGACGGGCTCTTGATTAAAAGGGCTTCCATGTCCCGGTTGCGGACCAGGCCGATCAGAGAGTCTTCCATGACCTCCGCGCTCGCCGGGTAGGTCTGGTCGCCGAACAAGACCACCTCGGCAAACACCTCGCCGGGCTGGATGTAGTGCAGGATATGCTCGCGGCCGTCGGGCGTGGTCTTGGCGATCTTGATCCGCCCGGACTTCAGGAAGAATACGGCCTCGCCCGGCTCCCCCTCCATGAAGATAATGCGCCTCTTGCCGTAGCGGCGCTCGATGACCAGCTTTGCGATCTCGGCCAGTTCCTCTTGATCAAGGCCGGCAAAGATGGGGATGTGGCGCAAATACTCGCGGTAATCGGACACGTTGGTGCTCCTTCGCCCCGCCGTCCCTTAACGGCGGGTTTTTCCGTCAAGGCCGGCCAATTCGTTGGTCAGGGCGGTAAAGGCCGGCAGTGAGTTCAGGACGATCTGCTTCGGCACGCTGTAGGACAGGCGGAAGTAGCCGGGCCGTCCGAAACCGCGTCCCGGCACCAGAAGGATGTTGTATTTCTGGGCCAGGGCTACGAAGGCCAGGTCATCGGGGATGGGCGAGCGGGGGAAGAGGTAGAAGGCCCCCTGGGGTTTGACCATTTCGTAACCGAGGGCGCTCAGGTGGTCGTACAGAATGTCCCTCTTCTCCCGGTAAGGTGTGACATCGACCGGCTGACCTTGCAGCGGGGTAACCAGGCGCTGCATGAGGGCGGGGGCGTTGACGAAGCCCAGGGTGCGGTTGCAGAAGATCAGGGCCTGCATGAGAACATCGACCGACTCGATGCGCGGGCTGGCCGCCAGGTAACCGATCCGTTCCCCCGGCAGGCCCAGGTCCTTGGAATGGGAAGTGGCGACCAGGGCGTTTTTAATGTGCCGCAGGACGGGCGGCACCGTCACCCCGTCGTAGACCAGTTTGGCGTAGGGCTCGTCGGAAATTACGTAGATGGTTTGCCCCGTCGCCGTTTCCCGGTCGCCCAAGAGCTGTTGCAGGGCGTCCAGCACCGCCGCCGGATAGACCACTCCGGTTGGATTGTTGGGGGAATTCAGGATGATGGCCCTGGTCTTTTCATTGATGGCCCCGGCGAGGGCGGCCAGGTCGGGCAGGAAGTCGTCCCCGGTGGGGACTTCGCGGATGACCCCGCCGTGGTTGTCCACGTAGAACCGGTATTCCATGAAGTAGGGGGGCAGGACGATAACTTCCTGACCGGGGTCCAGAATGGCCTTCAATATCACGTTCAGAGCCCCACCGGCACCGCAGGTCATCACGACGTGCTCCGGTTCCACGGGCAGACCGGCTTCCCGGGCCAGCACCAGGGCCACCGCGGCGCGGGTCTCGGCGTAGCCGGCATTGGGCATATAGCGGTGCATGCCCGGGACAGGGTCACAGGCCAACTTTTTCAGTTGGGCGTGGAAGGCCGCAGGCGGTTCCTCGCTGGGATTGCCTAGGCTGAAATCGTAGACCCGGTCGGCGCCGTGGATGGCCCGCAGTCTTTCCCCCTCTTCAAACATCTTGCGAATGAAGGAGGCCCCTTCGAGGGACGAGGCGATCTTCTGGGATATGTTCATTGAACTGAACTCTCCTTTCCGGCCTTTTGGCCGTGCGTAACAAGTCGTACAACTATATTAGCTTATCCAGGGAGATTTGAGAAGGGTCCGGCCGGTCAAAAGCGGGGAGAAGGGGTCGGGGCCGGACGAAAATAATCCTGGGGTCCTTTACTGCTTGTCCCTAAGGGATTTTCTGTTTCTCTCCCACAATGGAATACAATGGCACCAGCCTCGTAAGCAGGACTTTCTGCAGCCGGAGCAGAATATCTGAGTAGTATACTTGGAACGTGGAGATCATCTCCCAAAGAAATCTTCTTAGATCAGTGCCGTTTATGGTAAGTCGAACGTTAGCGAGGGAGGGTTCCTAATTGGGTGGGGCAAACGATGAAGCTAGCCTGCGCAAGTTGTTGGAGAGATTGCAGGAAGACCTGGAGGAACTGGAAGAGGAAAAGGTGTTTACGCTTTCCCAGACCGGTCTGCACGTCACGGGCGGCGCGGTCAAGAAATTTGAGGCCGATCTCCGCGGCTTGAAGGAGAGGATCAAGGATGTGGAGGAGCAACTCCGGCAGTGCCGCGGCTAGAGGCGCACATTGAGACCCTTTTCCACCAGGGCTGTGATCACCGGGGCCGGGTTGGTGGTAGCCAGGCGCACGACGGTCTGGATCCGGCCTCCGTCCAGGTACAGGCAGGCGATGCCCAGAATGGGGATATGCCGCTGATGGATCAGGGCGGTAATCTCGGACAGGGCGCCGGCCCGGTTATGCGTCTCCACAACTACCCGGGTGCTGGCGTGGCGCAGGCCGAAAAAGCGCACCAGAGCCTCGACCATGTCGGTCTGCGTGATAATGCCTACCAACCGGCCACCCTCCAGGACCGGCAGGCTGCCTATCTTATGGTCGCGCATCAAAAGGGCTGCCTCTTCCACCGGACAGTCGGGGGTGACGGTAACCGGCCTGCTCACCATGACCTGCTTTGCGGTCAGGGAGGGATCCTGACCGACATGCTCCCCGCCGGAACCGGGAGACAGGGCTTGCAGAAGGATGCGCTTGGTGACCAGCCCGACCAGGTGCCCTTCTTCCACCACCGGCAGATGTCTGCATTTGCGCCGGTGCATCAAAGAAAGGGCCTCTTCGACCGCGGTGTCCGGCGCGATGGTTACAGGTGACGGAGTCATATGGTTTTGCACGAACACGCTGCTCACCCCCTGCCGGGGTTGGCCGGCCGACCGTTTTGATTCACAGTCACATTTTAACAAAAGGGTCCGCAAAGATCAATGGCCCGGGTTCACGGCCGGCATTCCGGCGCGGGAAATAGTACATATGTCCGGCAAAGTTGTGACAGAAGGGAAACAAACCGCCTATTGACACCTTCCTTACCCTTTTGCTATACTGACAGGGAAAATATAATAACGGTGCTCTTATCCGGAGTGGTGGAGGGACTGGCCCAATGAAGCCCGGCAACCGGCCCGTCAAAAGGCGACTTGCTCTTTTGACGCGGCGAGGTGCTAATTCCTGCAGGAGACGTTGTCTTCTGATAGATAAGAGGAGGAATGCTCGGGGGCCTCTTCTGCTACGGAAGAGGCCCCCTTTCCTTGACGGAAGGGCACTGGAAAAGGGAGCTGTATTTAGTTGACCGTCAGAACCTATGGGGAGATCAATGCCCGAATCAGGTCCGGCAAGGTTGTGGTACTGACCGCCGAGGAGGCCATCGAACTGGTGGCGGCCAAAGGGTTGGCCAAGGCGGCCGCCGAGGTGGACGTTGTGACCACGGGTACCTTCGGACCGATGTGCTCTTCCGGCGCCTATTTCAATTTCGGCCATTCCCGGCCGCGCATGCGGATGCAGAAGGTCTGGCTCAACGGGGTGCCCGCTTATGCCGGCCTGGCCGCGGTGGACGCCTATCTGGGGGCTACCGAGTTGCCGGAGGACGACCCGTGCAACAGTAAGTACCCGGGCGAATTCAAGTATGGCGGGGGCCACGTGATTGAAGAACTGGTAGCCGGCCGCAGGGTCCACCTGGAGGCCGAGAGCTACGGTACGGACTGCTATCCGCGCAAGAAACTAGACACCTGGTTTTCCCTGGCCGAGATCAACGAGGCTGTGCTGTTCAACCCGCGCAACGCGTATCAGAACTACAACTGTGCGGTTAACCAGAGCGACCGGACCATCTATACCTATATGGGCGTCCTGAAACCACGCCTCGGCAACGCTCATTACAGCACGTCGGGCCAGCTGAGTCCGCTGCTCAAGGATCCGTCCTTCCGTACCATCGGCATGGGTACCCGCATCTTTTTAGGCGGCGGCACCGGTTACGTGGCCTGGCAGGGTACCCAGCACTTTCCGGGCGTGCACCGGGACGCCGAGGGTCGCGAGTTCGGACCGGCCGGGGGCACCCTGGCCGTTATCGGGGACCTCAAGCAAATGAGCCCCCGCTGGCTCATGGGTTCCAGCTTCACCGGCTACGGAGCCACCCTGACCGTCGGTCTGGGCATACCGATCCCGGTGTTGGACGAGGAGATCCTGCGGGCGGCCACCGCGACCGATGCCGACCTCTTCGCCCAGATAGTCGACTATTCCGACGCCTACCCCGACCGGCGGCCGGAAAATCTCGGTTTGGTCAGCTACGCCGAGCTCAAGACGGGAAAGATCACCCTCCTGGAGCGGCAGGTACCCACAGCCCCGGTTTCCAGTTACCCGCGGGCCAGGGAAATAGCGGCGATCTTGAAGGAATGGATTCAAAAGGGCGACTTTACCCTGACCGAGCCGGCCTTCACCCTGGGGGCGGCCGTGCAGGCAGCTCCGGCGCGGTCGCTGGAAGACAGGTCCAAAGAATAGGTCTTGAAGGGAGGGAGCGGTCCGCCACAAGGGGCCGCGCGAACATGACCCGCAGGAAAATCGTGCTCCGTTTCGACGCCGCCAACGTCGATGAGCCAATCATCTACCGGCTGGCCCGGGATTACGACCTGGTCTTCAACATCCTCAAAGCCAACGTCAGTTCCCAAATGGAGGGGTCACTGGTCATGGAACTGACCGGGGAACGTTACCAGGAGGGCCTGGCCTATCTGAAGGAGCAGGGCGTAGATGTTCAGCCGCTCAACCAGGAGGTGGTACAGAATCAGGAACGCTGCACCAGTTGCGGGGCCTGTACCGCTATCTGTCCCACCGGTGCCCTGCATCTGGCGCGACCCGCCATGCAGGTGGAGTTCGACCGGGACGAGTGCGTGCTGTGCCAGCTGTGCGTGGCCGCCTGTCCGGTAAAGGCCATGGAGGTGCACTTCTAGCTTGGGCGAAGTTCGCTCCTACCGGAGTCTGTTCCGTCAACAGGATCTGGTCCACTTCGAGGTGGTGGTCCGGGAAACGGATCTCTCCATCGGTGTGCGCCGGGAGGTGTTCAGTGAGGAGTTGGTTCGCCGCACCAGCGCCCTCGTCCGGCGACTGCGCTCCCTTATGGAGGCCTATGTGGCGGCGGAGCCGGGTTTTGTGGCGGCGCTTGCTCCCTATGAGCCAGGCCCGGGCGCTCCGGCCATCGCCGTCGATATGGCCCGGGCGGCCGCGGCGGTCGGTGTGGGACCCATGGCCGCGGTAGCGGGTGCCTTCGCCCAGTACACCGGCCGGTTCCTGGCCCGCCATTCCCGGGACGTCGTAGTAGAGAACGGGGGCGACATCTACCTGAAAACCTCCGTCCGGCGGACGGTCGGCATTTATGCCGGGACATCGCCCTTTTCCCACCGTCTGGCCCTGGAGGTGCAACCCTTCCAGAGCCCCCTGGGTATCTGCACTTCCTCCGGGACCGTCGGCCCGTCACTCTCCTTCGGCCGGGCCGATGCCGTGGTCATTTTGGCGCCCTCGCCCCTGGTGGCGGATGCCGCGGCGACCGCGGTGGGCAACCGGGTGCAGGGGCCGGGGGATGTGGAGGAAGCGGCCCTTTTCGCCGGCAGCCTGGCCGGGGTGGCGGGAGCCGTGGTGATCGCCGGCGACCGGATGGCGGCCTGGGGAGAGGTGAAGCTGGTCCCTCTTGACGATCAGGCGGGCGGATGATAAAGTTGACTGGCAAGAGACAATGAAGGGGTTGGTGTTCTATGTTCGACTGGAGCGGATTCTACGTTGGACTGGCCATCTTTATCGTGCTGGCCGGATTGACGACCGGCTATTCCCGTGCTATTGCCGCCCAGATGGGACGGGTGGAGTGGCACAGCATCGGTAAGAACAAACCCATGTACTAGATCCGGGGTTTTACGGTTTTCCGGCCCGGACGTCCTCCAGGTAGGGCCATCTGCTGCGGACGCGCGTTATCTCCGCCAGGTCGAGGCTGAAATACGGGAGGCTTGCCGCCGGTCCGGCGTCCGTTAACCGGTTGCCGTAGGGCCAGGCCACGAAGCTGCCGCCGCTGACCGGGCGGCCGTCACCGTAACTGGTGGCGGTGTGTTGGCTATGGCCAGGAAGATGGTGTTTTCGGCGGCGCGGGTCAGGCCGGGGGACGGTCAGGCCGAGGAGACCAGAAGACCTGATATGGATTGAGGAAATCCCCGATTCTGTGCTATGGTATTACTTAGTAATACCCACCGGGAGGCTGCTATGAGCAGAGTCACCATTCACCCCGTGGCGGTTAAGTTGGACTCCGACACCAATGAACGCGTGAAGCGCCTGGCCGAGGCGCGGCATCGCACCCCGCATTGGGTGATGCGGGAAGCGATCCTTCAGTACGTGGACCGGGAGGAAAAACGCGAGGCGTTCCGGCAGGACGGCATCAGAGCGTGGAACGAGTATCAAGCCACGGGCTTGCATGTGACGCTGGAAGAGGCGGACGCTTGGCTTGACAAGCTGGAAGCAGGACAAGACGGGGATCCGCCTGAATGCCACGTCTGATTTGGTCGCCGTCCGCGCTACGCGATGTTCAACGCGCCTACCGCTTTCTGGCGGAGAAGAACATGGACGCAGCCAAGCGGGCCGTAAAAGCAATTCGGTCGAGTGTGGAGGTCCTTGCGCAGCATCCCGAGATCGGACGGCCAGCCGAAGAGATGGAACCGGAATATCGGGAATGGCTGATCGACTTTGGCGACAGCGGGTATGTGGCTTTGTACCGCTACGACGGCAAAACTACGCTGATCGTGGCAGTGCGCCACCAGAAGGAAGTCGGATATTTTTAGGGGGCCGTGCGGTTGTCGCGCGGCCCTAAGAACATAAGTCGTAAGGGCGGCGCTCACGCGGGCGGTCCCGGTGAGCAGGGTCCAGTTCTGTCGCCGCAGCCGTTCCGGTCGATCCATGTTCAATTGTAAGAAGAAACCCATGTACTAAACTCCGGTTTTTACGGTTTTGCGGCCCGGACGTCCTCCAGGTAGGGCCATCTGCTGCGGACGCGCGTTATCTCCGCCAGGTCGAGGCTGAAATAGTGCAGGCCTTCCGCCGGTCCGGCGTCGGTTAACCGGTTGCCGTAGGGCCAGGCTACGAAACTGCCGCCGCTGACCGGGCGGCCGTCGCTGTAACTGGTGGCGGTATTGTTGGCCATGGCCAGGAAGATGGTGTTTTCGGCGGCGCGCGCAAGCCCAAGGGCCCGCCAAAGTTCCGCACGGTCGGCCGGGATACTGGCCGGGTTGAGCACCACCTCCGCACCGTTCCTAAACACGTAGACAAACGTATACGGCTATAATCATTGCTACAAATAAGCGGCGATGACAAGTGCAATCAGCCAAAGTTTTGCCGCGGATAAACTGCCTTTGACCGACGCAGGGCGAACAGTTTTCCCTGCGATTCGCAGCTGGAGTCGCACCCGCGTTAGAGCCGGCACATCCATGCCGCCCGTAGGCTTGCACCCGCAAGCGGACCTCATCGAAACCGGTCACCGCCGGGGCCGTACCTCCCCGGATGCGGGGGCCATCCAGTTCAGCCGGTGCCCGACGGGATGGGAAGGGTTTATCTGGCGCCCCCTCCCGCCCCAACTGTCCTGTTTGGACATGCTACGTTCTTGCGCTGTCACCTTCGGACCGATAGTGACACGTGGTTTCGGTTATACTTGCAGTTATCCGGAAAGCGCCGCCGCTACCGTTGCCCGAAGTCACCAGCGCAGAGAGAAAAAGGTATCCAATATTAGAAACTATCAGCGTACAAGAGGTTCATCCTGTCACCGAAACGCACCGTCTTGAGACTTCTGCAGACCTGCAACCAGTAGTTCCTTCGCTTTGTCCGACGACGTTCCGGCAGATCCAAGGCATTGCTGACGACGTTGCTCTCCAGCTTGTAACCAAGGCCCCTCCGGGCTATCACGCAGGCCGCGGCTCCGTGCGAACTCAGCCCGTATCGCGCCATAAACTTCACCTGACCGACCGCCGACGTGGCAAACGGGTCGACCCGGATCAGTTCCACCGCGGTCCTACCCGCTGCCGACTCGGCCATCTTCTGGTATTTCGCGTATACCAGCCCCGACAGCATCCGGGAATAACGAGCGCCCTTTTCCCCAAGGGATCGCTTCTTTTTTTCGAAGTCCAGCAACTCCATCGCCACCGGCTTGTTCTTCGACGCGCTCAATTCCATTACTTGTTTGAGCGCATCCCCCAGGGCGGCGTTGATCTGGCCCGTGCTCCGGTCGCGCATCGGCACCGGAATAATGAATTCGCCCATAGGATTCCCGAACCGGTCGATTTCTCCCACCGCCAGGAAACCATAGTTCAAGTCGACTCCAATCGCGCCGATTCCCCTTCTCGTCGCCGGTGCCGGATCCTTTCGCTCAAGACTCGCATGCACATACCAACGGTCTTCTCGTTTCAGGAATCGGTAGGAGATTGGCCGGTCGTAAATCTTCTTCGAGTGCCCCTTGGCATCCCGTGTCTTTACGAACTGCCGCGCCATATCCAGCTCTTTTTGCCCGTAGGGGAAAGCCACGTCCCGTATTGTAATGTGAACGCCATACTTGCCTGTGAAGCGTTTAGCCACCCGCAGCCGCATGGCGTTGTCGAATCCATAGGTGCAGGTCTGGTTCCCGTAGGATTCGTCTTTCGACCCGAGCACGAAAAAGCTGCTCGACCGGGCCTCGCGCCAGGCATTGACCCACTCGGCATGGTCAAGGTACTCGTTGGCCTCCAGGTCAAACTGGGCCTTGAACAGCTTGCGCCCACCGAAGCAGATCCGGTACTTGTCCCTGTCCAGGTCCTGCCGCACACTGGCCAGCTTATGCTGGAGGTTTCTCAGTCTTCGCTTCTTTTGGTGTAGCACGAATTTGATCCGGGCCAGTTTCTTGACAATGGCTTCCCACTGGGCGCTTCCCTGTTTGATCTTCTTTTGCTTCAGCTTCTTGCGAGCCTTTTCCCGGGCCCGTTCCTTTTCCTTGATGAACTTCTCCACGGACTCAATTTGATCCCTCAAGGTGGATTCCCGGTATTTGAGGCCTTCCCTCACCGAACTTACTTTGCCGGCTACGCTGTTGTACAGCGAATTGAACTGGCGCGCGGTTATACCGTACTTTACGATGTATTCCTTCTTCAGTTCCGCCCATTTCCCGCCAAGAACATGCCAATCCACGAATAATCGCCGCTCCAAACTGCCGAACAGCCGCCCCATCTCTTCGAAGTACCTGTAAGCCTCGTCATTAACCGGGCTGATCACCGTCCGGTAGGTAGTCTGCACTTTCTATCACCTCCCTGTCCTGCCTATCACCGCATCATTTTTTTGCTGCGGTTGCCGTAGAGTCTGCCGTAAAAGCTGGTTACTATGGAAAAAAGATGATCCATCAGCTCTTCGTACACACTTTCGACGTTATCGCTGACCACGTGAATCTTGACGCCGTGACTTTGAAAGTACGTCTGCAGATAATTGAATCCGAATCTCGTCAGCCGACCCTTGAAGCTTACCGCCACGTCGCTAACCTTGCCTTCCCGGGCCAGCTTCATCAGCGTCACAAGCCCCGCCCGCCGGTCGTTCAGCCCGAAGGCTACGTCAGTGATTACGATTATATATTCGAACACCCGGCGATCGAACTGCTTGCGGACGTGTTCTACCTGCCGATCCAGATCTCCTTTTGTCTTCTGTTCATGCGACGATACCCGACCGTAAACCGCTAACACCCGCCTACCCGATGTTTGAGATGGGCCGTCCTTCTCGCCTAGAAGCCTTATCACCTCCAACTCGGGGATTCTGCGCCTGTGCGTCGGCGTCCGGAGCATCCTGACCTTTCCCGTGTTGTCACATCGCTGCAAAGTCTTCAGACAAACTCCTAAAACCTTGCCCGCTACCCTCATGGTGTATAGTTTTTCCATGTCAACATTATGCCATATAAGCACATGTTTGGTGGCTATATTTTGGAACTGCTAATACCCCCCCCTGCACTACGCACGACATCGTCCGATGCCGCCTGTCCACCACCAGCCCATGGCCGGTATCCGGTATTAATGTTGGTAGCACATTGACAAACAGTTAAAATGATCCAAGGTAAATCCCTGACTTGTGTCACCGGAGATGGCCCCATGAGGTCTCCACGCTGTTACTTCATCGCCCCTTCAAAAGGTTCCAATGGTCATACGGACGGGTCTGCCACCTTTGGCATTGCTAATTTTAGAACCTGATGGCCAAGATGCTTTTGGGTTAATTGTTAATTATTATACACCTAACGTATACGCCAGGTCAAGGATGGAAAAGGTCTCCTGGGAATTATTTTTAGGGCTTAGGACATAGCGACTCGGTAACACGGTACATGGGATGAAGCCCGCGGCGGTACCCACCTGACTCTGGCGGTACCCGTGGCTTTCCACTGCCTGTCAAACGGCAACTGAGGGGTTGGTCAGGAAGGCTGCGTTCACCCTTCAGACCTCGGCGATCCTCTCGCTCGGCGTCCGTATCGTTTTACCCCGTTGAAAAGCCTCCGAGTACACCACCCAAAACACTATGGCATCGCTAAGTCAAACACCTTATCAGTGGTCCATAGTTTGCCACATATGTAGCGGTATGTCTACTCTTTCTTATGGCTGCTACGAACCCTGCAGGGCCAGCCGCCGTAACAGTTCGGGGTACATGAGGTCGACGCACACCACTGCCCTGAGGCGGACACCGCGGTGTTCGACTACCGGCAGGCAGTGGCAGGGGGTCACGAAGCGGCGCTCCCCAATGGCATGGGAAGGAAAATGTTTTTCGAAGGGCACGGCGCCTTGACCGGGGGGCAGGAAAAGACCCCGGGAATAGACTGTGCCGGCGATGGAAACGTACTGGGCTCCCGATTCCAGGAGGCAGCCAGGCGGCACCAGGGCGGACAACTCCAGGGCGATGGCCAGGTATTCGGTCCAGGGGATGACCTCCGGGCCCAGCTAGTCTTCCGGCAGGAGCAGGATGTCCACCTCGTCCATAGCGGTCAGGTAGCCGGCCATACGGCGGATTTTTGGGACCGGTCGTCGATGAGGCGGGGAAACTGTACCAGGGCCAGGCGTAGATCCAGGCGCAGATCCAGGCGTAGATCCAGACGTAGATCCAGACGGGTTCACTCCTTCGGAGGGGTGGGCCGTTTTTTGTTATTTTAGGAAAAAGAAGCCGGCCGGTCCAGGCTGGTTCGGGGCACCCGCGAGAGTTGCGAGTTGGGAAAAAATGAGGGGGGATGTACCCTACAAGTACATCCCCCCTGGCGTCTACCGCAGGCCGGCAATGGCCCTTTCGGCTCGTTCGATGGCCAAACGCACCAGGTTGCCGCAGTCGCGGGAGGATACGCTACCCCAACCCTCCCGGTCAACAAGATGAGCAACTCCGAGTTCCTGGGCCAGCTCGTATTTCAGCTCTTCGGACATGAGTCCCCGTCGCTTACTCATTAGCCCGCCCCCTTCGTTTGGTTATCCGCCGGTAGCCGCAATAGTATTGTGGATGGTTTGGGAGGAGGATATCCGTTCGATCGGAAGATCGGCAAATTTAATGGAGCGGCTGACTGGCGCCAACCGCCTCGCCTACGGTAATGTCGGGCCCGCCACAGGCAGTCCAAGGCCAAAGGCGTCTCACTATGCGAGACATCTCAACATAGGACAGCGTCGTATGGAAGTGACGCCCCTTACGCCAGGTGTTGCCCAACTACTGCGCGCGTGGGCCCGCAGGCCGGGGCCTTTTGGATCGGCACGGCTCTGGCACGACAATTGCGTAAGACTAGCTCAGAAGGGAGGGTTCTGGCAACCGGGAGGGAGGTTTACGGAGGGCGGGCTCCGACCCCCGGGCGCGGATACCCGTTACGCGTACCGCACATATTGGGAAGTGAGGGCGCACCGGGTCAGAAAAGGCCCGGGTGGCGTTTGCTCCAGGGCAGATTAATCCTGTCGGCAGGAGGCGCCAGGAAGAAGGGCCTGGTGGGCTCTGGGTAGGAAATTGTTTGCACGGGCCCAAGAGTCGCACCTGGATTGAGCGGAAGGACTGCGGCGGTCGTCCCCAATGTGTAAGTCGCGGCCGCCAAGGAATGCGGGGACGCCGTAGCCGGAACGGATAGTGACGGGCATCAAGGTAGTAGGGCAGATATTGCATGGTCAGACGCCAATTGTGCAAATATTTGCAGAAAGGAGTTGGAACAGGCGCCTGGTCCGCTGTTTCCAGTTCTGTGCTTAGGGCTCAGGGTGCAGGCGGGTTGACGTCATGTTTGGGGAGAGGCGCAGCCGGATTTTTACGGCATCGGGGGAAGATGCGAGGCAGCCATGGCAGGTACCTGATGAAATAGTGGAGGTGTGGAGAGGGAAATGGCACAAGTAACTTGCGACACGTTGACCGGCGACTTCCTGGAAGCCGCCACCCATTACCTGGATCTGGCAGCCCAGCAACTGGGGTTGGAAAAGGATATCCTGAAAATCCTGAAGGAACCGAAACGCACCCTCACGGTGGCGGTTCCCATCCGCCTGGATAACGGCAAGGTGGAGGTGTTCCGGGGCTTCCGGGTCCAGCACAGCCTGGCCCTAGGCCCGGCCAAGGGCGGTATCCGCTTCCATCCGGACGTCAACTTGGAAGAGGTCGTGGCTCTGGCCATGCTCATGACCTGGAAGTGCGCCGTGGTGGATATTCCCTTCGGCGGGGCCAAGGGAGCGGTCATCTGCAATCCTAAGGAGCTTACCGACGCGGAACTGGAACGCGTCACCCGGCGTTATATAAGCGAGATCAGCATAATCATCGGACCGGAAAAGGACATTCCCGCCCCCGACGTCAACACCAACCCCCAGGTCATGGCCTGGGTGATGGATACCTTCAGCATGCTGAGCGGCTTTTCCGTGCCCTCCGTGGTGACGGGCAAACCCCTGGAGATCGGGGGCTCACTGGGGCGGAGTGAGGCTACTGGCCGGGGCGTGGTATTTACCATCGAAGACGCCTGCGCACGTTTGAAAATCAACCTTGCCGCCGCCACGGCAGCTGTACAGGGTTTCGGCAACGTCGGTTACGTATCCGCCAAGAGTCTCCATGACCTGGGTTGCCGGGTGGTGGCCGTATCCGATTCCCGGGGCGGTATTTATTGCGAACAGGGGCTCAATCCCGAGGAGGTCCTGGCTTTTAAGAATAAAACCGGCAGCGTGCAGGACTTCCCGGATGCCCGGAACATTTCCAACGAGGATCTCTTGCTGACGGAATGCGACATCCTGGTGCCGGCCGCCCTGGAAAACCAGATTACAGCCAAGAACGCTCCGTCGGTCAAGGCCCGATTGATCGCCGAGGGGGCCAACGGTCCCATTACCGCGCAAGCCGACCGGATTTTGAACGAGCGGGCCATTACGGTCATCCCCGATATTCTGGCCAACGCCGGCGGCGTCGTCGTTTCCTATTTCGAGTGGGTTCAGGGCCTGCAGCACTTTTTCTGGAGCGGCGACGAGGTCAACCGCCAGCTGCGACGCCGGATCATCGAAAGCTTCCGGAGGGTCTGGGCGATCAAGGAGGAGCACGGCGTCAGCCTTCGGTTAGCCGCTTATATGCTCGCCCTGGAAAAGGTGGCGACGGCCATGAGGCTGCGGGGACTTTATCCGTAGGCGGGAGATAGCCCCGCGGGTAGCAACCTTTATAGCCAGGCGCACGGTTGCGGGCCTTCTCTTGGGCATCTCCCGCCGGTCCGGGAGCGGGTCTGTCGCGGCTGGGCCATTGCCAAGTGCGCCTGCGTGGTGTATATATAGGTTGACCGGTTCCATCCGGTGTGCGATTAATTACAGGAAGCCCGCCAGCGGGCTTTGAAGGAACACCGGTCCAGGAAACGAGGCATGGGCAGCGTTATGAGCTCGGACGGGAAGAACCAGGCCGGGTCGACCGGATACGGGGAAGGGGTCAGGTTTCTGCCGGCCGGGGATATGGCCTTGGTGGTGGAGTTCGGCACGGAGATCAACCCCCGCGTAAACCGTCTGGTGCGCCAGCTGTACTGGCGGCTGAAGAGGACGGATGTGGCGGGGATTGCAGAGTTGGTGCCGACGTACCGGTCCCTTCTCATATTGTACGAGCCGGCCCCCATTTCTTACCGTGAACTGGCGGAGTTGGTCCGGACCCTGGAGCGGCAGCCGCCGAAGGCTGCCTTGCCCCCGCCGCAGACCTGGATGGTGCCGGTGATCTACGGTGGCGTAGACGGACCGGACCTGCCCGATGTGGCGGCCATGAACCGTCTGACGGAGGAAGAAGTGATCGCCCTCCACCAAGAGCCGGAGTACATGATCTACATGTTCGGATTCGCGCCCGGGTTTCCCTATCTGGGCGGCCTGTCGCCGCGCATCGCGGCAGCCTGGCGGTACCGCAGACCCGGATTCCGGCCGGTTCGGTGGGTATCGCCGGTCGCCAGACCGGCGTCTATCCCCTGGCGGGCCCGGGGGGGGGGGGGGGCTGAGCGGCCGGACCCCGGTCAAACCGTTCGAC
>Ga0307376_10002796_pt1 | contig 16707 bp, 14 predicted proteins | sample TR2MG_FD_202536 | JGI IMG/M metagenome (GOLD analysis project Ga0307376, IMG submission 202536) | Soil microbial communities from Risofladan, Vaasa, Finland - TR-2 | ecosystem: Environmental > Terrestrial > Soil > Coastal area > Acid sulfate soil | place: Finland: Risofladan, Vaasa | collected...
TCCTTTAAACCCAGTTGCCGTACAGCTTCAATGAGAAGTCTTTCTGGACTATAACTACCTATTATGGCAGTTTTATGGTAGTCAAACATGTAGTCCATTATCTTAAAAAAGGCTTCTCTTGTGTACAGCACAGCACAGGTATGGATAGTATTTATATCAGAAGTAACCGCCATCAAATCATGGTCACCCATAAAAGCTATCAGATCGTTTACCCCTTCAGGCTTTTCCCAAACACAGTCACCATTTACAGTAAAGATATATTTGAAATTCTCAAAGTTCTTTACTACTCCATAAGCGTAAAAAACATCCCAAAACCAACCATTCCTTTTTGGCTCCTCATAGGTATTATGCTTGTGAATCCACATATGAGCCTTCAACGATATGTCCAAATCTGGAGTATTGTCGTCGTAGTACTTATCCTGATACCAAGAAGCGGCAGGTGGATCGTATGAGCATATAACAAACTTTCCGGTCTCTCTTAAACTCGTAAGAACGGCTTTTAAGAATGTCAAATGCCCACGATGAGAAGTACATATTATAGCAGTATCCGACTTGACTGGTATATTGTTATAATTTAACGATAGATCAATCAGGTTGGGTCTTTGACTGTGGTCATGTGCAGAAGGATCCTTGCCAAACGGTAGTATTCTTGCCAGTTTTCTTTCTTCATCAGTTAACATTACATGTCCCCCCTTAATCTTCCGCTTTTTCTATAGTAAGGCAAATCCTTTGGTATTTTTCGAACCATTGTAAGTCCTACTCCCATTGCACCAAACGGAAAAGTAAAGACGTCAACATCTCCTCTGCGCTCCAATTGCTGTCGTAGTCTATATCCATCGCCGCACCTATGCTCTGACAAATACTCCTCAGTTGGTGGGTACATATCGTGTATAAAAATAAGTCCCTCATCAAGCATCAGAGGCAGCATATTATCAAAGTCCCTTTTCACAAAATCGTAGTTGTGATCACCATCTATAAAACCAAGTGCGAGAGGTGTGAACTTTACTTCCTTAAAAAAATCATCAGAAGTGCCCGTAAATACCACATTTCCTGGATCGAAGAATCCTTCTACTGACTGGCAATTTACTATCTCACCTGGACTTATATCACAGTGGTAAACTCTTCTTTTGTGTCTTCTTGCCAATTCTGTCAGAAACAAAGAGCTCTCTCCTACTCCTATTTCAGCTATATTGCCAGAGGTAAGATATCGTAGTATGTAATCTCCCATTATACCTAACAAGCCAAACCTACCCCATAGCAGTCTCCTTGATACCGTTAATGATCCAGGTTCCCACTCCGCTATATATCTTTTAGTTTCTGCACATCCCGGATGCTCATTAGGACCTGGTTTAAAAGTAATTGGTTTACAATACGGGCATACACATCCGTTAAAATGTTTTTTTGTGCTCATTTTTCTATTCCTTATTAAATGGGTCAGTAATCATTCTGAAAAACGGATTACCCAAAACTCCAAAGCTGCCTACTACTTCTGCATTTGGGAATTTTCTCAAGTAGAGTTTAGTTTTTTCAATTACAGCAGGATAATCACTTTTTATTACTACATAAATCTTTCCCCACTCTCTTACAGTAGTAGCTAGCAATGTATCAAGTCCTCTACAGTTCTCAAGCACTGCTATCTTATCGAGGGAGTGAAATGGTGTTCCTTGAAAGTTTAACTTCATCTCATCCATTGCACTTATTCTACTAAGAGCTGCTTTTCGAATCCTCTCTTTAACAAAATTGTCATTACCAGTTAGCCTTCTTGCTATGGGATAACGCATATACGCTACTTCTCCCTCAAAGAAGTACTTTGCAATTTCGGTTGCCCACCAATCTAAGCACCAGAAATCTTTTCCTTCACCATAATGATCTTGATCTTCCAAAGGAAATATCAGATTACTTATTATGTGATTGATGAAATTTCCAGCCGTCTCTCTCATACTGCCTGGTTCCATATCAACCTCCTTCTTAACTGTGTTTTATAAAGACCGATAAAGATGGAAATGCATAATAAGTAGCAAACAAATACTTCTTATTAAGTATAACATTTGTATTTATCTCCTGTCGTATGGGCTTTTTGTTATACTTCTTCATCCACTCCACGTTATCCCGCTCCTCCGACCCGCCTTCAAACATCATCATACCACCAAAGGATAGCTTGTCGTCCCACCTGTCAACTATCTTTCTCAATATCTCTCCGTCATTGCTAAGGTCAACGTGGAGAAAGCAAACGGAGTTCTTATCGTAGTCCTCATGCGCTGTAAACGCATCTCTTTTCTGGAGAGTTACGAACTCATTTACTTTATTCCTTTGTAGCATATACTCCACTTCTGCCCTACTGCCATGCTTGTAAGGGTAGTCATCCCACAAGTCGTAGGCGTTGAGGTGCATAGGATGTTTACTTTTTTTCAATGCCTCCCTTGCTCCTCTAGCTATGTGTAGGGTACTATATCCGTCAAGAACTCCTAACTCTACACACTTATGAGGGAGAAATATCTGAATAGTCCTCTCAAATATTTCTCCGTAGTTGTTTTGTATATAAGATGATCTCATTTACTTTACCATCCCTCCTTAATAGATTTGACTATATAAGAACGTTCTTCTTCCGTAACCCACCAGCCAACTGGTATACTGATATACTTCTTCATTACCTCCTCAAGATTAGGAAGTTCTGTAACGAATTTTTTGGTGAAAGTATGTTTATCATTCCTTTCATGGACTCTCGAAACAGAAACACCTCTTACCCCCATAGCATGGCAAAATTCAGACCGGTTTTCAACATGAATAGTATATAACCAATAAGAAGATAAACGGTCTGTGGAGTTCTGAACTATTTTAACTCCTGCAACGTTAGACAGTTCTTCATCATAATACTTCGCATTTTCCCTTGCTATTGCTACATTCCTTTCAGCCAACATCATATTGGAAATGCCAACAGTAGCGCATACGTCGTTCATATGCCACTTGTCTCCAGCCTCCAGAATATCTTCTTCACACCTAAAGTCATCTCTTGGAGTTTCTCTATCAATACCATACCAGCGAAGTAATTTTCCTCTATTGTAATCCTCCACATTTCTGGTAAAAAGAACTCCTCCATCAACGCAGGTGAGATGTTTAATCGCTTGAAAACTTATCATACAGAAGTTGGAGTATTTACAATCTCCTATAATAGAATCCCTATAAATAGAACCATAAGTATGAGCGGCGTCTTCTATTATTGGAATATTATACTCCTTCGATATCTCAAAAATTTCTTCTAGGTCTGCAGGGTATCCTCCCCAGTGAACGAACAATATAGCTTTGGTCTTCTCTGTTATCTTCCTTTTTATAGAAACAGGGTCGATGTTAATATCGTCTTTAATATCTGCCCATACAATATCCGCTCCTCTCATTAGAATAGGAGTATTAGTAGCAGTACATGTTAAAGGGGTTGAAATTACTTCATCACCAGAACCTACTCCTATCATCTTTAATGCTAGAGATAGTCCGTGAGTCCCTGCAGAAAGTGTTAAGCAGTAGGGATTATTGAATTTATCTGAAAGGTCTCCTTCAAACTCTTTTACTCTCGGTCCTTGACCAATCCATCCTGAATGAACTGTTTTTAGTAAAGGACTAGATATATTTTCACTCATTGCTACTTTGAATAACGGGATCATTATTTTTATCCTTATTTTGTTGGAAACTTTCTGTAACCATCATTTACAGCAGGATCTGGATGTTTTTTGTTCTTCATAAATAGTGTATAGAACGGATCCCATACTACTACCAAAGAAGGAATTGGAAATTCTGGATTAAAAGGTTTTATAAGACTTGAAGCGGCAAGCCTATGTTTTCCTTCTAACGCTATTACATCTCCAGTGGCTCCAGCAAACAACTCAACTATTACTGGAGTCCTTATCCCTTCTTCTTCTATCGACTTAGCAAGTTTTCTCCAAGGATATGACTTTTCCATGTCAGGAGTTAATTTCAATCCTCCATGCTTGATATGACTAAACCTTTTAAGTGGAATATAAGAAATATAATGGTCATCAAGTTTTACTTTCTCGAAGTTATTATAACTCTTCTCACTACCGAGTAAATTCATCAACTCGAAAATATTACACGACCTTTTAAAACCTAGAAGTTCTCTATGAAAAAGAATTATCTGAAAATAATTAATTAGGTTTTGTCTTCTCAGATCAAGTAAATCCATGTGAGCTATTTAACGTAAAGATACATGTAGAAGTCATCCGTCTTTCTATTCAGAACCTCCCACCACTTTTCGCGAAGTTCTTTCTCCCGTCTATATCCATACTTTTCAAATAGCTTTGTAAATGCCTCTATTCTGGCACCATCCCTGAGTCGTATGAGTGCCTTATCAGTCACTTTGGAAATACTTCTTACAATTCCTTCATGATCAGTGGTATAATAAAGAGATGCTATTCCGTAAACAAAATCAAAACGACCAAGATCCACCTCCTCCAGTACATCTTCCATCTTACCAGATATGTAAGTTATAGGAAGTTTTCTATTATGCTTCTTTTCAAAATACTGCTTGACGAAAACTTGCTGCTCCTCAAAATCCCAGTTCTCTCGCCAACCAGTGTAGTCTATGCCTATTACTTCTTTTGCTCCCATAAGAGCAGACCGGACACAAAATAACCCTGCATTACATCCCAAGTCTAGCACTCGCATGCCTTCTAAACTTTTAGGTAGAAACTTAATCATATTACTCCAAGCTGGATCACCACACCACTCACAGCCTTTTGAAATAAGATCATCTTCAAACTTTATGGACTGATACCACGAACGACTTGATACAAACTCTCTTGATTCCATTTTACTCCTTATACCGTATCACACCTAATTTGAGGATTAACCTCACCAAGTATCTCTTCTATCCACAGCATTGGATCATAGTTATTCTTTGCATGTTCTCTTGACTTATTTCCGAAAGCTCTTCTAAATGGTTCATTTGCATTTAGATTTTTTATTGCAGAAAGATGTTCTTCAAAAGAATTGCAAAGGTAACCGCCACCGTTAACTAACCTGTCTACTGCTCCACTATGATTTTCTGCTATTATCGGAAGTCCTGCCGCTTGTGCTTCCATTATTACTTTCGGTCCTCCTTCTGTATATCCTTCTGGTAATTTATACCAAAAGGCATTACCAAGAGTCAGGAATTCTTTTACTGGTGGTTTGTTTCTTAGATGAACATGAATTCTATCATTATTCTTAAGCGATTCTTCCAAGAAAGAAGGAGCAGGCATCAAAAATATTTCACATCCGGGAACTTCGTACAGTATCAGATTAAGCATATCATTGAAGTCCTTTGGATACTTCGCATCTCCTTGACTGCTATGCCTCAACAACTTTAGATTCCCCTCATATGATGGATTTATAGAGAAGTAGTCTGAAAGATCTGTAGGCGGAGCCATTACTCTAGTCAATGGTATAGTGCCCACCTTTCTCTTATGTCTGTTTATTAACTCTCTTTCCAAATCGCTATTCAAAAATAAATACTTGTCCCAGTTCAGTGTCCACTTTACTTCACCTACCCCGCCCATCTTATAATTTACAGCTATTACCTTCCGCTTCGCCTGCGTATTAGAGAATACTTCTTCCAGATTCTTAAACTCCCATATCCAGTCGTTAGCGTACAGAAATAAATAATCGCAAGGCTGTTTTAATTCAGATAGGTTGTTTGTGAACTGTACTCCCTGTACAGGAGCATTTCTAAAAGTACCAGAAGGAAATTCGTTTGGAGATATATACTGAACTTGATACCCCCGCTTAATTAACTCCTCCATCATCCATCTAGTAGATCTTTCAGCGCCTCCTTCTCCTCTGCCATTGAAGACAAATCTTACCAACTTCTCTGAATCAAGTATTTCTAGTTTCGGAAGTTGTCCTTTCTTCCAAAAATGGCAACGATGCCCTCCTTTGGAAGCAAGGTAAAACTCATCTTCTAAATACTCTGCTTGCCATTTTCGCTCCCACTCTCTTCCAGCATCATGAATAATAACAAGTTCTGACATCTCAGAAGCTACTTTTGTGGATACTTCTCTATTGATACCGCCTGCGGGACCGTCAACGAATACTAGATCACACTTTACATTTTCATAGTCCCAATTAATACCATCCCACTGTCGTATTTCGCAATTTGGATTCAATGCTTTTATCTTGTCTATCCACCCTTGGCTAGTTTCAAATGTAATAATATCAAGACCTAGATCATTCATTAGTAGAGTAGATAGTCCTGCTCCAAATTCTAAGATGGTTTTTACATTGTACTGCTCAATTACTGCCTTCATGAATTCCCAGTCTCGTTCTGTAAGAGCCCCTCCTCCAAATTCCTCTCCCCAAAGATTTTCCCTCGTTAATTCTCCAGAATTATCTGTTGGGGCAGGAGGACTTCCTTTTTCATCTACAACAGCTTGTAATGCATTCCTTATTTCTTCTCTTTTCACAGAATCAGGTTCAACTGGAGCTGGTTTGACCTCCCTCACTGTACTTTTCACTCTATTGACAAGTTTTGATCTACCTACCGGCTTGTCAAATTTTAATCTACCACCTACATAGTAGTTGGATACTGCTTTAATTACATCGAAAGAAGATATAAGGTCAGCGCATAAAGGAATCTTTTGTCCTTGCTCTACTGTCTCACTTACATATGGACATCTCTCTATCTTACAGAACCAGCAAGCTTTTGGACTGTCTCCATTATCTACAGTACAAGGCAAGCATCCATCTGTTGCCAGGTACTGCTGACCGGAATATCTTGTAAAGTGTACTGGTTCTCTGGCTCCAGCAATTACAACGGCAGGTTTGTTGAACGCCGCAGCCAGATGCATCTGAAATGACACCAGACCCATACTACCTTCGCAGTAATTGAATAAATTAAACAAATCTCTTATTCCCGTATGTCTATCTTGAGTTTTTCCAATGAAGTTTACTACATTATCTCCACTAAGAACTGGGTGCTTATGCCCCGTACTTCCAAGCTGAACAAACTTAACTTGAGGGAAATGCTCAACTACTTTCTGCCATCTCTCAAACGCATAAGTCTTGCAAGTCCAATCACCCTTCTCTCCTGCAGTTATTAACCAGTAAGGGGGTTCGACAAGCGGAGGTGCCGAGTATTCTTCTTCTGTCATGTAAACATCAGGGCGTATCGGTCCTTGCGGGATACGAACCCCCAATAGTGTCTCCATGGAAATTCTATATGCATTCGCAAAATGATTGTCTGAACGATTAGAAGCATTCGTCGCTTTACCAGGTCCGATAAAAGCAAGTACTGGTATATCCTTCTCACTAGCAATCTGAATTGCTCTTCGGTTCAGCTCCTGCCTCTGTATATCTGATAAACTTTTAGCGTCGGCGTGAAGAGTGTGTGGATTAAGTACTTCTATCCACTTATCCCTATTTATATATGGATTATGATCCCAAATATGCATAGCGGTGGATTGTACTTGGACTTCTACTTCTGGGAAGGCACGTTTAAAATCCCTCACAGCACAAGTAAACATCAGAATGTCACCAAGTGCTTGACGATTATGAAACACTATCTGCCTTGGAAGTTTTACTTCCTCAACTAATGATTCTACCTCTATTATATCGGTAGTATCTACACCAAAATCTTCTTCCAGTGCTTCTGTTAAGAGTTGTATAGTAACTTCTTCTGACGGATAAATACGGTGAGTGTGACCATCTTTGAAACGGAATATAAGGAGAGTTTCTTCGATGGGGTTATTTCTCATAACTTCCAGAAACTCTTTATTCTTTTCCAAAGTTGCTGCCTCTTGCAGAAGTTTTTTTCGGATTTCCGACTTCTGCGGAAACTTAATCTTCTTAGACATTACAACCTCTCTTATTTTTTTATTTTATTATACGTCGACCAAGAAACCAAACAGGTCTACATAGTTAGTAACTCCTCCATTGCCAACGGTTACGTCGATCTGAAATATTACTCCTGCCGCATACGTCTTTAACTTTAATGCTGGATCCTGTGGCACAGGCATAAGAAGAACCTGATCGCCGTCAGCGTCCAGATTGTCCAACTGAGTAGTACCAAGGAAATCGACCAAAGCACCTACTCTTCCAAGTGTGATATCTGTATCAACAGCATCGGCACCACATCTTACAATAACAAATACCGGAATAAATAACTTTCCAACTGGTACAGTATAAAGAGTAGTCTGTCCAGTAGCATTAAAAGCTACGGTAGTGGTGCTTATTAAAGTTAAAGCGTTCTCCAACAAATGCATGTCCTCACCTCCTTTTAAAATCTTACGAGTATTTCTCCGTTATGAGTTACTACATCTCCATTATGCACAATTGTATTATTATGGAGAGCGTTTACAAATGCTTCAACTAAATCGAAATTGCTTTGTACTACACTTATCCAACCTGAAGTGCCTGTTGGCACCGTTTCAAGTACTAGTTCTTCTGCCATATCTATCTCCTAATATAAAAATTCTATGTTAGTAATTTGAAACGTCAGTCCGTTATTTGTAAACCTGAAATCAGTAATATCATTCCCTGCAAATGTTATATCACATTCCGTCAAACTCGTATAGTTATCGTCGCAAGTGGGACCGTTTATAGTAGTAGCAATAGCAATTAGATTTGCTTGAGTCATCGTACCACCAAGGTTATGAGTGACTCTTACTTTTGTTGGTCGTAAACCACTTTCCCATCCGCCCAAAGGCTCCAGATAAACTCCGAACCAGCCGCCCCCGATAGAAGAAGCCAACCATTTACTACCATCCCATGTTCCATAAGTATCAATCGACCAATCAGTATTATCGAATATTGAAGTCCATGTTGGTGGTAATTGTGAACTTGAACTGCTACTACTACTCGATCTACTACTGGATGAACTTGATAGACTTGAACTTGATAGACTACTTGATGATGAAGAACTAGATAGACTACTACTTGAGTAACTACTACTACTACTTGAGTAACTACTACTACTCGAGCTTGACAAACTTGAGGAACTACTACTACTGGATAGACTACTAGACGACGACGAACTGGATAGGCTACTAGAACTTGACAGACTTGACGATGAACTAGAACTCGATCTACTAGAGCTTGAAGAAGAACTAGACCTGCTTGAACTGCTACTACTACTACTGGATCGACTGCTAGATGATGAACTAAAGCTCGAACTTGATACGCTGGCACCTACGCCGTGCATAAGTGTCATTGTAATCGTTCTTACCAACGAAGTATAATTGACCCCTACTTCCTCAATGTAGTTATAAACGTTGATAATTAAGTCTGCATGACCGCCATCTACTACATTCATAACATCAGTATAAGTCCAAGTTTCTGCTGCTATTGCAAGAGTAGACCGTACTACTGTCGCTCCATGAAGAACATCGACTCTAAACAAACCTTCATAGGATCCGGGACTGTCAGTCTCCTCAGGTAGTTGAGCACCAGCACCCTGACCTCTTATCCTTGCATCCCAAGTCAATACAATATCATCACCACGGGAATACACAGGGTACAGTTCTGCAAGCTCACTATTTGCTTTTAGATTTGCTACTGGATACGGAGCTTTACCTCTACCATATACAGAAGTAATATTATCCGACGGAGCGGTAGTAATGCTTCCAAGTGCAGTCGTAGTTATAGGAACAGGCTTAAAATAAGGATTTGTTCCGACAAGTATATTCGGGTCTCCAAACGAAAAAGCAGCAGTACCAATAAACCATAGTTCAGTATCAACCGGATGTGCTGTTATCTCTGAATCAAGCTTTCCGCCCCACACCCCATCGCAATGATATATTCCATCTACAATAGCATCTGGAGTAATTGTTTGAAAGCATATTATCTCATCACCAAGTAATGCTAAATTATATCCTCCGTATAGCAAACTACGTGATATAGTCTCGACATTATTCCAATCACTATCATAACTTGCTCGGAAAGTAAAACCAATTTTATCATCTATTCGCGTTCTGTTAGCAGTATAAGGAGCAATGAGTTTTCCATGAGGGTGGAAGTTATTGACTACTGCTTTGTTCGTATAAGAAGCCCCTCCATCAAGCGACATGTAGAGCACATACCGTACTTCTCTTCCCGAAACCCTTGCCGCCAAAGGCGTAATTTGCATCTCATTTCCAACCTGAACATAAGGAGATTCTACTACTTTGAAATAATCCAATGGATCGACACTCAAAAGACTTGCATCAACCCCGACACCCGTCCACCCTGTAACATTGAATATCGAAATCGCAGTAGTTATATAATTCGGGTCTCGAACACAAGTCAAAGTAAGTTCTTCTGAATTTAAAGCAGTTTCTTCTACTGACATGATTCTCATTATCATATCCGTTATATTATATTTGGCGGATGTCCACTTAAAACACTGACCAGGCTTTAGATTGAAAGCATAACGATTAACCGATAACGAAATTTCAAACGCAGGAAAAGCCAAGGATTTAATCATCCTATCGGCTGCCCATATAGCATTTTCCGCATGGGTGAAGTACATCAACTTCATGCTTTTGGTATTGATATTCTGAACTAAATCTTTGTTCGCAATATCATCAACCTTTACTACATCTTCTTTTATGTCATAATATTCGTCAGCCATTATTTACCTTATTCATATTCATCGCAGTAAGAAGTAATTTCGACTGTTTGTAACCACGGATTATGGGTACCAGCTAATTTGCAGTATGTCAGCAAATATTTTCCCGTAGAACCGTTAATTAATAAGGGAGTATAACCCCACATGTATTGACTCCAAATATCTCCTCCAATAGTTTGCGCGTCATCTTCTGCCGAACCAGACATGGTACCATCATATTCCACATAAAATGTAGTGATTCGGGCACTCGCCAAGGTGGCTCCATATTGGTAGTAAAGAACTAATCCTTTTCCTGTCGAACCAAGTCCTCCTATCTTCGATAGATACGTTTCTCCTACCTGTACGGGTTTTACTTCCCACGAATCTGTAATTACCGCATCAAATATTCCTGCTGTCAATCCAACAGTTATTACTTTTAAATATGCACCATGAGCACGATTATACGCAAAAGCAATTCCAGGCCAAGAATAAGTACCATCTGCTGATATATAAGGTTCTGGCACAACATCAACCCGATAAAGGTCGCTCGTGCCAGCTCCCAACCCCATATCCCATATATCTAATAAAGTTATACTTCCTCCAGTATCAATATTATAACTTTTTATGTAACCATTTCTATCCAAAACAACAGGGGTATCGGTTCTATTGGTATATGACACTAATACATTTCTATTACCTGGGCTGTTTCCAACTCTATAAATTTGCGGATAGGTCGCACCTGGATTGGCGAGTGCGGATATATATGAAGGCAAAGTAGTAATCACTCCATTTATTTGTATCTCTACCGTATAAATTCCGCCATCTGTAGCAATTGCAAATATATTACTACCCATATTAACAACTCCATTTGCAGTAGTACCGCCATAGAGTAGTCCAGTATTTACGAAATCAACTTCCGCAATCTCTCCTGTAGCGTTATTTATAGAAAGGGTTACTACTACCGATGCATATAAAGATGTCACCCCACCAATTACTATATAAGTGACTACGGGATTTGTCGATACAACGCACATTCCCAACGAAAGGCTGCCAATATTCGTTGGGGTAGAATAAGTGTGAGTATCTAGTACACTTCCAAGCGTCCCGTCAGGATTAACTTGAAAGGTTTTAAACAAACCACCGAAATTGATGAGATATATATTTGTCGATACATGAATAATACTTCTTAGCGTTAAATATGAATCGTGAATCTCTCCCCTATCAATATATTCCTGACCGATACTACCACAATTTATATCCACACGATGATTTACTTTGCTATAACTTATTTTTACATCATTGTATGTATCTTCCCACGAACCAATCGTCAACGAAGGTATTGCCAATGATTCTGTGTCTGTTATAGTATCCATCGAACTTTCGCTCACATCATTTCGAAGTACTCCTAAATTTAATTCACCATCAATTTCCACAAGGGAAGCACCAACATGACTTATTATCGCTTCGATATATGTTTCTGCTGTCACTTGTCGATTTATAAACATACTGATACCGACACCAGGAAAGTCCGTGTTCTTAAAATAACTTGCCGCAGTAGCAAACGATGCCGCATTTAAAAATGAAGTAGATAAACCTGTATGTTTTTCTGTTAAGTACCATATAGCATGAGCAGGATTGTAGTCAAGAGTATTTACTATTTCTAATGGCGTCGCTCCTATTGAAGCTATCACAGGGTGCTTACTAACTATAACTTTTACAGTCGGCATTCTCGCATAAGACCCTACCATAACATCGTCGAACATTGCATAGACAAGACCTCTATAAGCAGAAGTCAAAGTTGGGTCATCCAATGCTGCTGAAGCTTTTGCGTTCGCCGTTTGGTTATTTCTACCAAAGTAAAATGTCATAGCACCAAGTGATTCTCCAGATGGATCACCTAATTGGATTGTCTCCTCTCCATCAACATCGTCATCAGTTAAAGTACCATAATATACTACTTTGTCATCAAATAAAACCGTACGCAATGTGGAGGCAGGTTCAAATCCATAAGCGAACGCATGTAACCACGAAAGGTAATGTTTGTATCCAACAACGACTGTCTGCCCTTCTCCGCCACCTCCTGCTTTCCCAGCAGGAGTAGATTGTTGTTCTGTTATCTCTTCTACCCTATGACCCCACGATTGAATAATATTTCCTGTGATTTTTGTTGTGCCTATAAAGTCAGGCAATGGATCTCCGTAATTACAAGTAGGAATATCCATTTTATTTATCTGACCTTGACCTGGAGTATCGGGGGCATCAGCGGTAGTAGCATCCATTGCCATGCCTACCCCCATACCAAGGGCAAACCCAACTACTGCTCCAGCAGGGTTTCCACCTGTCAGAATAAACCCTGCTATGCCTCCTACTACACCAAGAAGTACTCCTTTGCCACTCATATCTTTTTAACCCTGAAACCTACAGTTAATCTATCCTTTATATTATTGATACTGTTCTTTCTTACTTCATCTCCACCTATTGCCTGCCATATATAACCATCAAAGTAAACTGCAGTATGAGATGAAGCTCGTCCATACTTATAGATGAGAATATCACCATTCATTAAAGTAGTAGTTTTTGGATCAAACTTCTCAGCATTCGGAAATTGACTTATTCCGTCTATAAGTAATTCACTTGTCCTATGCAAATGCCAGTCAGACGCGTAATCAGGAACTGTAAACTTTGGAATTACTCCTGCTTCTACCATTATATATCCTGTCAAGTGAATACAATCTACTCCTTTACCTTTTACTCCTGTTTTATGCCTGTAAGGAGTGCCTTCCCATGACTTCAATATTTTAAGAAGTTCTTTCTGTTTTTTCTCGTCATCAAAATAATTCATTATGCTACCGCTGTCGTTACTGGATTGTCAAATGGAATATCTTTAAAGCCTAAAAAGTTATTCATGTTTGAAAATTTATCTCTACATGTGATCGGAAGTCCATCACATCCCGCATAAACGGTAATCGTGTCAGATACAGCAAGACCTGGTATCTTATATCGTAAGTAGAAGGACTTATCACTATGTATAGCAATCACTCTCCTGTAATTACCAAACTCAGCATACCCCCATTGACACCAATTTTCCGTATCAATCCCATCTCCTACCATCAACGCAAATATGTCGTTTGACTCGAAATATAATCCATCAGTTGTAAGAGCAGATACTACCCCTTGATAGTCAAAGTTCGTTTTAACCAGTCCGCATTCTGTGGAGTATAGAAGATGATTACAAGTTGGTTGATATCTGTACTTTGGAATTACTTTCTTATACAGTCCTTTGATACCAGAGCAAGATGTCTTTATATACTTCCCTTCGAATGTTATACTTTTTATTCTACCGACAAAAGTCGTATTGACTTCTACAGGACTCATACCCCTATGGATCTTCATTATCTTAATCCATATAGTATCCACTATCGTCTGATCTATATAGTCATCGAAAGGATCCGGAACGTCTGCAAAATTCAATGAAACTTTTGTTTCTTCAACCGTGACCGTATGTTTAAAACTACCTCTTTCAACCGTTGTCGGGATATATGTATTTCCATCATATACTACAGGTGCATCTCCAGAAGTAAAGTATTTATTCATCACTCCCGTTTGCCACAAATGGTATAACTCAGCAGGTCGTCTTTCTGCTGTCTGTTCAGCATCTATGAAGTCTTGCGATACAGTCATCCATTACTCCTATATGAACCATTCGATATTATCTATGTGAGCATCCTGCATACCAATTCTAAATAAAATAAATTTTATATCTAAATTCTTAGTTGCGAAGTCAATAGTCAATTCATCTAGATTTGAAATCGTATCATCGTTGACAATGAAAAAATTACTTGTATCATATAACCAAATTCCAATCGGTCCTGCATAATTAGAAAAAGTAATTCTCATTTTTGAAGGACGATATCCAACTTCCCATCCACCTACCGGAGAAATTGTTAGATAGTAAGGACTTCCTACATCACCTTCCCAATGATCCGTTTGCCAAGAACCTCGCGGAACAGCGGGATAGATTTGAAAGTCAGTATTGTCCCATATAGAATTCCATTGCGGACCCACTGAATAACTTGAACTACTACTAGATTGACTCGAACTACTGCTACTGCTTGATAAGGATGAGCTGCTACTGCTCGATAAACTGGACGAACTGCTACTACTGGATTTGCTACTGGATGAGCTACTACTGCTGAAACTGCTCCATGACGAAGAACTACTGCTCGATAAACTGGATGAACTACTGCTTGAACTTAAACTGGAACTACTTGAACTTAAACTAGATGATGAGCTGGATGAACTTCGACTCGATGAAGACGAAGAACTATAAGAAGACACGCCAGGAATAGTTACAAAGGTGACCTGTACTTCCGCCACATTCTCAGCTTCATATTTTATCTCAATAGAATCAGTAGCAAATCTGGATAGTGGAAGAAACGAGCACAGTAAGGCGTAAAGACCTTCTGCTGTAACATCTATGCCTACTGCTTTTCCTAATTCCAAAGTAGTAGTAGTTGGTTCATCTACAATCTCTCTTGCTACCTTCGTTCCGTCCGGTGCCCATAAGAACAGGTTAGAACCTGCAGGACCGACGTCGTAACCAATATCCCAGTAGTTAGACCAATCTATTGCTTCAACGTCGAGTACTGTATCTGCAGAACCTATTGCAGAAGTGACTACTACGTCTTTCATCCACGTGGGACAGTAGAACCTACCCCATCTACCTCTCACATAGTCAAAGAATTTTATGAACTCGTATAAGTCAGCTCTGTTATAAAAAGTAAATAATGCTTTCGTTCCTATAACACTTTCTTCCCGTGAGGTATCGACAGCTTCCTTTCCAAGGAATTTCCATATATCGTAGGGACGTCCTATTGTCTGATCTACGGTAGTACGCCAATTAGGTTCGAGAGTAAAAACTGGTCTACTTAGATGAGTAATAAAAGGGTCTGCTCCAATAAAGACTTTAGTCACATCAGCATCAAATGCTTCGTCAGCGTCCACACTTAGATTAGCTATGGTACTGGTAACTCCGCCAAGTTGCTGCTGCCAATCAAATCTTGATTGAAGTACTGGGTACACATTTCCAGTTGCCCATGTCGATACTAAATTAGTGTTTAGAGTAATTGAAGTATCTGTAAAGGAGAGTATTTCTGCGTACTCATACGTGTCATAAGCTGTCATTACTACGCAAGGAGCACCTGCTTCAAAATTTCTATTTGTAGTGTCAGCGACCTGAAGTACGGCTTGACCTGAGTTTGCTTGAGCAGTTAAAGTAGTTCTATCCATCCAAAAAGGAATACCTAAAACGTTATGGAGATTCTTCCAAAGTATTCTTCTTAAAAAGTTAGACTCCGCTGCAGTTAAGGAGTCTATTGTAAACTGCAGTCTCCTACGAGGCCATGTAAATAAAGCACTACGTATTTCTAAACCTACTACAGAAGTTTGGATGCCTGTCTTCCACGTCCTTTCTATAGTAGGCTTGGACTCCCAATTTGGAGGTAATGTTATTATGTCGTCTATTATCATTATGACGTCTGTAGTCTACGAATCCTATCTTGGTTCGAAGAAATTATATTTACTATTGAGTTCGTTCCTTGTGGAGACCACAAGTACTTATCAAACTCTTTAGGATCAAGAATGTTTATTATATTAATAGGTTGTCCTGCCACTTGTCCTCCAGGTCCTTGTGCGGTATCTGGTATGCTCGGCACTACTCCTCCAGATTGTAACCGTAGACCTGACGGAACTTTTAAACCTGTCAAGTTATATCTTTGTAATAATTCTGGAGGTACTAATCCTCTTCTAATAGCCTCCATACCATCGAGTCCATATTTCCTAACAGCACTTACTGGTTGCATGAACTCTCCTGCCGTTGCACTAACTGGAATGTTATCAGATATAGTAGTCGGAGAACTTCCTTTTACTACACCACCAGTCGCAAGTGGTTGTGCCCGCATTGCCGCTATCTTTGCCATACCAGCGAATACCGCTGCTGCTGCTGCTATTGGAGCCATATATATCCCAGCAGGACCAAGGAGCAGTGCGGCATCATAAGCTTTTATAGCAGATTGGTAAGTAGTAATAACTGCCATTGCTATGTTAGTAGCTCTTTGTGCCCGTGCCCATGCTTTATGCTT
>Ga0307376_10002798_pt1 | contig 16694 bp, 11 predicted proteins | sample TR2MG_FD_202536 | JGI IMG/M metagenome (GOLD analysis project Ga0307376, IMG submission 202536) | Soil microbial communities from Risofladan, Vaasa, Finland - TR-2 | ecosystem: Environmental > Terrestrial > Soil > Coastal area > Acid sulfate soil | place: Finland: Risofladan, Vaasa | collected...
CCTGCACTTCCTGGGTCTGCGCCGTGGCAAGTTGTTCCTGCGCCAAGCGCAACTGCGCCTGCAAATCCTTATCCCACAACTCCAGCAAAATCTGGTGCGCTTTTACGCGCTGCCCCTTTTTCACCAGCAGGCGCGAGATCTGGCCTCCCATTGTCGGTGCCAGTTTGGCGCGGCGACACGGCTTGACCGTTCCCGCGCGGGTATTGCTCACCGTCGCTTCAACCAATCCGCGCTCGACCTTGACCAGTTTCACGGGTATCGGTGCGGGGCGGGTGAAGTACCAGGCTGCGAATGCCAGTATCAGCAATCCCGCCAGCCATGGCAGATAGCGCAAAAATTTTTTGTGTTTATTGTGCGGAATCTCAGTCATACAACTCCCTAACAAAATTTCTGTGCGCCAACCTGGCTGATCTCAATGCCGATATGAACCAGCGCTTCGTGAGTATTTAACAGTTGCCTGGAATAATCCGGCAATGCGTCATTATTATCCGTCGAGAGGATCAGAATGCAAGCGAACTTGCCTTTCCCACCCACTGCATGCATGCAAGTCATGCAGTTGAACCGGGACCAGATACGTTGGATTGACTGGGCCAATTTCCTCAATCGTTGGCGTGTATTGACTCTGCATCCGGTAATACACGACCGTGTCGCATAGCGCATTTTTCCGGCAAGCGGTTGTTTCATGGATTCGTCATTTGATTATTTTCAATCGAATCGATCGTGCTTCGATTGGCATTCTACCGCTTAAGCAGATACAAGATATCACGTCATCCCGGCCGGCAATTCGCTTCAGCCGGGACAGTGATGGACAAAGCGATCGAATATTAATTAAAGGCAAAAAAACGGCTTGCAAGGAGAAGTGCAAGCCAAGGGGGGTAGTACAAGGGAGAGAAAAGCATTAATTACGATAAATAATGATACGCTAATATTGCTCCAAGTCAACACAAAGCAGTTAACCAATAACATGCTGATAGTAATATCTTTTAAATCGGCATTGATATGATGCTTGATACCGGCCTCGATAATATGGAAAGTGCGGAAGCATGATCTGCCTGTAAAAGACGGCCGCAATCAAGACGCAAAACCGGCAACCAGTTATTCGCATGCGAGCGTAACAATCATGGTGCATCCTGCAAACGTGTCGCCAATTTTCGGGAGCCTCCCGCTGATTGAGATAAAATTAACAGCAATATTATTTTTACTAAGGAGGGTTATCATGAAAAAAATCATTGCCATCTTCATTATTGCTGTGGGAATGTTGTCGTCGAATTTGGCTGTGGCTGGAGGCGACGCCAAGGCCGGGAAAGCAGTCTTTGACTATGCCTGCAAGTTTTGTCATGGCGTGGGCAGAATGGGCGCACCGAAAATCGGCGACAAGGCAGCGTGGTCGGAACGCATCGCACAGGGAGGATCCAAGTTGACTGACCATGCCTTCCTGGGTTACCGCACTATGCCTCCGCGAGGGAATTGCGATACATGTAGCGATCAAGACATTTTCAACGCCGTCGCCTATATAGTCAGTCAATCAAAATAGCCTACGAACACGTTTTGGCCTGCTTGAGGGGCTGCTGTCTGCGTATCTGCTGGTTTTAAAAATTCCTGATTGCATAACCTGTAGCGAAAAGGTGCCGCCAATCTATATATGGTCATTTGTGCGGTATCGCACAGAGACGTATTTGGCGAACGGTTAGTCTTGAAACGACTGAACGTAATTCCATACGATTGGTAACATTAACCGAAGGGAGCTTCGCAATGAACAGGTCTTTAAAGTTTTCGGCAGCAATGCTATTTATACTCACGACCCTGCTATCTGGCTGCATTTTTCCAGGTGAATGGCGGGATCATGGTGGTTATCATGGCGGTGATCACAGGGACAATGGCGGTCATCACGGTGACCGTGGCGGTGATCATGGCGATCATCAAGGGGATCGTGGCGGTGATTAAGGGGAAAGCCGATCGCACGAAAATGAATCAATCAACAGCATCAATACCGATAACAAGACGTTAGGTTGCCATGGCGGGTATAGCTATTTACCCGTCCTTTTATCCGTTTTATTTTTGGATGTCAAAGCACAAACCTGGAAGAACGAGGAACAAGTTCATGCCAACTTGCCCGTTTTTATTGACTTACATAGGCATTAGTGAAACATCTCGTAATTGTTAATGGCGCGGGGAGAGGAATCGAACCTCCGACCTGCGCGTTACGAGGACTCGACACCAGTGTGTTCCCCCGCATATTCAGCAGCGTGTAGCACCGCCAATTTAGAGTGATATCAATTTTGATGGCACTCTCTTTCGAAAAGTTGATACCACTCCCACACGCGACAATTCAACAATCTGTGCTGCGAGCCTCGTCAATCCAATTCTTTGTGTGCGGTCAAATCAACACCGGCAAAATCGGTGGCCTATTGGGTGAGCGCCCCAAAGGCGCGAATAAAACCGTGAACCGCCCACCAGGCAGCTAGTTTGCACTCCTTCCACCTGTCAGGGGGATATTGCGATGGGCATGCGATACAGCAGATGCATGCTTGAATTTCCACCCACCCTGCCCCTTGCATGGGAAGTAAATCATGTCGCGAAGTTTTAGCTTCGCGCTTTATAACCGCCGTAAAACTAAACCTAACTGAGTCCCTCGGCAAAGCCTGGTCATATCTACCCGGAATAATTCATTGGATCGTCCTCGCCACTTCACATCTTGGAAGTTCTTTACTTACCTTCACATCAAACCAAATTTGCGCCCTCCATTTGCATCGGGGCATAGCGGCCAGCACAATGTGCGTTACCGAACATACATCACCGAAAACAAGCGTACACTGATCAAAGCAGGTATACCATGACAGTCGGATTTCGAGTCTGATCGTGCTCCGGATCCTGGCTTACAGGATATGTGCTGTAGCCTGTCATCGCGATTGCAGAGTTGAGTAAACATTCTGTAAGTCATCTGATCAGAAGGGGAAGTGATGAAATCATCCCTATCATGGTTGGTTAAACACCAATCGATATAAATCACCGGCAGAAGTTAGTCGCGTGGTCGCCTACGCATTGCACGGCACAGGCCGGACAGCATCCGGGCTCCCGGGTGCTGAATCGCATGACCCAATAGAGGCATAAATCATGACCAAACCCAAGCTGATGCCAAAACCCAAACCAGCACTCAATGCCAAGTCAACAGCAAAATCCCGGTCGCAACTTCCCAAGGCGCCAACCGGTATCCAGGGACTGGACGAAATCACCGGCGGCGGCTTGCCCAAGGGCAGGCCGACACTGGTGTGCGGCGGCGCGGGTTGCGGCAAGACACTGCTCGCGATGGAGTTCCTGGTGCGCGGCGCGACCGAGTTCAACGAACCCGGCGTATTCATGGCTTTCGAAGAGACCGCCCGGGATCTGACCCAAAACGTCGCCTCGCTCGGGTTCGATTTGAACGACCTGACCGCGCGTAAAAGGATCGTGCTGGATTTTGTGTACATCGAGCGTAGCGAGATCGAGGAGAGCGGCGAATACGATCTGGAAGGGTTGTTCATCCGCCTGGGGTCAGCCATCGCTTCCATCGGTGCCAAGCGCGTGGTGCTGGACACCATCGAATCGCTATTCGCAGGCCTGCCCAATCCGGTCATCCTGCGTGCCGAACTGCGCCGTTTGTTCCGCTGGCTGAAGGATAAGGGCGTGACGGCAATCATCACCGGCGAACGCGGCGACGGCACACTGACGCGCCAGGGACTGGAAGAATACGTCTCCGACTGCGTGATCGTGCTTGACCATCGCGTCAGCGAGCAGACCTCCTCGCGGCGCTTGCGCGTGGTCAAGTATCGCGGTTCGACCCATGGTACCAACGAGTACCCGTTCCTGATTGACTCAGACGGCATTTCGGTACTGCCGGTCACGTCGCTGGGCCTGGATCACATCACCTCAAATGAACGTGTTTCGAGCGGCGTTGCGCGTCTCGACGCGATGCTGGGCGGTGCCGGGTATTACCGGGGCAGCAGCGTGTTGATCTCCGGCACGGCGGGCACCGGAAAAAGCAGTCTCGCCGCACACTTTGCCGATGCCGCCTGCCGTCGAGGGGAACGTGTGCTCTACTTTTCCTTTGAAGAATCCCCCAGCCAGATCATGCGCAACATGCATTCCATCGGGATCGATCTGCAACCGTGGGTAAAGCAAGGTCTGCTGCAGATTCAGGCGCACCGTCCCTCTTCTGCGGGCCTGGAAACGCATTTGGCGATGAAGCACAAATTGATCATTGACTTCAAACCGCAGGTGGTGATTCTGGATCCGCTGAATAGTTACGTCATCGGGGACAATCAGATCGAAGTCAAATCGATGTTGTTGCGGCTGGTGGATTTCCTGAAAACAAAACAGATCACCGGCTTGTACACCAATCTGGCGCAGACCGGCAGCCCGGTCGAACAAACCGATGTTGCCATTTCGTCCGTGATAGACACATGGATGTTGCTGCGTGATATCGACAGCGGCGGCGAACGCAATCGCTGCCTGTCCATCCTGAAATCGCGCGGCATGGCGCACTCGAACCAGATACGCGAGTTCTTGTTGACCGATCACGGCGTGGAATTGCGCGATGTATACGTCGGACCCGAGGGTGTGCTGACCGGCTCGGCGCGACTGACCAAAGAGGCGGAAAACGAAGCTGCCAAGTTGATACGCAATCAGGAAGTTGAGCTGCGGCGGATCGAGTTGGAGCGCAAGCGCACCACGCTGGAAGCGCAGATCGCCATGCTGCGCGCCGAGTTTGCGGTACAGGAGGTCGCATCGTCGAAAATCATTGGCCAGGAAAAAGCTGAGAAAGCGCAACTGGCGCAGGGACGTGTGGACATGGGGCTGAGCCGCAAAGTGGATGCGAAACCGAACAAACAAAAAGGTGACGCGAAATGAAAACGAATCCGGCCCGTCCCGAGCAGCCCAAAGCCAAGAAGGCATCGCTCAAGGTGGTCTCGAGCCGTTATATCCTGAAACTGTACGTTGCCGGACAGTCGCCGAAATCGGCTAATGCCATCGTCAACATCAAAAAAATCTGTGAAGAATACCTGCAGGGGCGCTACGAGCTGGAGGTTATCGATCTGTACCAGCAGCCGCAACTGGCCCAAGGCGAACAGATCATTGCCCTTCCAACACTGATCAAAAAACTTCCAATCCCGTTGCGGCGCATCATCGGGGATATGTCGAATACCGAGCGTGTTCTGGTAGGGCTGGATATACGAAAGAAGGCGTAATGCCAATCAAACCCAACTCCGAACAACTCACCGCAGAAAACCAGGACCTGCGCACCCGGCTTGAGAAAGCCGAAGCGACCCTGAGCGAGATACTCAGCGGGGAGTCGGATGCGCTGTTCGTCACTGGCGTCGGCGGTGCGCAGCTGTTTACTCTCAAGGGCGCCGATCAGTCTTACCGGACACTGATCGAGAACATGAGCGAAGGGGCGCTGACCCTGACTCCGGATGGCCTGATACTGTATGCCAACCGGCGCTTTGCCGGGATGCTAAGAATGCCGCTCGAAAAAGTGATCGGCTCGGAGATTCACCACTGGTTTGCGCCTGAAAGCCAGCATGCCCTTAAGACATTGCTACAAAAAGATACGGCCGATAACCTCCGTGAGGAACTGAATCTCGAAGCTGCTGATGGAACAAAAGTATCGGTCTATTTATCGGTGAACCGCCTTCTTCTGGATGAGATTCCTGGTTCCATCGGCATGGTCGTGACCGACCTGACGGAACAGAAACGCAATGATGCGATTCTTGCCGAAGAAAAACTCGCTCGGGCGATTCTGGAGCAGGCCGCGGACGCGATCGTGATCTGCGACGAAAATGGACGGATCATACGCGCCAGCAAGCAGGCACAGGTGTTCTATGGCAAGAGCCCGGTTGGACAATTATTTGAGCAGGCCTTTCCCCTGCGCACGCTGGATGGCGCGGTATTTTCTGCTGTCGGCGCCATCGACACGAACCATAGCCTGATGGAGGCGAGGCTGGAACACGACGGGCAGGGATTCGACCTTCTGGTCAGTGTCGGTCACCTGAAGGGCGCGCGAGACGAGCTGCTCGGCAGCGTGGTCACGCTGACCGACATCACTGAACGCAAAGCTGCCGAGTTTGCATTGCAGAAAAGCGAAAAGCAGCTTTCTGAAGCCCTGACCATTACCCGGATGGGTTACTGGGAATATGAATTTTCCAAGGATGAATTCATATTCAATGACCAATATTATTTGCTGCACAGGATCACTGCCGAGGATGCGGGAGGGTACCGAATGTCTTCAGCGGATTTTGCCGGTCGCTACGTTTTTCCTGAAGACCTGCCTGTCGTTGCTAAACATATTCGATTGGCTTTCGAAACCAGTGATCCGGATTATTTTGCCATGACCGAGACTCGCATATTAAGCGGGGAAGGAGAAATTGTCTGGGTGGAAGTGCGGTTCAGCGTCGAGAAGGACTTGCAAGGCAACACAGTTCGTCTGTTCGGCGTCTGTCAGGATATTACCGCGCGCAAGCAGGCGATAAGTGACCTGAGCTGGAGAACGGCTTTTTTCGAGGCTCTGGTGAAAACCTCGGAAGACGGTATCCTCGTAGTCGATGACCACGGCAAGAAGATCCTGCAGAACCAACGCTTGATCGACCTGTTGGAGATTCCGGAAGCTATCGCGGTGAATCCCGATGACAGGCCGCAACTGCAGTTTGTCATAAACCAGGTTGTCGATGCCAAACAATTTGGCGACAGGGTACGCTACCTCTACGCCCATCCTGAGGAAGCATCGCGGGATGAAGTTGTGCTGAAAAATGGCACTATTCTGGACCGCTATTCGGCACCGGTGCTCGATAGCGATGGTCATTCCTACGGGCGTATCTGGTCGTTCCGCGACATCACCGAGCGCAAAAAGGACGAACAGAAGTTCAAGGACTTGCTGGAGGCCGCGCCCGAAGCGATGGTGATCGTCGACCGCGATGCCGAAATGGTGCTGGTCAATGCCCAGGCAGTCAAGCTGTTCGGCTGGCGCCGCGAGGAGCTGCTGGGACAGAAGATCGAAATACTCGTGCCGGAACGCTTCCGCGCCAAACATCCGGAAAACCGCAACGGCTTTTTTGCGCGGCCGCGTGCACGGCCGATGGGCGCGGGCATGGACCTGTTCGGGCTGCGCAAGGACGGCAGCGAATTCCCGGTGGAAATCAGCCTGAGCCCGCTGGAGACATACGAAGGTACCCTGGCGATTACCGCAATTCGCGACATTTCCGGGCGCAAACAGGCAGAGCAGGCACTGCGAGTCAGTGAAGAGCGCTTTAGAACCATGTTTGTCCAGGCGCCGATGGGGATTGCCCTGATCGATTCGCTCAACGGACGAATCTACGAAGTCAACACGCGCTTCGCCGAAATTGCCGGCAGATCAATCGGAAATATGATGGATATTGATTGGTTGCAAATCACCCACCCCGATGATGTACAGGCAGACTTGGACAATATGGCGCTGCTGAATGACGGAAAGATAAACGGTTTCCAGATGGAAAAACGTTATCTACACCCCGATGGAACAGCCGTTTGGATCTACATGACGGTCAGTCCGTTGAGGACAGGTGATAAAGCTCATCCGCGACATCTGTGCATGATTCAAGACATCTCTGAACGAAAAAAATCCGAAGCTAGTATCCAATATCTTAACCGAGTACTCTCCGTGCTGAGCGGCATCAATACGCTGATCGTGCGCGTACAGGACCGCGATGAGCTGTTCAGGGAGGCGTGCCAGATCGTGGTCGACAAAGGCGGATTCCGCATGGCCATGGTGGTCATTGTGAATCCGGACACAAAGAAGGTTGTCTCAATTGCATCGGTGGGCAAGAATGAGGAACTTTTGACGTTAATCAAAGACCGCTTGTCATCGAGTGTCGATGTATCAAATACCATGGTCGGAATGGCGATCAATGGTGCGGAGACCATCGTGTCGAACGATTCGTTGAACGACACCAGGCTCGTGTTCAGAAAAAAATACGCCGAATCCGGCGTCCGCTCGATGGTGATCCTGCCGCTGATCGTTTCAGATGAAGTGGTAGGTACGATTTCACTGTACGCCAGCGAGATCGATTTCTTCCATGAAGAAGAGATGAAATTGCTGACGGAACTGGCCGATGACATCGCGTTCGCAATCGATCATATCGGTAAACAGGAGAAGCTCAATTACCTAGCCTATTACGATGTGCTCACCGGACTCGCCAACCGCACGCTGTTTCTCGAGCGGGTGGCGCAGTACATGCGCAGCTCAGCCAGCGGCGGGCACAGGCTTGCCATAGGCCTGATCGATCTGGAGCGCTTCAAGAATATCAATGACAGCCTTGGCCGAACGGCCGGCGATGTTCTGCTGAGGCAGGTGGCGGAATGGTTGACCTACAAAACCGGGGATGCCAACCTGCTGGCACGAATCGATGTAGACCATTTTGCCCTGGTATTTCCGGAAGTCAGACAGGATGGCGACCTGCCACGACTGATCGAAAAAACCACGGAAGCATTTCTTCAACACCCGTTCCGCCTGAACGACACGGTGTTCCGCATCAGTGCCAAGGTCGGCATCGCGCTGTTCCCGGATGACGGTGACAATGCCGACATCTTGTTCAGGAACGCCGAGGCCGCGCTGAAAAAAGCCAAGTCCAGCGGCGACCGATATCTGTTTTACACGCAGAAAATGACGGCAGCGGTGGCCGGCAAACTCACGCTGGAAAATCAGCTGCGCCAGGCGATCGACAACGAGGAATTCGTGCTGCATTACCAGCCCAAGGTGAACATGGTCAGCGGCAAGGTCACCAGCGCCGAGGCGCTGATCCGCTGGAACGATCCGCGCACCGGCCTGGTGCCGCCCGGCAAGTTCATCCCGATTCTGGAAGAAACCGGCCTGATCTATGAGGTCGGGCGCTGGGCGCTGCGCCAGGCCATCCAGGATTACCTGCGCTGGCGAAGCATGGGCCTGCCTGCCGTGCGCATCGCGGTAAACGTGTCGCCGCTGCAACTGCGCAGCCACGACTTCGTCGCCGAGATCGAGCGAAAAATCGGTATCGATCCCCATGCGGCGGAGGGACTGGAACTGGAGATCACCGAAAGCCTGATCATGGAGGACGTCCAATATAGTATCGACACGCTGAAGGCGATTCGTGCCTTGGGCATCACCATCGCCATCGACGACTTCGGCACCGGTTTCTCTTCGCTCAATTACCTTGCCAAACTGCCGGTGGACACGCTCAAAATTGATCGCTCGTTCGTGATCGAAATGGATGCCCCGGAGGGGTTGTCGCTAGTGTCGACCATTATCATTATGGCGCATTCGCTGAAACTCAAGGTGGTGGCGGAGGGAGTCGAAACCGAGCAGCAATCGCGCCAGCTCCTCTCGCTTGGGTGCGACGAAATGCAGGGTTTCCTGTTCAGCAAACCGGTGCCGGCGGAAATATTTGAAGCCAGGTTCCTGGCTCCACTTTTGCCGGACGAAAAACAATGATGGAGCACCCAGAGGTGGACGACTTGTCGGCCGATCAAGCAACATTGAAAAACACTTTGATTGCAGCTTCGACATTGGAGCATTGGTTTAGTCATGTAATAGAATCACGCTTCCTGTTTCCGGCAATCGCTGTTGTTGCGCTGACCGCGATTTGGGGGACGACCCTGAACCTTATCAAAGTCGAACGTGCCGCGGCCGAGCACACCTCGGCAGTAATGAGCCACGAACTGGCCCAGACTTATGAAACGCAGGTCGAGCGCGCGCTGAGCGAAATCGATCAGACCCTGAAGATCGTCAAAGCTTCGTACGAAGTTTTGGGCGTGAAGAACGTGCTGCCGATGTTGAAAGCCAAGGATCTATTGCCGCCGTCGCTGGTGTTTGTCGTCAGTATTGCGGATAGCAAGGGTGATGTCGTGGCCAGCACCGGTTCCTCCGTAAGCGCCAATATTGCGGGACGAAATTTCTTTCAGATCCAGCGTCAGACTGATGCCATCTCGGCCAGTCATTCGCAACTCGACCCTGAGACCGGGGAATGGAGTCTGACGTTCAGCCGCAGACTCAATACGGCGGACGGCAAGTTTTCCGGCATCGTGATGCTCTCGGTCGATGCGGCCTATTTCGTCAGCGGCTATGAAGTCGCGCAACTGGGGGAGCATGGCTTGCTCGGGATTATCGGCAATGACGGAATATTCCTTGTCAGGCGCAGCGGAAAAACGGTCACTGCTAACGACAGGTTTCATTACACATTGCCGGTAATGCATGCTGCGGATGAGATGAAAAGCGAAACCACGCTCCAGACCAACGCCTGGGATGGCGTACGGCGCTACACCAGTGCACATCAGCTTTATGGATTCCCCCTGGCTGTGGTCGTCGGATTATCCGCAGACGAACAACTGGCGGCCGTTCGGCACAACAAACAAGTCTATCTGTGGCGGGCGGCAGTCGGCAGCCTTGTGATGATCCTGATTATCGCGGTGATGGGGCGCATGAGCCATCAGCTTGCGTTGAGCCGCCGTCGCACCGTCGAGGAGCATATTGCCCAGACAGCACGTGTCGAATACATTGCCTATCACGACAGCCTCACGACGCTGCCGAATCGCAGCCTGTTCAGCAAGCTGTTGGACCATAGTATAAACCAGGCACATCGTTACAAGCGGCAACTGGCCGTGCTGTTTCTCGATCTGGACCATTTCAAAAACATCAACGATACCCTCGGACACGAGGCTGGCGACCAATTGCTGCAGGAAGTCGCGGCAAGACTCAAGACTTGTCTGCGCGACAGCGACATTGTGGCACGGCTGGGTGGCGACGAGTTTGTCGTCATGTTGCCTGAACTGGATGTGGAAAAATACACAGCAACAGTGGCCCGGAAGATTCTTGCCGCCGTCGCCCGGCCATTTGTCCTCGCCGGTCAGGAGTGTCGGGTTACGGCAAGTGTCGGGATCAGTACTTACCCGCAAGACGGCCTCGACGAGCAGTCGCTGACCAAAAACGCGGATGTCGCGATGTACAAAGCAAAAGAGGAAGGCAAGAACAACTTCCAGTTCTATTCCGAAAAAATGAATGCCGACTCACTCGAACGGCTTACCCTGGAGTCGGATCTGCGGCACGCGCTGGAGCGAAATCAATTCCAGCTTTACTACCAGACCAAGCGGGATATCCGTAGCGGCCTGATCACCGGCATGGAAGCATTATTGCGCTGGCAGCACCCAGACCTGGGCATGGTGGCGCCGATGCGATTCATCCCGCTCGCGGAAGAAACCGGTTTGATCGTCCCTATTGGCAAGTGGGTGCTCAGGGTTGCCTGCATGCAAAACGTTGCCTGGCAAAATCTGGGACTGGCGCCTTTGAACATGGGCGTCAACCTGACGGCGCGGCAGTTTTTTGATGGAAACCTGCTGATTGACCTGACGAAGATACTCGCGGAAACCGGTATGGATGCACATTTTCTGGAGCTGGAAATTTCCGAAGGCCTGCTGATGCGTGATGCTGAAAAAGCCATGCGGGTTTTTCGTGACATCAAGGATATCGGGGTCCGGATCGCCATCGACGATTTTGGCATATGCTATTCCTCACTTGCCTCGCTCAAAAAATTCCAGATCGATACCATCAAGATCGACCATTCCTTCATTCGTGATGTCACCAGCGTTGCCGAAGACAAGGCTTTAACCGAAGCCATTATCGCGTTGGGAAAAATGCTGAGCCTGACCGTCGTGGCCCAGGGCGTGGAAACAAAGGAACAAGCCGACTTCCTGCGCCAGAACGGTTGCGATGAATTCCAGGGATTCTATCTCAACAAGCCCATGCCGGCAGATCAGATTGCCGAATTTCTGCGGGCGCAGCCGGATGCTCCGGGTATAAATTCAAATCTCACCAGCTGACAGGGGGATATCCATTGCGATATCGTTGGGCCGGATCATTTGGTGTGCACAACTTTTACACTGTCATCAACCCGCTTCCGCTCGATGTAGCCAATGGCATCGGGATGTTTGGCAATGAACTTCTTTACTTCAATGTCATTCGATACTTCCGGCGGCGGCTTGCCCCGGCCGGTGAAAATGATTTTCGACCAGAATGCCTTGATCTGAGCGGGAGACTTGTCGGCGAATTCGAAGTAGAACTCCTTGCGCGCGGCAGAATTTTCAACCTGATCGACCGGCACGACTTCGCTGCCATTGGGGAAACGAATCATCTTGCCCATAAAAATATCCGCGATCTGGCTCTTGCTCAGCGTACTAACCGGATTTTTGGCAGAGACCACGGCAACCACTTCGGCCGATGCCACGGCTGGGTTGAAACACAGTGACAGTCCGATGATGATAAATCCGATGCGCCACATGTTGATCATGATCAGCCTCATCAGAACACGAAATCAATAGTGGCGCTGAACATGTTGACCTTGCCGCCCGTCTGAAAGCCCGGCTGAATATTGCTCAACATGCCGGACGAGCCGGTGCCGATATCGGTGTGATCATATTGCAGTTTGAGCGCGACATTAGTCATGAAATCCCAACGCCCGCCGATGGACAGGGTGTTTTGAACCACTTTCGTGCTCAACAGCGAATTGAGAGCGGCATTGAGACCGGCTGCCGGCCCTGCCAAAGACGGAGGCAGGGTGGACAGGTTCAAGCCCGGATCGGAGAGATTGTCCGCCTTCGCCTCGCCATACGTGAGGTAGGGTGTAAATTCCCCAAGCCGATAGCCGCCGCTCAGATACCAGCCGGTTGCTTTACCAAAGAAGGAGTGGGTGACTAAATGGCCCACTTCGCCCATCACGAACCACTTGCCGGGATCGTAGCGTGCACCCATTGTAATGACGGATAAGGCTTTGTTGTCGACATCGTATTTGTTTGCAAGGGCGATGCCTTCCGGCCCAAACTGCCTGAAGGCGTCGAAAATCGGCCTAACGCCATCCAGAGTCAGGTGGGTAGATTCGTAGCCGATGTGCAGCGTGGTGGCGTGGTATTCGCCCGTATAGGCCAGGCTCCACGACTGCCTTGCTTTGATATCGCCAGCATTGTTTGGTAACTGGTTGTCGCTTTTGCCAACGTGGACCTGCAGATTATTCGTGATGTCACCGACGTGTATCTGGTAGCTGGCGTCAATGCCATCGCTGGCGGTAATCGGCGCCAGACGATAGACCTCCAGCGGCGGACGCACCCAGGGATAGGTATAAGCCACTTTACGGGTATCGGAAAGCAGAAAGGTCGGTAGTACCGTGCGACCGGCGCGTACACTGAATTCCGGCGTGAGCTGATACTGGATATTCGCCCACTGCACATGGGGCCGGTAGCTGTTGTTGTAATTCTGCTCCGCTATGACCTGTAACACAGCCGACAGCTTGGGGGTGAAATTCGCAGTGACTTGCCCACCGATCAGGCTGTCGACGTCTGGGCTCAATGCATGGCTGTAGCCGGCACCGTTGGGCTTGAGTATGGAAGAGGTAAAATCTGCCTGGTTTTCGCTGGAGTGCACTACGCCCAGGGTGCCGAAGCCGCTGAACGAAAATATCGGTTTGTCTTCTGGGGCATCGGCGCGAGCGCCTGTCGAGTACAGCGCCAGCGCCAGCAATGCGATGCGAGTCAGTCTGTACGATATGCATTCAAACATGCTTGCTCCAGGGTGGGTATGAGGAGAGGTATGATTCGTCATGATACTTTGAATCACAGCGTGATCGCATATTGAATTATCCCGGTACTCTTAAACGTCATCTGTTCGGTAACGAACGTTAGAGTGAGAGTAGGTTCACATTGAGCAACCCAGAAGTAACCGCATACCTGCAGCAATGTCGCTTGGTAAGGACTCATTCAAAGTAGAAACAGTTTTGACCGTGGTAGACCAACGCACTTTTTGCTTCGAAAAGTGATGTGACTTTTGATGTCGGTCCAAACACTACAGGAAGTGTGGGATCGCGGTCTACCGTAAAAAGAAAAAGGGGCTACACATCGTGTAACCCCTTTATTTACTGGTGCTGGAGAGAGGAATCGAACCTCCGACCTACGCGTTACGAGGACTCGACACCAGCGTATTCCCTCGCATATTCAGCGGCGTGTAGCACCGGCAATTAATAGTGTCATCACTTTTGATGGCACTCTCTATCGAAAAGTTGATACCACTCTGAAGCCGCAAAAATACAGGCTGTGATGGCCGATAGCTTTCTAACAGCGTATTTCATGCTATAAACTGCTCGCAATGCGTTATATCTACAAACAGGATGAAATCTATGGCAACCGGATATGAAGGCGTGGGTTTGAAGGCCGTGATCGACGCGCTGGTCGGTCTAATCAAAAAGGCTAGGTACAAGCGGCTAACCACAAAAGGGAAAGCGGCCCTCGAAGAGGCCATGCGCGAATTACTCATGGCACCCACTAACTTGAGATCGGCAGAGGCAAAGATCAAAGTAGCAAAGGCCGCAGGAATCATCAACGAGGACGTTGAGCTCGCTGAGGAGTGGGTGGCCAAGCACAAGGCTGCTGCGAAGAAAGTTGCCGCAAAGAAACCAGCTGCGAAGAAAGTTGCCGCAAAGAAGCCAGCTGCGAAGAAAGTTGCCGCAAAGAAGCCAGCTGCGAAGAAAGTTGCCGCAAAGCGCGCGTGAATGGGTACCGCTACCGTACTATGAATTTATAAACAGTTGATTGCCCCTTACCCTCAATGAATCTCCAAACTCATCTTCCCGTTCCGCTCTGGGAGGCTATCGCCAATGCCTACGATGCAGAAAACTATTCGCATGCGATTCTTGATGCAGTTCACTACATCGGTTCCCTGCTTCGCGAGCGTGCTGGAGTTGACGGTGACGGAGCAACGCTTGTAGGCCAAGCCTTAGGCGGTGACCAACCCAAGCTAAAACTCAACTCACTGCTGACCGAGTCAGAAAAGAATGTACAGAAGGGATTTGAGCAGATACTTCGGGGGATTTTCACAGGAGTCAGAAATCCTCGTAGCCATGAGCAAACCACTGATAGTAAGGAAACAGCCGATGCAATCATCCACTTTCTTGGATACGTTGTTACGTTGTTAAACGCATCTAAGGAAGCTTTGCCACAGTTTTTTCACCATTGATGACGCTTTATTTGATTGGAATCCAAGCTGGATATCCAGCAATGCCAATATTTTGTTCCACATGATAGTGCCTCCGTGATCGTGGAGGTATTTATCAGGATGGCCACCACAGCCGACAGCATAAATATCTGTACATCTAACAGGAGACAACAAAATGAAACTATCTGAAATTGCCAATGACTTGGAACAACGCAGAATTGCCTTGCTGAAGAACAATGCCCAACGTGCAAAGCAACAGGTCAAGGATGCCCAGGCGAGGGACAAAATGAGAAAGGCTGAAGAAGATTTGCGGAAATCGCGGAGTGCTGCTTCAGACCTGTCGTTGATGGATTAATTTTTACCCATTGCCAGCTATGTATAAACGACTCCGCAAGCTTTAAGCTGGAGTTAAACATTTTAACTCCAGCTTTATTCAGTAGACGTTAATATTCCTAATAGCATCCAGCACAAGTCGGTGCCCAAACATATTTGGTTTCTATCATGCCTGGTCGACCATTTATGTGTGCGCTCAAATCAAGATATTTGTAATAAGGCGATGCAACGTCAGTAAATTGTGTGTTGCTGCTAAAAATACCGCTGTTCAATATTAATGCTGACCCACTATTAGTGAGCGTGTAACCTGAATTCGCCGAGTAGAACCCTACTGTGCTGACGACGGTTGATGTGCCTCCTGAGTTGAAGTTCAACGTGGGATTTGCAACCGTATTCTGAAGCACTTGTGCTACGTTGGTAATACTTGGCATGTTTGCTGCGATGTTAGTAAATTCCGCATTGGTAAATGCAGCAGCAGATGATCTTGTTGTTAAAGGAGTCCCAACTTGTCCTGTGGAACCTGTTGTTGGAGCCGTTGCTGTACTGAAGAATGTGATTCTTACCGCATTTAGGTTGTCACTCAAAATATCAAATGCCGGATTAGGAACCAGATTTACATTGGGATAAACATTCGTCCCGGCATCCACGGTTAATTGTCCCGATGTTGACATTGAAAGTGTGGATAGCAAATTGCAAACGTTGGCAGCTGAACAAACATCCGCTCTTGCCGATAGAAATGGCGAACCCTGGTATGTATTATTAGTGTTATCAGCGGCGACTTGAACCTCAATTCCACTAACTGGCGGACTGATTTGATTGCTTGTTGTCCCATCTTCCCTTAGAACCTGTTTGATCGCTGGTTGAATCGTGATTTCCCAGGGGAATTGATCGCCGACCATGACACATTGATTGCTTACCACCTTGGTTGTGATGTCCAGATCAGATATTGCTGCCTTCGGGTTGGTTGAGTTGGCAAGTGTTACACCAAATAGATAGTTGCCATTTCCATCAAGCCCTTTGAACACGGGGTTTGTTATATTAAAGCTTGCTCCTGCAAGACTTGTTATCTGGCCAATATAGGTGCTGTAAGCGGCTTGATTCATTCCAGCATCTAAAAATCCAGCGTCAAAATTCCCACTGTTCACGATGGTTGAGCTGGTCAGCCCACCAAGAAAAGTCGAGCATGCTGTAATGGCTGGTTGATTGTTAGTTATGTCTGTTGAAGTGAATGGTAAAGCGGTCACTGAGGTGGACGTCGGATCAATCGTATCCATTGTCCCAGATATTTTATTGGCTACCGTCAATTTTCCGGTTGGTTGCATTGCAATCGCTACGTTATCTAAAACCT
>Ga0307376_10002799_pt1 | contig 16694 bp, 35 predicted proteins | sample TR2MG_FD_202536 | JGI IMG/M metagenome (GOLD analysis project Ga0307376, IMG submission 202536) | Soil microbial communities from Risofladan, Vaasa, Finland - TR-2 | ecosystem: Environmental > Terrestrial > Soil > Coastal area > Acid sulfate soil | place: Finland: Risofladan, Vaasa | collected...
ACGGAACCATGATCGTCATAGGTAGTGGTGATAGGGGCCAGATAGGAATCTCGATGGGGGGCATTCAGCAAATCCTTAAAGATAATGGTGCGGGGTTTCATGATCTGAAGTACGTCGTGCACAATCATAATAAAGGAGAGGCCCCATCCAAAGGTGATGTGACTGCGTATAAGGCATTCATGGCCGCTGGGTTTGGTGGCGACTATCAGGTGTACACGCCGAAGACACAAAGAGTCCAGGATGTTCCTTATTCAACAGGAAAGGACTGATACGATGAGTCCATCAAAACTTAGATACTGGGATCCGATGTTCGGTGATCGTCGCGTTTTACAAATGTGCAGGCACTGTACGAATGATTGCAAAGTGTCTATTCCCGCTCATCAGCGGGAAGGAGATTTGTGTGGGTCAGTCCAGTGTGTCCGTACCGGTTTTAATTATACGCCTGGGCAGACCAGCTCCCCTGAGAAAAAACTTGATTCTTTGGGGGCGTTTGCCTTATAATAATGATAGAGGTTGCCAATGCGATACTTTTCGGAAGACCCTATCACGGTAACAAAGAAACCTCTGTACGATATCTTCTTACAAATGGAAGAGGACAAGACGCGTTGGTATCAAAAGGCTTGGGAACTCTTCCAGGTGCCCATGGTGACCGATGTCTATATGCCTCCGGTGACCTTCATGTTGGCCTATTGCTTTGATCGTGCACGAGGCACCATGTCTTGGGGGAACTGGTTGAGGCTTCCTTTTAATTATCACGTAGGGTATGAATTGAGGGACGATCAGGTCCTTCTGTCAGGCCCCATTGTCAACTTTGGTTGGGGACTTCTGTCGGGAAGTGAACCGATCAAGCCACCGAACTTCAAAAGTATTGAGGGAGTCGTGTTGGAGAGCCATAATGAGATGCCGTTCTTGCCGCCCGGCCCGTAAAAAACGAGAGTTACCTCCTGACCTTTTGACCGCGGCCCTAGGCATGCCATTATCTGGACCCACCCGCCAACACGACTCCTTTTTTTTTTTACCTTAGAACATACGGAGGATAAGCAGTGAGTAATGGACGGTATTGCTATCGTGTGACTGTACATGATAATTCCCGCCTTGGCGGCCCGATGGGCACCGAGACAACGAAGGTGATCAAAAGTCGAGTGCACGAAACGCACCGCTTGGCGATGGCTTGGGCAAAGGAACAACAGAACACTTATTGTGGGCATAGTCACCGCTACTCGGCGATAGCGGGTAGTGGGCTGACTGATCTAGGGACCATCGGCATTGAGGTACAACGTGAAAGAATCCACGGATAAGGTACCTCTTTATCTTCCTGACCTTCGGGATACTTTTGCAAGGTTTCTTCCGGGGTCAGGCATTGAGATTAAGGCTAGTTCATATTGCCCAGAGTACATAATGGTGGTGGGCACCTATGTGGGCAAGTTTATGGACGAGTTGGGATCACCATTGAATCGAGTGGTCAATCCGTACCTACCAGCGAAAGTTGCCTTTCTTCATCCGAAGCAAGCACGCTTTTTGTTGGAGGAATTAGATAGGATCAATAAGGAGAATGAGCGTGAAAAGTAAAAAACTACCAACTAAGGCTCAGGCGGACTTTCCTCCTCCTGTGGGATGGCCACTTTCCGATGAGGCCTTGAGGAAGGCACTGATCGAGCAAAGTGAGGTCATCTTGCCTCTGAAGGATCTGATGATGATGTTCGTTGGGATCATTACTCCTTGGGTTCGTAAGGTCAATCAGATGGAAAGGGAGATGGAGGATCTCAAAGCAGTTGACTTGATGCTTTGTGCTGAAGTTCGGAAGCTGAAGAAGAGACGTCATTGATAAAAACTCACTCTTACGTCGCGAATCTTCGAACCGCCGAGGAGTACGGAGTGGGTAATTCTGCCTCGCGCCTGCGGCCACCTCTCAGCAATGGGGGGATGGGTGTTGAGGTAATTAATACTAGTGGTAGTTGTATCCCTCTGTCTGAGAGAACAGGGGCCCCAGATGGTTTAAACCTTTGGGATGGGTTTATCTCTCAGGGACCCGGACCTCAGTGGCGGCCGCTTTCTTTCGGCCCCCACGCAGTCCGGATAGGTTCGGGCCCCACCTTTGATCACGATGGTTGGCCAGACGAAGGGGTTGGTCCCAAGTTAATGCCAGCCTTAAAGTCGAAAGGGTTTGCCGGAGTGCCTGAAAGAGACGAACCAGGGCCATGGTGCGTTTATGGAAACCGGCATCCCGGGATTGTTGGGGCCTCAAAAGCTACCCCGACTAGGGCGGCGGTGAAGGTTGAGGATAAGCCGTCGGCGTTTTTACATCTAACGAGGAGGACACTATGAGAAAAGCTTTTTGTGTACGAGACAAAGTCCTGGTTAAGTCATCCTATGATGGTAACAAAGGCATCAAGGGACGAGTCGGTACCATTGTGAAACTTGACTGCGACTACAAAGGCAATGCCGCAGTGAAGTTCCATGAAGAGATCAAAGAGGGGCATTCTTGCTCCGGTATAATTCCTGAGAGACATGGCTACTGGATTCCTGCAACGTCCCGGTATCTTGAGGTTGTTAGGCGGCGGGGTAAAGAAGTTCATGCGTAAGTGTCTTGGGGATAGGCGGGTAGTTTATCGCTTCATCTGGTGGCCCAAGACGCTTCCTTTTGAGGATAGGCGACGAGACGCAGATTGTAATCTCCTCGCTCAAACTAAGTGGTTATGCTGGGCAAGTATAGTTCAGGTGGTCTCCTATAAAGATCGGTGGGAGGATTTCTATTGGGCCATTGATGGTCCCACAGCTCGACAGGAGTTATTCGTACATGGATCCTGATCGTGACTACCATACGTGTGGCTGGGCAAAGTTCGGCACCACCTATTGTGCCCACGAAAAGAGAGAAGTCGATGTGGCCCATTGTTATCACTGCGGCACTTGGGCTAAGTATTATGTAAAGAGAGCGGAGTTAACCAATGGAAGTAGACAAGTTGATCGAGGAGATAAAGAACCGAATGGTTCAGGCAACGGGAGTATCGGCGGACCGATTGATCCTGATCTCAAAGTGCCATGAGGCGGCAGTCTTAAAGTTGGCCTGCCAGAATGAGCAAGGATACATTTACGTTTGCGGTTTGTGCATGGAGCCGATCTCAGCAATCGTATGTAAGATAGGGAGAGTGAATTGAAAAAGATAGTGATTGATCCCGGGCATGGTGGAGCGGACTCCGGGGCGGTTAGTGATGATCTGCCTGGCGTCTTTGAGAAGAACCTGGCGTTGGATATTTCGAAGCGGTTAAAATGCCTGTTGGAGCTAGGCGGGAAGTATGACGTTCGCCTTACTCGGTCAGCCGATATTTTCGTTTCGCTTGATGGTCGGGCAAAGATGGCCAATGACTGGCCGGCAGATTTGTTTGTCTCCATCCATCACAATGCTCGTTTCATCGAGCAACCTGGCATTGAACTTGAGACGTGGTACCTTACCGGACTTCCTCCTGAGTCGCGTTCGGCCATGATCGCCGACCTGATTCAGAAGAGTCTGGTCTTTGGCTTAAGGAAGGAAGGGGAGGTTGTTATTGATCGTGGTACCAAGTCGGCAAACTTTGCCGTTCTTAGGCGGACGAAGATGCCAGCTGTCCTGGTTGAGCTTGGCTTTATAACGGACAAAGCGGAGGGGGAGTGGTTGTCTATATCATTGAATAGGTCACTACTCGCTGAACTCCTGATGACCGGCATAGACGAAGCAGTCACCGGTTAGAGTATGAGTCTTACTGATAAAGAACGCAAGATCGCTGAGGGTATTTTATACTATCAGCAGATCGGAGCATCCTGGTGCTTCATTACGAAGCAGTACCACCCCATTGACCGCCGTGAACTGGAGCGGTTGGTCGCACTTTATAAGGAGGAACAACAGAATGACAAGAGTAAAGTGGTCGGATGATGAGATTGACTTTCTCATCAGCAAAGTGTCTGATCCCAACTGCACCGTTCAGGCGGCTGTTGATGAATTGAATCTTAGATTTCCCGGCAGGAATAGGACCTTCAATGGTGCCGTTGGCGTCCTGAGGTCACGAGGGACTTCGGTACCTCAGCTCCGTGCTTGCCAGCCTTTGATCAAAAAGGAACTGACCGAGGAAGAGTTGGCCCAACTTAGGGGTGAAGGTTCCTTTCTCGAGCCCGGTAATCCCAAGGAAGAGGAAGAGGAACCGGAGATGTCTGAAAAGGAAGAGGAGGAACTTCGGCGCCGACTATGTGAGGCGGGCTACAAAGTCGAGAAACTCTCGCCTGACAAAAAGGATCTTGACATTGATGTGAGTCAGCTGTTCGAGGGGGATGAGATGGAGTTCGCAGTCATCTCCTGTACGCAGATAGGATCGAAGTATCAGCAGTTGACCCACTTGCGTGAGTTTTACCGGTTCCTGGACAAGCGTGGCATCAAGGTCGTATTTCACTGCGGCGACTTGGTAGACGGAGTCGATGTATACAAAGGCCATGAATACGAACTGTTCCTGCATGGTGAGAAGGCGCAGTCGGACTACTGCGTGGCCAAGTATCCCCGTTTGGAGAATGGGGGGAAGACATTGGTGATCGCTGGTAATCATGACTACTCGTTCATGAAGACAGCGGGCTGTGACATTGTTGAGAACATCTGTGCTAGGCGGGATGACATGGAGTACCTGGGTGCCTATGGAGCATTTCCCAAGACAGATTTCCTTCGGATCTATCTACAGCATGGAAAAGGCGGAGGCGCCTATGCCAGGTCGTACAAGATGCAGAAGTTCATTGAGCAGATGGCTCCCGAGATCAAGCCGGACCTATTCTTCCTGGGGCATTGGCACTCAACCTGCGCTTTGTTTGAGTACCGAAATGTCACCGCCTTCCTGATGGGATGCTTTCAAGCTCAGACCCCCCACGAAAGGCAGTTGGGATTGTTTCCCGAGATTGGTGGCTTGATCATGAAGATCACCATCAATGACAAGACACGAAGGCAGACCCTTGCGGATATGAAGTTCGAGTGGGTCCCATTCTATATTCCTCTTGAAAATGATTATTAGAAAGGAGAAACATGGCTAAGATTACAGTAAAGTTTAATGATGGTACTCCCGATTATGTGTACCAGGATGACATTGAACTCGAGAAGGCGAAGAAGTACGCTCATTCAATGACCACTGGTCGGGGGATTCGGATCCCGGTCGAGGGAAAGTTGGTTTACAAGACGGTAAACCAGATCGCCCAGGTGGATGTTGCGCCTACTCCAGAGGAACAGGAAACTCGCCCACTGAATGAGCGCCGGCGGAGAACCTAATGCGTGGAGTCACCTTTGATCGTTGCGCCAAGCAACGAGTTGTCGCTTTGTTGGTCAAGGGTGAGAAGGTTTGGTACGGTACCAACTGGTGTGACAATGAGCACGATTGTTGCCCACGAGGTAACCTGCCTACCGGTGTGGGATATGAACTTTGCCGATCTGAGTGTCGTCAGAGATACCATGCCGAAGTTGATGTCTTGATCAAGGCGGACGATGGGGCACGTGGTGCTAGCATGATCCTTTTCGGGCACGATCACTTTTGTGAAGACTGCCTGGACATGATGAGGCGGTATGGAGTTATCCATTGGGAAATCTTTGGAGGAAAGTATGAGCAAGAAAAAAGAGTTGAGTCGTCGTCAGGCTCAGAAGCTTTTGGAAAAGGCGCGGAGACGTTACAACCAGGAGCATCAAGAGGAGGCCAGCCTTCTCCGCAGTATACGAGTGGCGAAGAGAAAGGAGAGGGAAGTGGCCAAGGAACTTCGGGCCAAGGTTCGTCTCGAAAAGAAGAAGTTGCGGAACCTGAAGGGGAAGGCGCGGAAGGCAGAGGAGAGGAGAGTTAATCCTCATAAGTTCCTGCGGCGTATGGCCCCATGGCTATTCGTGCCTAAGGAAGTGAAAAAGGAGGAGACAGATGAAAGTTTGCTTTGATCGTGTTGAGGAATACACAGGGACGAAGGCGCGGAAGTATCTTGGTATCGGAACGTGCTTTTCCAAGAAGGAGTCATGGATAACAATCTACCTGATCTGGTGGATCCTTGTCTTTGACTTTACCGAGGAGTAGGGGTATGGATAAACCGGTAAACATCAATCTTGAGTCACCTGTCCATGATTACTTCGGCCTGTCGTATGCCCAGTTCATCGTCCTATCTAGAACCGCTTTACAAAGTATGCCGATTGATTGGCAACGATGGTTTGTTCGTTGTGTACGAAAGCTTGAGGCAGAGATACCTGAGTTGTTTCCGGAGCATCCATTCTACTATCATGTCACTATTCGGGATTCACAAACAGGACGGTTTGTCTCCCTGGCGAAGCATGATCGCTTAGGCTCCTATGATCGTGGACGAACTAGAGTCCCATTGAAAAGTGAGGTGACGCTGTGAGAACACAAAAGTTCCCGGTCGATCAAAAGATAACTATGATCAACAAATGGCGACACCGATGCGATATGTTGATCAAGAAGGGCGTGCCAGTATGCCCAACCATATGTAAACAGTGCGACGAACTGGCAAAAGAAATTTGCGAGGATGTAAAGGAGTGTCATGTGCGTAGAGGGTTTGAACCTAAGTGACGGGGTGCCAGAGTGGTAAGTGGACTCGACTGCAAATCGAGTATCTCAGGTTCGATTCCTGATCCCGTCTCCATACGGGAAAGTAGGGAAATTGGTAACCCGCTTGGCCTGGGACCAAGAGAATGCCAGTTCGAGCCTGGCCTTTCCCACCATGGGGCCGTCGTCTAGTGGCAGGACACCTGCCTGTGACGCAGGAGAGGGCGGTTCAACTCCGTCAGGTCCCTTATAATGCTACAGGCTTATAATGGGCGGTTATAAGGTCTGAGGTTTATAAAAGAAAATGCTTGATTTATAGAAATGATCCTCATATAATATGAACATGAGAGGAGTTATAAATGAGTACATATGAGACACTTTCCCTTAATCCAGAACCTCCGGTGCCGGTGAAGGAAGAAGAGGCCAAGCCATTGATCGCCCAAAGGGCCCGCCCGCGTCACTCGCCTCCGTCTATGGTTGAGAATCGTCTCGCCTGCAGGCAGAGGGCATACGATTATGCGGTTCGTGAGCATCACCTTGACACCAGGGCCTATCACAAGCCGGGCAGTCTGAACCGGCATAAGTGCTGATCATGACTGAGCAAGAAGCACACACCAAGGCCGCCTTCCTTCGTAAGAAGTTAGGCAAGGAAGCAAAACTCTGGAGGATCAAAGTTTTCCAGAATCTTGGCTGGTACCTTACTGCCTACTACAAGGATGGGCATCTGTCTTTGCACGTTGGTAGTAATGGCCGCTGGTACACCATGTTTACTCTTTGTAAGTACCCGGGAGTTGGGGAGCTGGATTCTGGTTGGTATCCTGATAAGTACTACACCGATCCGATCAAAGCCATTGAAGAGACTCGTCAGATGCTTAAGAAGAAGGTGGCTTCAATTATCATTCTTGTACGAGAAAAAGGAGGAGTTGATGTATAAGGTGAAGGTCTACTTTAAGTGCCACCGGTGGCATTACTTCATCGCCAGGGACAAGGAGAATGCCATGGAGATCGCCGGGAGGATCAATGTTGAGGGGTGTTGGATCACCAACTCCGACGGCACTGAGGAGCTGTTCCCGGTTCATATGATCGCCAAGATAAAGGTCATCCCGCCTGACTATAAGGAGTTGGACCATGAAGAAAAGGGATAAGGTTCTTCTGGGCATCGGCATCTTCGGTCTTCTCGCCGCCTTGTGGAAGATACTCACCGGGAAGCGAGTCGGCCCTTATTTCGAGAGGTGATCAAGTGGGAGCACCAAAGGCCCAATGGGCCCTGATTCATCGCAAGATAGCGCATGATCATCTAGAGAGCACATGCTGTTCTGAGAAGTGCCCCTTCTTCAAGTTGAGGCATCACCGGGACCGAAAGAATCCGAACTACGGATACGAGACAGCCGCCTGTTCCATTCTTGGTAAGCGGCGCCCCCTTCGTCGATCAATATATAAACTTTGGCATCGTTCGCCGATCTGCCTTAGGGGTCAGGCGCTTCATCAGAACGTGAAAAAGTATAAGCTGGAGGAGTAGTTATGGATGCTGACGAGCGGGCGTTCCTTTGGCTAGAGAACGAGTGCCAGGAGTGTCCCAAGTGTATGGAGTTTATCTCCCATCTCCGCTCCCGCCTCACGGCCCCGCCGTTGCTCGCCAATGGCGACGCCCAGCCCAGGCCCACGGTGACGAGGGCGAACATTGTCGCTATACTTGCCGAGGCTGGGGGCAACATTGGGATTACTACCGATAGGGTTGAGCTGGCCATAGCGCAATTCCGTGACCTCGGCATAACGGTTGAGGAGGAAAAGTGATGGCTAAGTTGCTGATTGATATGCCACAGATTGACAACCCGGTCTTTTGTCCAACGATTTGCATGAAAACCGAACTTGGAGCCCGCATTGTTTGTGACATGTTTGGGGCGCGTTTGATGGAATTGCCAGAGACGGGAATCAACCAGAGTATCTATCGTTGCCCCGCCTGTCTCGCCGCCGAGCGCAAGGCGAAGGAGGGAAAGTGATGGACGAGAAAACGAAAGAGGCGGTGAAAGAAAAGGCCCGGTTGATGGTCGTCGAGGCCAATCAATTCTGGCACTCTAATCTTGGACATGGGATGCCGCAAGACTCATATGATCGCCTGTGGACAACATATGAGTTCCTGCTTCGAGCGATGGCCGAGCGGAATGAATATCTGGAAACAGTTTTAGATTGTACGGGCGGGACGATGGCTCAGGCCATCTTTAGGGAGCGGGATGCGCTTAAGGCCGAGGTGGAGCGGCTACGGAAGATGGCCCCGATAGCGAATGTCCAATTAAGCGGTGACGCAGAATACTGGAAGGCCCGCGCCACGGAAGCCGAGGCCGAACTTCGTGATGCCTATGCGGTTATCAAAATGGGCGATAGGGACATAACTGCCGAGAGGAAAAAGAAGGCAGAAGCCGAGGCCGACAACAAGCGGCTGAAGTCCTTGGTTGACCTCGCCAACCTTGCCGATATGCTAAAGGAGCATGAGGAGGCAAAGGCCGACCTCGCCCGCTACCGCCGATACGACAAGCTGATTGAGGCGGCGGAGAAGCATTGGTATTGCTTGGATAACCCGGATTACAAAGATTCTACCTTAACAGAAGGAACTAAGGCAATTCTCCGCGCCGTCGTTGAGTGCCGCGCCGAGAAGGAGAAGAAATGAGTTACATGCACATCGACAACCTCTATAAAGACCAGACGATTCTGGACTTTGAGGAATGCTATGCCATGGAGAAGATTCATGGGACCTCAGCACACGTTAGATACCAGAGGGAAAGCAAGATCCCGTCTTGTGTGGGTGAGGAGCACTTGGGCGACTTTCCTCAGGTTAAGACTATTGAGAAGCTGGTCTTCTTTTCCGGAGGCGAGAAGCATGATCGGTTCGTCGAACTCTTTGATTACCAGTCCCTTCTGAAAAGGTTCTCAGAGATCTTTCCTGATGGTGCAGTCGACGTCACCGTTTATGGTGAGGCGTACGGAGGCAAGTGCCAAGGCATGAGTAAGACGTACGGCAAGGATCTGAGGTTCGTTGCCTTTGAGGTCCGAGTTGGAGATACCTGGGTCAACGTGGTGACGGCAGAGCAGATCGTGCGGGAACTCGGCCTTGAGTTCATTCACTATCGTCGTATCCCAGCCACCATGGTCAGCATTGATCACGAGATGATGCTTGACTCGGTGCAGGCGATCAGGAATGGCATGGGTCCTGGACTCATGCGGGAAGGCATAGTGCTCCGTCCTCTACAAGAGATGGTTCGGAACAATGGTGCCCGCGTGATCGCCAAGCATAAGCGCCCTGAGTTTTGTGAGACGGCCTCCAAGCGGGAAGTTGATCCCAGCAAGCGGCAGTTACTCGAAGACGCCGAAGCGATCGCTTCAGAGTGGGTGACCAAGGAGCGCATGAATCACGTTGTTGATCGTGTCGTCTCTGATGGGCTCCTGCCTGAGGGAGAAGACGTCGTGTGCTTAGATATAAAGGCGACTGGTGTGGTGATCAAGGCCATGATTGAGGACGTCGTAAGAGAGGCGGGAGAGGAGATCATGGACTCAAAGGAGGCTCGGAAAGCAATCGGTGCACGAGCCGCCAAGTTGTATAAGATATTCCTGCAGGAGAAGGCATGGGTGCCTGTTGTTACGCTTTCGGAGAAGGGAATGGCACTGAACTTTGTGATGGTTGAAGCACCCAGAGGTCATGCCTGCACGAACGTGATTGGGCATCCAGGCGAGGAAGGTCCCGTTGGTGCTTTGTACACTGATTATCCCCACGCGGTGTGCGATGGTTGCGGATGGCGACTTGGTGATGAGGTCCTTGACCCAGTGACTAGGACGGCCAAGTGTGGAAGATGTGGAGGGACATATCATCTTGCCGAGCCATTAAAAAGGAGTAAAACATGAACGACGACAGATTCCTTAGGAAAGTTGCTTTGCCCGAGGGCGGAGAAATGGAGATCAAACTCAAGAAGGCAAACTTCACCGTCGACGCGGTGTGCTTTAAGTGCCTTCGGGTCTTTACCATCACTCCCTATGCCCTGTACCTTCAAGAGAAGGACGGGCATGAGGCACTGGCCCAGGTTGTTTGGCCAACTATTCATCGGCCCTTCGTGTGTCAGGAATGTCTGCCTGAAAGGAAGATCAGTGAAAGTCATCTTCACTAAGCAATGTAACTGCGTTGAGTGCTACATTATGCGCTTTTTGGCACCCGCCTATATGAAGGCCATGAGTGAGGCGATGGATAAGTTGATCATGGAGGACCTACATGGAAAAAGGAAAGATAGTTCAGTATCGGCATCACGGAGTCCTGGTCAAGGTAGACAGCAATCTGAAGGGCACTCACCGGGAGTATTGCCTGTGCTTCAGAGGTTGTCACCGATTCCATCCTGAGGATCGGGAGAAGAACTGCCCAATTGCCAACCTTCTCTTTGAGGTTGATCGTGCCTTCGGCATTGTCACTCCCGTCTTCGAGTGTGGGCTTTACTCTGGTGGTCATTGATCAACATGCTGGTCCAACCACCCAAGGCGCCAGTGGATCCGGGGAAGTTTGGATATCACCCGGAAAATAATGCTTGACACTTCGATATCTTATGCTTTATAATATCAGCATGGGCGAGAAACTCGAATCCATAATCTATCGAGGTGACCTATGAAGAAGACGAAACTTTTCTTTGTAACCGCCTTGCTCCTTTCCGCTCTTGTTTCATTCGCTTCGTGGAGGATCACCACGGATCGACAGATGATCAGATCAATGGTCCAGGAGTTGGGTGATGTCAAAGCCAAGTGCGCCACGCTTGAGGGTACCATCGCTGACCTACAGCAGAGAACGGATGAACTAGAGAAGACACTCCCTATTCCTATGATCGGCATAGCGTCTTGGTATGGTAATTGGGAAGAGCGGGCGGGCAACCGCACCGCCAATGGTGAGATATTCCGAAAGGAAGCCTACACCGTTGCCCATCGTACGTTGCCATTCGGTACTGTCTTGCTAATCCAAAACATTGAGAACGGGAAGTTGGTCCCGGCGGTGGTTAATGATCGTGGGCCGTATATTGATGGGCGGTCAATCGACTTGACTGAGGGGCTGGCAAAGCGGTTGGGATTCATTCGTAAGGGACTGGTGGAGGTTCGGTACTACACGATCTACGTGCCCCAGGATCCTCTTCCTTATAATAAGGCAAGTGCTCAATGAAGAAACTAGCAAAGTTGGTCACCGGTATGCTGAAGGGGGCTCTTCTCCTGATCATCGGAACTGTTCTGATGATCATCCTCGTGGCGGTTCGGATCGTCTCACTTTTCCTTGAGCGGGTTCTCTACTACCCACACTGGATTGTTAAGCACCTTGCGGATGGGAGTGCCTCCTTGCTGAAGGCCTTCGCGACTGGCTATGAATCCGCAGTCGCCAAGAAGCGAAGGGAGAAGGAGGGGGTTGTTCTTGGGGGAGTCAGTTCGGTAAATAGGAGGCCGTCATGAAGAAGACGCCGGAAGAAATAAGAGCATGGACTGAATCCGTCGCCACGATCCTGGCTGTGCTTGGGATCATAGCGATTTGGATTCTCGGTACGCTGAAGGCGGTAGGTGTGCTGTGACTATTCAATTAACGAGTCCGAAAGCGGTGGAAAAGATCCTGGTCGTGGTCATGGTTGTCCTTTTACTGGTAGTTGGTGCGGTTGCCTACTACGTTGGGACTGGCCATGCGAACGCGGGACTTCAAAAGCAAGTCAACGATCTGATTGCCAAGATCAACGACCTGGTTAGTCGTATAGCAAAGGATGACATTCAGATCGCTAACCTCCAGACTGAGAGAGATACCGAGAAGGTTCAGCGCCTTGAGTATGCCGCAAAGAATCAGGCACTCGAGCGGTCGAACCAGGGCTTGATCATTGAGAATACTGAATACAAAAAGCAGATCAAACTCATGACTGATATCCAACTCGCCGAACAGATGGGCAAGTGGATTGGTCAGTCAGAGGTTCAGGCATTCGTTAATGGTCAATGGCATTTCTCACTGACTCGCCCGGGCGGAGAGAAGTCGGTCGAACTTTTTAAAGATCGTGATACGTACTTCACTCTAGCCACTAATCGTCTGGAGCAGATGAACTCAAAAGACGCCTCTATTGCCTCATTGGAAAAGGACCTGGGCCTATCAGAAGGCCAGACAAAGCTCGCCTTAAGCGGGCGAGATGAAGCGGTCAAGGACCTGATTGAGGCGAAGGACGCGATTAAAGGCCTGAACAAGTCCCTGCGGATTGCGCGGTGGACCAATACAGGAAAAGGATTACTCGTTGGTGCAGTGATCACCACCGTGGTATTCAGTTTGGTGAAGAAATGATTACTGTTGTAGTTAGATGGTTTGATGGTTACCTCGAAACCTTTGAGGCGTTAGAAGTAAGATTTGGAAGTGAACTTTTGTGGGTGAAATTGGAAACGTCCAATCGTCACATTCCACTTCGACAAGTTAGATGGTTTTCGGTTAACCCAGAGAACCATGAAAAAGTAACGGATTGAAATATGATCAAAGCCGTTAATCAGTACAGTAGACATGAGACCAGGAGCGGCCAAGAGTATGCCAGCCTCCGGGTCGTAGGACGTGAAGTGGCATAACCTTAACGTTGGGTTCAAGGTTTCGATAAACTCAGGCGCCGCCCTGATCCTTTATCTTATCAATTTCCACCTCTTAACTATTGAGGCCGCATACTACCCAGCGGTCGCTCAACTTTATCCTGTCGCTATAGGTGCCCTCACAGGCGCCTTCGCTGGCTTCCTCGTCAAGAGGAACGCTAACAATAAACTCGAGTCTGTCGCCGTGCTTGAAAAGATCAAGTCCGGTTGTACCGAAAAGGCAACATAAGGAGAAATATAATGCCTTATCCTAATCAGCACGCATTACGTCTGCAGGATCCAAGCAAGTTCGACGAGTTTCGGACAACCGCAGGCGGCAAATTATTTAACAAAGTCGATGTGCCCAAGGAGATCAGTGTGATCTGGGGACACCTGAAGGACGCCGCTAAGGGCGCCTTCATTCCTCAGGCTCTTCGTTTCCCGATCAAAGCCTTCACCGCCGAAGAGGCAAAGGCATGGATCAAGGACAACGAAGTTAAGGGAACTTTTGAACCTGCTACGGAAGAGGAAAGCTTGGCTCGACTCTTTGATCAGTACAAGGCAGTAAAGGTTCTGTCGGAGCAGGCCTTTCAATCTATTCGTGATCGGATCTATCGTTCAGTGCAGAAGAAGTTGCCGAACTACTGGCTGAACGATTGGTCGGAGAATATGTTACTTCTCCGTAAGGAGGAGTATGCAGTTGCTACTGGGGGTGATCGTACCCGGGTAGAGCAACCTCCTGACATTTACTATCAGGTCAAGTATGCGATTGACACTGATGGGGAGATTATACTTGATGGTGAGCCCAAGAAGGTTCGTCAGGTAATCAATTATATTCCTGTTGAGGAACCGGCTGGAGGTTAATGATGAAGAAAGCACTTTTGGAATTCTCAGCTCCCAAGTGTAGGATCCTTGAGGAGGTAGTCGACGAGGCCACCAAGGAACGAGTAATGCGTGTAGAGGTCAAGTGGCAACACGCAGGCATTGTCAATGGAAACAAGAGGCGCTATGCTAGGGAAATACTTCAGCGGGAAATGGATCGACTTTCCCCCCTTATGGATAGTGGTGCTGTTTATGGTGCCTCTTACCATCCGAAAGATGATGCCGAAGTTGACGATGTCAGTCATCTTTGGGAATCGGTCAAGATGGCTGAAGATGGTGAATGTACCGGGGTCGTTAAAGTGTTGCCTACCGAACGCGGTCGCAATGCTCAGGCGATCATCAAATACGGGGGCCATATCGGAATGAGTTCCCGTGGATTTGGAACCACAACCAGAAAGGAGGAGGTAGTCGACGGTAAGAAAGTAATGATTGATGAGATCAACCCGGACTTCATGTTGAAGTCTCCGGGTGACTTTGTACTGACGCCGAGCGTCCCAGACGCTGGGATTCGGCGGATGCTTGAATCGCGCCTCAGTGAGGGTGACGATGAACAAGACAATAAAGGAGAAATCATGTCTTATAAGACACTAGACGAACTCCGAACAGCACAGCCTGAACTACTCAAGCCCCTCGACGAGGAACTTGTTTCTTTGAAGGAGCAAGTGCAGTCCCTGCAGGAAAAGCTCGACTTCGCCCTTACCGAGATCACATCGCTTAAAGAAAAGATCACGGCGTACGAGAGGGATGTTCAGGCCGTGTCGGAGGGTATCCGTAATGCTATTTCCGTACTTGGCACTCTGCCGGGAACGTTTCCTGTAGAGGTGGTTAAGGAAGAAGTGGCAGACCCCCCGAAGGCAGACCCGCCTGCCGCCGATCCGCCTGTGGTTGAGGCCTCGGTGCCTGACCCGCCTAAGGCGGACCCCCCAGCGCCTGATAGTGCTGAACTCGAGGCCCTCAAGGCTGAGAACGCCACACTAAAGGCCGAGAAGGAAGCCAAGGAGGCTGAAGCGGCTAAGGTGGTCGACGAGAAGGCAGTGACCGATGCCTTGAAGGAAGCCCTGGAAAAGGAAACCCCTGAGTACAGGAAACTGATCGAGGCAGAATTGATCAAGGACGGTAAGTCTTTGATTGAAAAGGTCGAGGACGTTGCGGCGAAGGTTGCCTCCACCAAGGAAGCGATCTCGACCCGTATTGCGGAGGAGGAGAAATCCAAGATCCGAGAGACCGGGTTGGACAGCAAGGGACATATCACTGACCCCGAAGGAAAGGCCACTGGCCTGTCCGAGGAACAAGTGAAGAGCCGATGGGTAGCCGCCCTGAAGGCTGGATACAAGGGCGACTTGGAGCAATACTCCAAGGACGTTCTTAAAATCACCAAGTAACGAACGGAGTACAACATGTTCGAAAACATCAAAAAGTTCCTGCTTGCTCAAAAGGCAGAAATGATGAGGCTCGACGAAGCCGAGGGCTTCAAGAGGAGAGAGGATCGGGGCTTCGACTTTTCACTAACCGATAAGGACACTGGCGTCCGTCGGGGTATGAGAGAGATCCTCTATGACAACACTATTTCTTGGATCGGTTCCGAGATGAAGGGCGTTCTTTTCAAAGAGGCCTTGGCACTTAATCAGCCGGGCGTTCTGAAGGAAGACACGCTCACGACCGGAATCGCCACGTTCACCACGGCACTTCTGCCGGCGGTTCGACGGATTTATTCCCGCCTTCTGGCGATGGAACTTATTTCCGTACAGCCGCTTTCCGGCCCCTCTGGTTATATTTACTGGCTGGACCACCTCTACGGGACCTCCAAGGCCACCGTGCACGCGGGCGACCGGATGGACGAAGAGTATGAGAAGACCTATGCTGATAGTTCCGAGAAGGGCACTATTAGCGAAGTCAATTTCCAGCTGAAGAAGAAGCTGATCGAGACCGAGATCAAAAAGCTCAAGGCCGTTTGGACCTTGGAGTCTCAGCAGGATCTCAGTTCCCAGTGGAAGTTGGATCTCTGGGGTGAGTTACAGCCTCAGGTGATCGACGAGATCGCTCGTGAGATCGACCAGAAGATCATGGCCGCTCTTCTTGCCGGCAATGGTGCGGGCAACGTCGACTGGAATGCCAATGGCTACCTGACCGACGACAAGAGCACGATCGAGAAGAGGGCCTATCGCGAGACGCTGTATGAAGCTATCGCTGAGGCCGCCGCCAAGGTCTTTAAGAAGAAATATGTCTATCCCAACTGGCTCCTCATGGACGGGGATTCCTTTACGCGGATCGCCAAACTCGAGCACTTCAATGCCGATCCCACCACGACCCCTGATCAGCAGAGCATGGTTGGTTGGCGGTATGAGGGCATTCTCGCCGGGAAGTACAAGGTTTACGTTGATCCGTGGTTCACGGCCAACAAGATCCTCATGGGCTTCCGGGGCATGGATTGGAAGTACGCTGTCGGCTATTACTCGCCCTACATTCCGGTCTTCCTGTCGGAAGAGTACATCGTCAAGGATGACTTCACGCAGAGAGCTCGGGGTGCTATGAGCCGGTATGCTTATGGCGTCATTCCTGAGACGGACACCCAGTCGCCGGTCAAGAGCAATGGGCTCGCGACCGTCACCATTACACAGTCGTAAAGAACTGGGAATGGTACAACAAGAGAGTTTGTTCCTCAGAGGGGCCTCACATGAGGCCCCT
>Ga0307376_10002801_pt1 | contig 16684 bp, 16 predicted proteins | sample TR2MG_FD_202536 | JGI IMG/M metagenome (GOLD analysis project Ga0307376, IMG submission 202536) | Soil microbial communities from Risofladan, Vaasa, Finland - TR-2 | ecosystem: Environmental > Terrestrial > Soil > Coastal area > Acid sulfate soil | place: Finland: Risofladan, Vaasa | collected...
CGGCCTGGCCCAGGGTATCGGCCTGGCGCTCAGCGAGGACTTCGAGGACCTCAAAAAGCATACTACCATGGCGGCCTGCGGCATCCCGTATCCGAAGGACGTTCCCGACGGCATCGAACTCCTCTATATCGAGACCCCGCGGGAACTTGGGCCCCATGGTGCCGCCGGCATCGGTGAGCTGCCCCTGACTTCCCCGCACGCCGCCATTATCAACGCTATCAACAACGCCTGCGGGGTGCGCATCACCCAGCTGCCGGCCCTGCCCGAGAAAGTGCTGGCCGGCTTGAAGGCGAAGTAGGTTTTCCGTTACCTTCCCCTTGATGGGTCTGAAACGAATATGGGGGCTCCGGCTTCCGGTTCGTTTCGGACCGCCCTTTTTTTAGCGATAAGGTGGGGCTTTATGGATCAGAAAGAACTGCGCTTACTGGAAGACAGGTGCATTCAGGAGAATCCCCCGGCCTGCACCGCCACCTGTCCCGTTCACGTGGACGTAAGAAGTTTTCTGGCCGAGATGGCCAGGGGTAATATTGACGGGGCGTATGCGGTTTACCGCAAGACCATCCCCTTTGCCGGCATCGTCGGGCGGGTTTGCGACCATCCCTGCCAGGCCGCCTGCAAGCGCGGGGAGGCCGGGGGAACAATCGCTATCGCCGCCCTGGAGAGGGCCTGCGTGCAACTGGCCGCGCCCAAAACTGCTAAAGTCCCGGCCCTGCAGAAAAAGGACCAGTGCGTAGCCGTGGCCGGCGGGGGCTTAAGCGGCCTGGTGGCGGCCTTCGACCTGGCCGCTAAGGGTTACGGGGTGACCGTCTTCGAGGCGGAGGGCCGCCTGGGTGGCAGACTGTGGCACCTGGGCGAGGATGTTCTGCCCGGACAGGTGATTCTGGAGGAGACAGCCTCCCTGGAAAGGCTGGGGGTACGCCTTCAGTTGGGGACGGCCGTGGGCCGGGATGTTTCCCTGCCGGAACTGGACTTTGACGCGGTTTACCTGGGGCTGGGGGAGACGGTCAAAGGCTTGGAAAGCCTTGAACTTGACGACCGGGGCCGCGTAGCGATAGACCCGCTTACTTTCGCCACCAGCTTCCGGGGAGTCTTTGCGGGAGGAAGCATGCTGACCGGGGAGACGGTCTTCTCCATCATTGGCTCGGTTTCCCACGGCCGGCGGGCTGCCGTTTCCATAGACCGTTACGTTCAGGGAGCCTCTTTGACCGCCTCCCGGGATAGGGAGGGACCTTATGTTACAAGGCTTTTCACCAGCATCCAAGGTGTGGAGCCGCTCCCGGTGGTTAGTCCCCGCAATCCGGAACAAGGCTATACCCGGGAGGAAGCCGTGTCCGAGGCCCAACGCTGCCTGCAGTGCCAGTGCCTGGAATGCGTGAAGGCCTGTGAATACCTGGCCAGTTACCGCGGCTATCCGAAGCGGTACATCCGGGAGATCTACAATAACGAATCGATGGTTAAGGGACAGCATACGGCCAACGGGTTGATCAACTCCTGCAGCCTGTGCGGTCTCTGTGCCGAGGTTTGCCCGAACGGCCTCGATATGGGCGAGGTATGCAAAACCGCCCGGGGGAGCATGGTGCAAAAGGGTAAGATGCCTCCTTCCGTTCATGACTTTGCCCTGCGCGACATGGAGTTTTCCAATGGCAACAAGTTTGCCCTGGTCAAGGCCGAACCCGGCCAGCATTCGTGTGCCCACTTGTTTTTCCCGGGCTGCCAGTTGAGCGGGTCGTCGCCGGAATATGTGGCCAAGGCTTACGCCTACCTGAGGGAAGGGTTGACCGGCCGCGTGGGACTTGGCTTACGCTGCTGCGGCGCCCCGGCCGAATGGGCGGGACGTAGCGATCTTTTCCGCGAGGGACTGTACGAGATCCGGCACCAGTGGCATGAACTGGGCCAACCCCGGATCATTACGGCCTGTTCCTCCTGTTATGCGGTCTTTAAGCAGAATTTGCCGGGAGTGGACATCGTTTCCCTGTGGGAAATATATGACCAGATCGGGCTGCCGGAAGGTACACTTACCCATGACGGATACAGGGTCGCCGTGCACGATGCCTGTGCGACGCGACATGAAAGCCATATTCAGGCCAGCGTGCGGCATGTCTTGGAACGGCTCGGCTGCCGGGTGGAGGAGTTGGCCTACGGCCGGGGCATGACGGAGTGCTGCGGCTTCGGCGGGCTGATGTCCTTTGCCAATCCGGGGTTGGCGGCTAAGGTGATCGACCGGCGGGCCGGGGAGAGCGGGACCGATTACGTGGCCTATTGTGCCATGTGCCGGGACAGACTGGCTTCCCGGGGCAAGCCGGCCCTGCACATCCTGGATCTGATTTACGGCCGGGCGACCGAAAGCCTAGCCTTGAGACCGGATCCGGGCTATTCTCAAAGGCACGAGAACAGGGCCCGGTTGAAAGCGAGACTATTAAAGGAAGTCTGGGGAGAAAAAGTGGCAGATCCGACCGGTTTCGAGAACGTCAAGCTGGAAATAAGTGGAGAAATTAAAACGGTAATGGAAAACCGGCTGATTTTGGTGGAGGACGTACAAAAGGTCATCGAGTATGCCGAACGGACCGGGAACAAGCTGGTGAACCAGGATCGTTTTCTCGCCTATTTCAAGCCGGTTAGTGTTACCTACTGGGTGGAGTATGCTCCCGCGGAAGAGGGTTTCCGGGTCTACAACGCCTATTCGCACCGGATGGAGATCGCCGGGGAAGTGCAAAGATGAGCGACGGGGGAAAAAGCCCCGCCGGGGAAGTCTGGCAGTGTTTTAAGTGCCGGATCCCCATGGCTGCGGGCAAGGTGACGATAACTTACCTGAGCAGCGAATTTCCCGTGGAACTGCTGAAATGTCCTCAGTGCGGCCTGGTGTTCGTGCCGCAGGAGCTGGCCATGGGCAAGATGCTGGAAGTGGAAAAGGCTCTGGAGGACAAGTAGGGTCCTGCCGAAGAGCCTTACCGGAGGTGGAACTGTTTTGGCGGGCCGGAAGGAGCCTTGCCGCCTGTATGAGAGCGGTCAACTGCGCCGGGTGACCGGCGATACCATCAGACCGGGCGGCTTTAAACTGACCGAACGGGCCCTGGCCGTGTGCTCTTTTCCGCCGGGGGCCAGGGTCCTGGATGTGGGCTGCGGCAGCGGGGCCACAGTTAAATACCTGATTGACCGCCACAACCTGGCCGCGGTCGGGGTGGACCCTTCCGCCATGCTGCTGGCGGAAGGGCTCCGGCGCCGGCCGGGCCTGCCGCTGGTACCGGGAAGGGGTGAAAACCTGCCTTTTGCCGATGGCCGGATGGACGGTGTCTTTGCCGAGTGCACCTTGTCCGTCATGGAGGATGCCGGCCGGGCCCTGCGGGAATTCCACCGGGTGCTCAAACCGGATGGGATGCTGGCGGTGGCGGATGTCTACGTCAGGGAGCCGCTTGCTGCCCGGGCCCTGCGTCACTTGCGTCCGGAGGGCTGCCTCACCGGTGCCCTGTCCTGGGAGGAACTTACGGCCAAGATAACGGCCGCCGGGTTCAAGATCCTGTTGTGGGAGGATCACTCCCGCCTTCTAGCGGAACTGGCTGCCCGGCTGATCCTGGCGGACATCCCGCTGGCAGCCCTGGGAGGCAACCAGCCGGACATCCGGAGCGCCATCAAAAACGCCCGTCCCGGCTACCTTCTAATCATCGCCAGGAAGCCGGGTTGAGGGGAAACCAGGGGGGAAGACCAATGGCCAATGAATTGTTCCGCCTGTTCGAACTGCACCGGCAGGGCTTCAATTGCAGCCAGATGCTGATAATTCTCGGTTTGGAAGCGCAGGGTAAAGAAAACCCCGGCCTTGTCCGGGCCATGACCGGTCTGGGCGGCGGCCTGGGTTTTTCCGGCGGCACGTGCGGGGCCCTCACCGGGGGAGTATGCCTCCTGGGCCTGTACGCGGGCCGGGGCGGCCCCGAAGAGGAGGAACATGAACGCTTTCTCCTTATGGTCAACGAACTGGTGGAGTGGTTTGCGGCTGAACCCGGCCAGACATACGGGGGAATCACTTGTGCCGAGATTCTCGGAGACGGGTTGGCCAGCCGGACCATCGCCCCCGCCTGCGGCAACATTGTATCCGCCACCTGGGACAAGGTGCAGTCGATCCTCGCCGCTGCCGGCATCGATTCCTCCGGTGGAAAGCCGTGACTAATGAGACCGGCTACCCCAACAGTACCCAAAGCCTGTGTCCGGTATGTCTCAAGCGCATCCCGGCCCGGCGGGAGGCCGCAGAGGGAGACGTCTTTCTCGTGAAAGACTGCCCGGAACACGGCGGTTTCCGGAGCGTCATTTGGCGGGGCGAACCCTCTTGGGAGTCGTGGGTCAGGCCCAAGACCCCGGCCCAAATCGAAGTTCCCTTGACCGAAGAGATTAAGGGTTGCCCGTTCGACTGCGGGCTCTGCCCGGCCCACCGCCAGCATACCTGTACGGCGCTCCTGGAGGTCACCGACCGCTGCAATCTGCACTGTTCCTTTTGTTTTGCCGGCTCGGACGGTCCAAGCATCGACCCTTCCCTCGGCACCGTCAGGGGTTGGTACCAGAGACTGCTCGATTCCGGCGGGCCCTGTAACATCCAGCTTTCCGGCGGGGAGCCCACCCTGCGGGACGACCTGCCCCAATTGGTAGCGCTGGGGCGGTGCATGGGCTTTTCGTTTATCCAGTTAAATACCAACGGTCTGAGACTGGCCCGGGATCCCCGGTTTCTCGAGTCGTTGGCCAAGGCCGGGCTGTCCTCGGTCTTTCTCCAGTTCGACGGTACGCAAGGCGACATTCACCGCCGGCTGAGGGGCGGCGACTTTCTGGCTGAAAAGTTGGCCGCGGTCCGGCGGTGCGGCGAACTGGGGATCGGCGTGGTGTTGGTGCCGACCGTGGTTCCTGAGGTCAACGACCGCAACCTGGGTGAACTCGTCGATCTGGCCCTGCAACTCCTGCCGGTGGTGCGGGGGGTGCACTTCCAGCCGGTCAGTTACTTCGGCCGCTTTCCCGAAGCCGGGGCACCCGCGGAAGCGGGTCGGGACCGCATGCGCATCACCCTGCCGGAAATCATGGCCGGGTTGGAGCGGCAAACAGCCGGCCGGATCAGGAAGGAACATTTCCGGCCGCCCGGCTGTGAAAACGCCCTTTGCTCTTTTCACGGCAACTTCGTCCTGATGCCGGGCGGCGACATGGTGGCCACCACGCGGCATGCGCCATGCTGCGGGCCGCTGCCGGCGGCCGGGGAAGGAGCCGCCCGAACCCGCGGTTTTGTATCCACCCGCTGGGCGGCTTCGCCGGGAGAGGGTTGCGGCGGGACGGTCAAGGACAGCCTGGACCTGTTCCTGGCGCGGGCCCGGACCCATGCTCTGTCCATCTCGGGCATGGCTTTCCAGGACGCCTGGACCATCGATCTGGAGCGTCTGCGGGATTGCTGCATCCATACCGTGGCTCCCGACGGGCGGATCATTCCATTTTGCGCCTACAACCTTACCGGCAGTGCGGGCAGGCCTTTGTACCGGTGTTAGATCCGGCGGTCCAACCGGGCTGGGGCAAGAGACCTGAGGAGTCCCTGGTGCATCCACTTACAACATCCTGCGGGAGGTGGCCGGGACATTGGTAAAACGGACGCCACTGGAGCCCTGGATTCTCAACAGGCTTGATTCCGCCGCCGGCCAATCCGATTTGCTGCGGGGGGCCATCGAATCCTACCAGGTGCAGAAGCTGCGGGAGACCGTGGCCCTGGCCAGGCGGAAAAGTCCCTTTTATCGCCGTCTCCTGCGGCAGTTCCGGCCGGAAGATATCCGGTCGCCGGAGGATCTGCGGGAGTTTCCCTTCACCACTGCTGCCGATATAGCCGGCAATCCGCTGCAATTTCTCTGTGTTTCGCAGGACCGGATCAACCGGGTGGTGACCCTGCAGAGTTCCGGTACCACCGGACCGGCAAAACGGCTTTTTTTTACCAAGGAAGACCAGGAACTGACCAGGGATTTCTTTCACCACGGCATGTCCACCCTGGTGCAGCCCGGCGACCGCGTGCTGATCCTGCTGCCGGGCAAGCTGCCGGGCAGCGTGGGCGACCTCTTGCGGGAGGCTCTGGCCAGGATCCCGGCGGACGGCATACCCTATGGCTTCGTGCGCGACCCGGTTCACGCTCTGGAAACCCTTTACCGGGAGCGGATCGATTCCCTGGTGGGCATTCCCACCCAGGTGCTGGCGCTGGCCCGCTGGCTGCCTCCCGGCGGGACCGGGCCGCGGCTCAAAAGCCTTCTGCTCACCACGGACCACGTACCGCGGGTCGTCACAACGGAATTGGAACGCGCCTGGCATACCCGCGTCTTCAACCATTACGGCATGACCGAAACGGGCCTGGGCGGCGGGGTGGAATGTGAGGCCCGGTGCGGCTACCACCTGCGTGAGGCAGACCTTTTGTTCGAAATAGTTGACCCCGTTACCGGAGAGGTTCTGCCGGAGGGCGAAGAAGGCGAAGTCGTGTTTACCACCCTGACCCGCCGGGGCATGCCCCTCATAAGGTACCGTACCGGGGATATGGCCCGGTTTATGCCCGGACCGTGCCCCTGCGGCACGGTGCTCAGGCGGATGGCCCCGGTGGCAGACCGGGTGCGGGGCCGGGTCCCCCTGATCGGGGGTGGTTTTCTCAGCATGGCCGTACTGGATGAATCCTTGTTTGCCGTAGACGCGGTATTGGATTTCCAGGCTGCCATCGCCCCGGGACCCGGCGGGGACTGCTTGAGTCTCAAGGTCCAGGCGGCCGGGTGGACTGGGCCGGATACAGCGGAAGCGGTCCAAAAATGCCTGCTCTCGATACCTGTCGTGGCGGCAAACGTGGCCCTGGGCACCCTGACCCTGGCCCCGGTCGAGTTGGAGCGGCCGGAGGAACTGGCCCGGCCGGCCAAAAGGGTGATCCGGGATTGGCGCACAGAAGGAGATGCGGCGGATGAAAGAACTGTATGAAACTTGTGCCCGCCTGTTGACCGGCGGGGAAGATGTAGTGACCGCCACCATCATCAGCCAGAGCGGGTCGGCGCCCCGCGCCGCCGGAGGCAAAATGCTGGTCCGGGCGGACGGCAGTTTTGGAGGAACCATCGGGGGCGGCTTGCTGGAAGCCGAAGTGCTGCAGACGGCCGGAGAGGTGTTCCGGACCGGCCGGGCGGTTGTCCGGGAGTTCAACCTGACCGGGGCCGACGCGGCCAGTACCAACATGATTTGCGGCGGGCGACTGGAAGTGCTGGTGGGCCTGCTGTCGGCCGGTGATCCGGACAACGCCCACATCTGCCGGAGCATCGGAGAACTTCTCCACTCCCGGCAACAGGGCGTCCTGCTGACGAAACTGCCGGACCCGGGCGGTGATCCCCACCCGTTGGAACAGAGCCTCCTGCTCCGGGACGGCCGGCAAACCGGCTTCGCCATCCCGGCCGCCTGGCGGGATGATTTAGTGCAGGCGCGTGGACTGCGGGTCGCCTGCCGTTACGGTGGGCCGGAGAATGTCCTGGTGGAGCCGGTCAACTCTCTGGGTACCGTCTACATTTTCGGGGCCGGACACGTCTCCCAAAAACTGGCAGTGCTGACCTCCCTGGTGGATTTCCGGACCGTGGTTCTGGATGACCGGGCAGAGTTCGCCAAACGGGAGCGCTTTCCCATGGCCGAGGAGATAATTGTGCCGGAAAGTATGGAGGACTGCTTTGACGACCTGTCCATAAGAGAAGACAGCTATGTGGTCATCGTCACCCGGGGGCATCAGCACGACCTGACCGTGCTGTCCCAGGCTATCCAGACGGATGCCTGCTATATCGGCATGATCGGCAGTGCCCGCAAGCGCCAGGCCGTCTACCAGGGCCTACGCGAGAGCGGGATCTCTGAAGAGCGGCTGGCCCGGGTTCATTCTCCCATCGGTCTGAAGATAGGGGCCGAGACGCCGGAGGAAATCGCCGTCAGCATCGTGGCCCAGCTCATCCAGGTCCGGGGAGAATTGCTCCATGGACAAGCCTGATATGACGGCCCTGATTCTGGCCGCCGGATATTCCTCCCGCATGGGGAAGTTCAAGCCCCTGCTGAAACTTGGTCCTCTAACGGCTGCAGCGCATGCCGTCCGGTGTTTTCAGCGGGCCGGGATTCAGGACGTGCGAGTCGTGGCCGGGTACCGGGCGGCCGAAGTCGCCTCAGCAGTGGAACCCCTCGGGGCGAGGGTGGTTTTCAACCCCCGTTTCGACCAGGGGATGTTTTCCTCCGTCCAGGCCGGGGTGGGCAGCCTGGAACCCGGGGTGGGGGCCTTCTTCCTCCTGCCGGTGGACCACCCCCTGGTCAGGCCGTTCACCGTGAGCAAAATTCTGGCTGCCCGCCGCTCCTGTCCCAAGGGGATCGTCTATCCCGTCTGCCGGGGCCGGCGGGGCCACCCGCCCCTGGTGTCCTGCCGGTACCGGGAGGAAATACTGGCCGGGTTTTGCCAGGGGGGGCTGCAGTCCCTGTTGGGACGATATGAGCAGGACTCTTTGGATGTGGCGGTTCCGGACGAAGGAGTTCTGTTGGATATGGATACGCGGGAGGATTACCTGTCGCTGCTGGGCGTTCTTACGAGTCAGGCGATCCCCACCTCTGGGGAGTGCCGCCGGATTTTCGAGGAGGTGCGGACCGCCGAAGGGGTGTGGCAACACTGCCTGGCGGTGGCTGACCTGGCTGCGATGCTGGCCGCGATACTAAATGAAGCAGGGGCCTGTTTGGACGAGGATCTGGTGGCGGCCGGGGCCCTGTTGCATGACGTGGCCCGTTGCCGGCCGGATCACGCCCGGGACGGCGCGGCCATCCTGCAGGGTTTGGGTTATCCCCGGGTGGCGAAAATTGTGGCGGTCCATATGGATCTGGAGGCTTCGGAGGAGAATCCGCTTTCGGAAGCGGAACTGGTTTTCCTGGCCGACAAGATGGTGAGCGGCCAAAGCGTAGTGTCTCTGACCGACCGTCTCCGGCACCTGCTGGAGCGCCTGGGGGATGACGGACGGGCCCGCGCTGTCCACAGAATGGAACAAGCGGGTCTGATCAAGAAGAAAGTGGAGACGATTCTGGGCCGGCCTTTGGAGACCTTCCTGGCGGAGGGTTCGGCGGTTTCCTGATTGAGCCGGACGCCGGGGCTGGCGGCAAGGACTTTGCACGCAAAAGGAAAAGTTTGGCGGGGAGGCAGGACACGTGCAGAAAGTTCAGGTGGAAGAAGCGGTGGGCATGGTTTTATGTCACGACATCACCGCGATCGTGCCGGGGAAGTTCAAGGGGCGGGCCTTCAAGAAGGGCCACGTTGTGCGGGAGGACGATATTCCGCAGCTCTTGCAGTTGGGCAAGGAACACCTGTATGTTTGGGAAAAGAAAGAGGGCTGTCTCCACGAGGACGAGGCCGCCGGCAGGATGGCCAGAGCTGTAGCCGGTGAGGGGCTGACCCTGACCGAACCCAAAGAGGGCAAAATCAACCTGGTGGCCGGGATCCGGGGACTTTTGAAGGTTGACGTCGCCACTCTGCACGGGATCAATGACATCGAACAGGTGATGATCGCCTCCCGGCATACGAACCAGATAGTTGAAAAGGGTATGGTGGTTGCCGGAACGAGGGTGATCCCCCTGGTTATCGACGAGAAGATCATTGAGCAGGTGGAGGAGCGTTGTGCCGCCGGCCCCGTGGTGGAAATGAAGCCTCTGGTCAGCCTCCGGGTGGGTCTGATCGTCACCGGAAGCGAGGTCTACAAGGGCCGGATCGAGGACAAGTTCGGGCCGGTGGTCGAAGCAAAGGTTGAGGCTTTGGGCAGTGTCGTATGCCGCAAGATAAAGGTTACCGACCACACACCGATGATCGTGGCGGCTATCGACTCCCTGCTGGCGGAGGGTGCCGATATGATCGTGATCACCGGGGGCATGTCGGTGGATCCGGACGACCTAACCCCGGCCGGTGTCGTGGCCGCCGGCGGCCGCATCGTGTCCTACGGGGCTCCCACCTTGCCGGGTGCCATGTTCATGCTGGCCTACATCGGGACCACCCCGGTGCTGGGCCTGCCCGGTTGCGTAATGTATGCCAAAAGCACGGTGTTCGACCTGGTCCTGCCCCGCATCATGGCCGGCGAAACCATTGAACGCCGGGACATTACCGCCCTGGGCCATGGCGGTCTCTGCCTGGAGTGCAAGGAGTGCCGCTTCCCCGCCTGTTCCTTCGGCAAGGGATGAGCAGCCCCAGGACTATCTACCTGGTCCGGCACGGGGAAATCACCACGGACGGCCGCCAGCGGTTCATCGGCCAGGTCGACATTCCCCTGAACGCGGCAGGACTGAAACAGGCGGCATGTCTGCGCGACCACCTGGCCGGGGTGGAGTTGGTCCACGTTTTCTGCAGCGATCTCGGCCGTTCCCTGGCCACCGCCCGTATCATCGGGGAAAAACACGGTCTGGAGCCAGTGGTCCGAAAAGACCTGCGGGAAGTCGGCCTGGGGGCCTGGGACGGCCTCACCTTCGAAGATGTGATGACTGAACACCCGGAGGAGTTCAGGCAGAGGGGCGCCGATATAATCCACTTCCGGCCGCCGGGCGGAGAGAGCTTCGCGGACTGCGCCCAAAGGGTGGCAGGCGCATTGGCCGGGATCCTGGAAGGCCCGGAAGGAGACATTCTCCTGGCCGGGCATGCGGGGGTCAACAGAATCATCATCTGCCTGGTGCTGGGAATGCCCCTGAAAAACATGTTCCGGATAGGCCAGGATTATGGTTGTCTGAACGTGTTGAAAGATGGGACCGACGGCTTCAAGGTGGTTAGTATGAACGTTCGCTGCGGCGGCAAGTGAAGCGGCGAGGCATCGGACAAAGGCGGGAACCGGCGGAAAAGTCCGGAAGACTACCAAAACAAGGAAAAGGGGTCAAGTAAACATGCCGAAATATATTATTGAGCGGGAAATTCCTGCCGCCGGTAAGTTGTCTTCCCAGGACCTGCAGGCTATTTCCCAAAAGTCCTGCGGCGTTTTGAACCAGCTCGGCCCGCAGATCCAGTGGGTTGAGAGCTACGTCACCGACAACAAAATCTACTGCGTCTATATCGCGCCCAACGAAGAGATGGTGCGGGAACATGCCAGGCAGGGCGGTTTTCCGGCCAACAGCGTGGCCGAAGTAAAAACTACCATCGATCCGACCACCGCGGAACCCAAATAGGAGACAAGAAGGCTACCTGCGATGCGGAAAAGCCGGCACCCGCCCAAAAGGACGGGTGCCGGCTTGCAAACCAGGCCCTTTAAGGCGGTAGTCTTCAGCCGCAAACACCGCGGCTTGTCGACGAATCGAAGTCTCTGTCCGGGCACGATGATGCCGGAGAAGCGTTAATAAGGCTTTCACCGAGCCCCTGGACGGCCCGGTTTCTGTGAAGTCCACATGTTGAGGAACGGTAGGCAAGGACATTGGGACCGGTCTGGCGTACATGGTGAGCTGGTGGGCGGATAGCCGAGCGCGGCGGGGCGGTAGCAGATTTCGATGGGGACCCATTGACACGTATAATAATACGTATTATAATTCCAGGCAGGGGGTGCGCCGGCATGAAAAGCCATTCGTCTAAACATATCATCAGTATGCTTCATCAGGACGGGTGGTTTTACATAGGCGCTGTCGGAGATCATTACCAGTTTAAACACCCAACCAAGAAAGGCAGGGTAACGGTAACCCATCCACAAAAGGACATACCGGCGGGAACCGTAAGAAGCATATTTAAACAGGCCGGCTGGCCACAACCAAAGTGAGATTAAGAGGAGGTAAGTAGCATGTCTAAGGATAGGTATATTTTCCCTGCGATCTTTGATTATGCAGATGATGGAATTTCTATCGAATTTCCCGACTTGCCCGGTTGTTTGCCTTCTGCCCATGACACAGAGGAAGCATTAAAGAACGCCCGAGAGGCAATGGGTTTGCACTTGTGGGGTATGGAGGTTGATGCGGAAGACATTCCGGAGGCCACTCCTGTTACACGACTACACCCCCAGCCAAACCAAGTGGTGGTTTTGGTCGATGTCTGGATGCCGGCCGTTCGTGAGCACGTGGATGGACGGGCAGTAAAGAAAACCCTGAGTATCCCTAAATGGCTGAATGACATGGCGGAACGCGAGAAGGTTAATTTTTCTCACGTATTACAATCAGCCTTGAAAAATTACCTGGGAGTTAATCAGCGCTAGCCGCTGGTCTAGCAACTGTAATATTCAATAACCCCTACTCGAGGAGTGCCCCGACAATCCACCCCTCAACCCTTTTCCATGGCGTAACAGTTGTAAGATTTGGGGACTTTCCATTATCCATACAACCCATATCACTGTTAAGGCGCATAAAATGTTTCTTTTTCTGGCAAGGTATCTGCTTATAATTCAAGTCAATATTAAGAGTAACGCCATGCAAGAATCGCAGACCGCTATCATATGTATTTATACTGCCATTACTAAGCTTTTTCTCCGTCTTTAGATAATGCAAAAATTCACGGATTTCTTTTATGCCTAGTTCAGATGCTGGTTTACCGAAATGATTTTGATACATTTTAGCTTTGGCTCTTGTCGGGTTGGGTGCGGCTCTTCTAGAGTGATATAAAACGGGAAGGTATGACGAAGGCAAGTAGCGAAGCCTCAATGGGGCCTGAGCTCGTTCCAGGTAAATACTGTCAGGCCAAAGGATGAGCAGTGAGATGAAGAAAGCGGAAACGGGCGTCGGCGCAACACAGAGGGGCACGCCCGACGAGGACCGGTGGCAGGCGGCGGTGCAGGAGTTCGCTCACATTATGGAAGAGGCCTTTGACGTAGAGAAGTCTTTGAAACTTGAGCCGGCAGAGATCGAAGGGTGGCTTGCGGAGGTGTGGGAGCGCGCGAAAGCCAGGCTGCACGCAGGGTTAGATGAGGTGCATCAAGGGAAGAAAGCAGGGCAGGACGGCGCAGTCTAACCAGGCCCGGGGTTAGGCGCACACTAATTCGCTGGCAGGAACGGCCAGTAAGCGTACGGCAGGGCCAATGGCCGCAGAAATTGGTGCAGGTTTCGCGGAGGCGTCAGGCAACTTGGGGGATGATGCCGCCCGCGTAGCGCGCTTCGTGGACGCGACGCCGCTCTTGAGCGATGTGGTAGCTCCAGTAGGCGTCGAAGTCGCCGTTTTTATGTACGGCTCGTAGCTTTAGGACGGCCTCGGCACCTTCAAGGCCCCAGCGTGCACCGGTGATGTCCATGCGGTCCTTGACGAGGTATCGAACCGCCCCTTCGATGACACCGGTCGCGATAGGCCAGCCCTGCTTCAATGCGATGTGGTAATTGAGATAGGGACGTTTGTTTAAAATGTAGTCGTGGCAAGTGTCGGCGCCGTAGCGTTTGGCGAGGTCGAGTTTGAGGCAGGTGGCCTTGCGCGCGATGGAGCCGGCCACAATGCTGGCTTGCCCGGCCAGAATGGCCGCAGCCTTCTCGGCGACCCAGGCCTCTGCCGCGGGGTCGCCCTCGTTATAGAAAGTGCGGGCCGCCTTCCACACGTATTCGAGCACGTGGATGAAGTCAACGACGATGTTTACCCTTACCTTACGCGCCTTGGCTTCGGCATTGATGCAGTCGATTTGGTGGTTATTGCCATCGACCAGAACCACCCATGTTCTGAGGTGTAGAGGGTCACGCCGATGGGCTTCGTCAAAGACCTGGGATATGACGGTTGAGGCGTTCTCAACCACGCTGGCCGTGAGCCACTTGCCTTTGGCAACGGGAGCGGGTTTGGCTTGGCCGGCTGCGTTGTCGCTTGTGCTCAGGATGTCCTCGGGGGTGCGGGGAACCGGGGTAGCGTCGTAGACGGCGCCGACCTCGGCCATGCGCTTGCGGTTCTTCTTCTCGCCTTTGGACAGCCGGGTCGAGGGCTCGGTAGACTGGGCCGCCCGGGCGGTGGCATCTCGCAGGGCGTTGGTACGCATGACGATACCCTTACCATCGGCCGATAAAACAAGCACGTCATCCGGCTTGGCTTCCGGACGGCGCGAGTTAGCGTAAAACGAGTCGAAGTCGGTCGCCGCCCGCTCGGTCAGTTCTTCCGTCTGGCGCTTTCCCAGATGCATTCCCGTAGTCCGCTCGATCGCCTTGACTGCATCGCCGAAGGAACCGCGGCAGGCTTCGATGGCCGCCAAACGGCGCAGGCCGTGGGAAAATTGTTCTGACGGGAGATTCAAAAGCGCGTCCGCGGGATAAAGATTGGCGCAGTCATCCCGCCGGTAGGCAAGGCGCCGCACGTCCACATCGCCGAAGATAGTTGTCAGCGTGCGTTTTTTATTGGACTCGACGCTGTTGCGGGGGACGCCGTTGGCATCGACGACCTCCTTAATCCTCTGTTCACGCATAGCTCGCAGGGTAAGATGGTCCTGGAAGAGTATGCGCATGAGTTCGATGGCTTCACCGTAAAGCATGGTTTCCAACTCTCCGTGCGCGAGGCTCAAGGCTTTTTCACCCGCCATAATATCCACTATCGTTTCGAACCGGATCTGGGACGCTTCAAAGAAAGCCATGGGGGATGTCTTGGCAACTGCCGTCATTTACGGCCACCTCCTCGCGATTCTCCGGTGGATTTATCCCTCATCTCCCGGTCCATCTGCCGCTGAGTGGTACGTACCCGCCCGTCGGTGAGGATGGCACGGAAGCGCTGATCGAGGGGGTAGAGCCAGATGTCCTTGATCGATTTGCTGGCCCGGTGGGAAGAGGAAAGCCGCCCACGGCCCTGGCTCTGGCCGACCAGGATCCAGTTCGCGGCGGCGTAAGAGGTTCCGGCAAAGCGCCCTTGCTCGGTAAAAGACTCCAGCAGTACCGGACGATAGGCATATCGCTGCTGCCAGTCGTCGGGCAGGCGGTGTGCAACCAGGGAGAGCAGGCTGGAAGCCAGTCCGCGCACCTGCACCCACGGTAAGATTAAGAAGCGGCGGTTCCCAACTACCTGGTGTATGTGGGCCTCACGCTCGGGAGCCGTCCAACCGATAAAACGGTCGCGGGGCGCCAGCTTCAAAGCGGCGGCGCCGAAGCCCAGGGCGCCCAGTGGACGATCACCGTCATAGGCCAGGTAACGGATTTGGGCTCCGGCCATGGGCCGTCCACCTAAATAGTGGTAACGCCCCATCAGTTCGTTCCAAAGCCTGGCCTCGTCAGTGCTGGCGTTCACCTGCACCATGTGCACATTCTGCAGGTCACCGCGGGAACCGGTGATGGGTGCTTGTGGGTCGGAGGCGGAGGTAAAGGCAGGTGGCTTGAAACCGTAGTACTCCGTGGTCGGCAACGGTAGCCAGATGACCCCGTGCTCCTCCATGCGATCCAACGCAATGTAGCACGTGAGAAACTTGGGCTTGCCGTTCGGCTTTACCCAGTTCAGGGCTTTGCATACCGCGTGGGCGATGTCGGATCGGGTGGTGTTCCATACGTCATCGGTGATCTTCCGGATACATTCAATCTCCGCGAGGGTGAATGTTCGGCCGCAATAGTAGAACGGGGTTTTTTCGGCGTCCTTGGTCGTTGTTTTCATGCTATACAAATACCACAGCGCCGAGAAATTGTCTAGCTCCGTCAAACGACTTCAATTGAGACCTGCCGCCGTTCTTAGCAAATTATCACGCTCTGCGACTCACGGTCGCGCTGTAGCGCTCTATTTAATGCCTACCCGTGTCTAAGGACGTCCCTTCAGAAGAGCCGCACCCTGTCGGGTTTCAGACTGATCGGCCTCTGAGCCAATGAACGGCGGGAGATCGGCCCGGGAGGCCTTGCCCTGTCTGGGTTTCTGGTATCCACGTTTTTCCATTTATCCCGATACGGTTCATCAGTCCAAAACGGGATAAGAGCCTTAGCTTTTATTAAGTATCCTTCTTGCGTATGGACACTTAGGCCTCTAAGTTCCATATCAAATTTTAATTGCTTGAGTATATCTTCTTACTTGGGCCATCTCCTTTAAAATAGATTTTTGCTTATTTTAAAGGAGATATTTGGAAAACGCAATCCGGCACATTTGTTCGCTGGATTTTGTTCGAACGCTCAAGTATTTCTGCCCGTGTTATAGGCTCAGATTGGATGCCCGCATGGGTTTCTATGTATTGTGCAATGGCTTTATTACTGGCTCTACCAGTCCAAACTCTGCTATGGGATGTCAGCCCAAGCTGCCCCGTGCCACCCGGCGAAGGGCGGGGGTATGGGGCGACGCCCTTAGGGCCACTAATCATGAGCATAGTTTGGGCAAAGATGGTGGGCGACAGGACGCTCAGACCGTGATTTTGGGTTACCACCGCGTTAGCGGTTTTGTTCTATCCATAGTATGGGAATAGGAAGTGATCCGGTTGACCGTACCGGGGGTCTTTGTCCAGTCCTGCAGGCTTCAAGGACTCGCTGCTGTTGGCTGGTTAGTCCTTGCCAGGTGGGCGTCACACCCACTAAAACTCACTATATGAAGCGACTTTGCCCGGCCCCACACCATTATTACACATAGGTTTCCTTTTCCTCTTGTAAAACTGAATTCCCTTGTCCATGCTGATAGTGGTCTTTGAACTCTTCTATGAGTTACTCCCTGTTTGTTTTCCCTCCCCCTGTCGGTCACGGAAACGTCAAAGTCTGCGGCACGGGGAGGCTATCTAATATATGAATATGCGTTGACTTCTATCCATTACAGATATTGAGCGATATAACCTATAAAAGGAATGAGATATTGAGATTGTAT
>Ga0307376_10002806_pt1 | contig 16660 bp, 13 predicted proteins | sample TR2MG_FD_202536 | JGI IMG/M metagenome (GOLD analysis project Ga0307376, IMG submission 202536) | Soil microbial communities from Risofladan, Vaasa, Finland - TR-2 | ecosystem: Environmental > Terrestrial > Soil > Coastal area > Acid sulfate soil | place: Finland: Risofladan, Vaasa | collected...
TCATTAGCCAGGATAACGCGCTCCACCCTGGCTCCGCGCAGACTCTGAATGAGCGCCGGCTCCACATTCCACACCGGGGATAGCGTGTAGGTGCCATCCCCAAGCGCGATCAACTTGTCCAGGTGCCCAATAGTGATGAAACCATACCCCATGGCCTCGTCTTCCACCGACAGCAACTCGGCATTCGCACTGATCGTACAGCCGTACACCACGCCAGGGGGTGCAGTGAAAAGCCACCTATACCCTGTCAGCGCCGCTGCATCTGACCGGAAATCGAAGATCACCGATGCGCCAGAAACTGTGATCTGGAACAGGTAGACATTGTTGGTGCCGGGGTTGTACGACACTGAAGGGCCAACCATAAAGCCGGCGTCCACCAGTGCGTCGAACGGGTCGGTGATGGGTCGATCACGTGCCACCAGCGGGTACGTGATAAACGCATTCACATTGTAAAATTCTCGGTCAGCCATGGCACCCTCGCCCGTCCACAGACGTCTGTATCCCCAGTATACCTGTCCCCTGCAGAATGCGCAGAAGGTTGTCAACTGCTACGTTGGCCCCAACAGTGATCTTGAAATCACCATACTCATCCGGCGGCGTCCTGTTGATGGTCTTCAGCGCACACACCGGGCTGACGGGTACGCTCTGCGCTTCGCACAGTTGGAGCAGCGCGTACGGGTTGCCCACGGCATCCACCCTGATGTCGCCACCCTCCACACTCAACACGATACCATCCGTGCCGACCAGGTAGACGTCACCACTCAAGCGCTCCGTGCTAACCTTCACGGCCGTCACACCGAAGTCCGGGATCGGCACAGCCACCGACGCGACGAATTCTGTGCTGTCTTGCAGAAACAGGGTATCACCAGCCGGCAGACTGGCAGCCAGCGTCTGTAACCTATCCGCATCAGATACCAACAACCCGGCAGGATTGCCGTTGGCATCGACAAACTCAAGCACTTCCGGACCACTCAATGAATCATACGTGGCCGTCGCCAGGCTACCCTTAGTCGGTCCGTACACCTCCATGGTCACCGTGGTCCCATCCAGGGTGATCCGGCCAATGTACATTCCGACCTCGCCGCCGATGGGGTACACACGCGCGTCATCAAACAGGTCTGCAGCCAGGATAACACCATTGGTAGCCGTCAGGTCGCACCTGTCAGCGAAGGGGTACTTCAGCGGGCGCGTGTAGTTGCGCCATGGGGGGAATAGTTGTTCCATTAGAGGTTAACCCTGAAGTAGTCGAACTCGCTGATTGTCGCCACCGAGCCAAGCCCAACCCTGGCCACATCGTAGTAACTCGGCTTCCACAATGCGTTAGTGCGGGCTACCACGTAAGTCTGGGAGACACTGCTGGCCAACCAACTCACAGACCAGCCGATTAGCGTGTTACTACCTGCCTTGGAGATGGCCAGCGACACGCTGTAATCCGCCTGAACAAGCGGCGCTGCCGCGCTGAACGCAAAGATCGAGTCCTCCTGGAAGAAGTACTGCGACCCGATCATACCCGGGCCGGCTGCCCCACCACCGTAACCCTGGACCGGCTTGCGCCTACCCACGTAGAACAAACCGTAGGGGTAGGACGGGTGGTACAGCTGAACGCCGAAGAACCAGAAGTCCGACGAGTTTCTGTAACCGAAGATGACGTGGCCTTCGCGGTAACTTGAGGTTATGCGCGGCGTTATCTGAGCCCCAAGGGTGTACGTATCGAGAATGTTGGGCGGGTCGTAATACAGATCGACCGCCGTGTTGTCAGCCGCCAGCGAGTTGGCAACTGCGCGCTTGGTGTAGCCACCCAGGTCCAGCACCTCTACCACGCCAGCCTGCACCACGAGCGGGAATAACAAGCCTGATTCGAAGTCCAGGTTGTAGCTGGGCGGGCCAGGCGGAACGATGCTCGAAGGTGCAGACGAAGACGAAACCGGCACCCCCGAACTCGACTCCGGCGGCTCCGGCGAGGTGGACGACGAAAGAAGTTCCGGGGCGCAGTCGCCAGGTATCATCTCGTAGACGACTGATGTGATCGGTGGGCAGATGTCTGAACTCCCAAACGGGTAATCCAGTACCAACCCGTCCTGAACACCACCCATAACCACGTCACCATCAAAGATAATGTCGATGTTTCCGTCGATGTCGGGTGTGACGTCTTCAATCGAGATGATCGGCGTCCGGTCGCACGTGTCCACGCTTGGCCGCTTACCGCAGTCACCAGCAAAGTCCTGCATGGTTGTCACGTATCCGCGCGTCGTATCCAGCCCAATCAAAACGACGTCCCGCAGCACACCGTTGATCGTGCGCGTGCCCTTGGACACGACCACCCGACCGACAGACCCAGTCAACTCCACAATGCCATTCAACTCCCGGTCACTTCCCGTCTTACCCAACGACGTGACCGGCGGAGCCAGATAAGACCTGACCACACGACTTACCAGCATGCCATCCTTGGGCTCGTCAATGGCCACGAAGTAAGTATCAGTTTTCGTGGCGCCAGACCCAAACATCACCCAACCAGCCACCCCATCCTGCATGGGCGTGATCGCGTAGTTCTTGTAGGGGACGACGGGCTTGACCAGGCTGATCACGCCAACTGGCTGGATCGTAGGCACGGGCGCACAGGCCGTCTGACTCGACGAAGACGGCTCCTCACCGCAGATCGGGTTGTAGTCTACGGCCAGAAGGGTCAGCGACAGGATCTTCTCGCTGCTGCCTACCGATGATACGTACACGTTCTTCCCGATTGAGTCGGGGATCCAGATGTTGGCGTCCACAAGAAGATCGTTGGGTATCGTCGAGCCGTTGATCCCTTTACGGGTCGCAGACTCATGGATGGGGTAAGCCCGATCCTCATTTGAATTCAGAAAGTCGCGTGTGATGAGCGCCATGGCTACACCTTGCCTTTCGGCGCTTCAAGCGTGACAGTGTCAAACACGTCGACACTTCCCAGCGAGGTAGTTACCTTCGCCGTCAGAGTGGAGCTGAGACCAATCCGTACGTCGCGGTAAATTCTCATGGGTATCGGCACCATGATTGGTGCGCCTGGTCCACTGTCGAGGCTGAGTATGGTGTCACCCAAGCCGGTGATTTCACCAATCGGATACGTGGTGTAATCATCCCCCACGTAGAACGTACGGAACATGTCGCCCGGTTGAATGTCCGTGAATGTCTGGCCGTACCCGCCGACCGCCGTGTAAGTGCCGCCAGCCTTCTGGGAGTCGTGTATGATGTACCCATCAAACGATTTGATGAGTTCCTCTATGCCGGCCATGAACCGTATGTCGAAGTAGAAACGCAGCATACCACCGGCCGGAATAACGGGAAGAGTAATGCTCATCCCCGTGATTCCCTCTTCCGGCACATCCGGTAACGGATCGATAGTCACGTTCGCTTGAACGGGGTACTTCATGGCTTTTATGGGGCTCAAATCCTGTTTTATCTTTGCTGGCGTGCCACCAGGCTGAGACGCCTCAAGCAGCCCGGAGTTCGGGAGATAAGACCCGTAGTCGGGGGTAGCACTCATCTGTATGGTTGAGCCGTGCAGTGGCTGATCCGACCTGTTCGCCACGGTGATGACAACGGATGCCATGTAATCAGGCCGCTCCACGCAGCGCATCGTGACAATAAAACCCTGAGCGCAGAAAGCAATATTGGTGGCAGCAACCAGCTCGTTGTACCGACTCCTCGAAATCTCCACCGACCGCGCAATATTAACCAGCCGAAGCCACGTGTCGCGCAACGCCTGGTAAGCAGCCCCGTAATCGGCGCAGTCACAGCATGCGTCGCAGTTGTCGTGCAACTTGAGCGTGTTCTCTGTAACCAGTGCCTCGTAATCCACGGGCTTTCCGGGGGGCGGCGCGTACCCGGGTGAATCCAATGGACGTTCCACCCACATGCAGTTGTCACCGTCCAGCACTAAGTTACCAAACGCATCCGGGACCTGGTTGCCGATGCTCCGCAACCCCTCATCGCCCAAGCCGCAGCCAGGGTACTGGCCGAGGCCAGCACCGGGCACCGCATCAAGCGCGATGACCGTCCTGTCACGCACACCGGAAGTAACGCTTGCGACGGACATGCTTATGTTGTAGCCGGCCCGGAGAATAAAGTAGCCTTCCTCCAGCCCACCACCCGTGCAGCAGGGGATACCCGGCAGCTTCATGCCAAGCCTGCGGATAAGCGGCGCGCGCTGATCAATGAGCGTACGCAGCATCCACATCCCAGCTACAGCAATAGGTTCCATCCCGGAAAGGAGATTCTTGTTGGTTGTGAAACGGACAACCACGTCGTCGTCACTGTCCAGCCGGCGCCACTCATGCACGCGGTACTCCGGCCCGAAATCGTAGGATGAATACGTGCAGTTGGCAGGTGCCTGCAGGTCGTACATGACACTGTCGTCTTCGTAGAGCAGTATCACATGCTGGGCAATCGAGTCGAACAGCGAGAGCCGGATACGACAGTCTTTGAGGGGTGTCACACAAGCAACGTACGCGTCGACGAAAATACCGTTCAACCCACCATCGAGGCTGTCCTCGAACGGGTAGGAGATGCGGCCGTTGGTATCCAACCATTCAAATGCAGATGCCATGTCATCTCGTTATCGCGCCTGCTACGGCTAGGTTTGAATCCAGCGTGTTGATTGCCGCTTCCAGCTTGGCCGCCAGGTTGGCCAAACCGTGAACCTGCGCCGTGAGCCGCTCCGTAGCCTGTTGTATCACTTCCAGCTCCTGACAGCCACAGCAAGGCTCAGAACACGGGTTCTCAATCTGCAGCCCATTGGCAGCCCCAGCCAGGTTGACACAGGTGGAACCCAACAGGTTGAAGTTGTTGTTCACGTCGCCAGGAATTCCGTTGATGGTAAGGATCGGTTGCCGTGTTTCCGTGGGATCGCATACGCAGGCGGCATTCAGGTTTGCGCCGTCAATGGCACTCAAGATGATGACATGCGGATCCAGTTTGGTACCAGAGCGGCGCTGGAAGTTGAGCTGGAAGTTACTGCCCGCTTCGAAAACTACATCCCCCTGGATGGCGTTGCTTACGTCTTGCCCGTTCTGCAGGAAGATGGCGCTGACGCTCCGCAGGTTCGGCCGGATGACGGTCGGCACCAGTCCAGCGCCCGCCGAGTTGAATTCGAAGTGGCCCGCATACGTCCGGATCGAGTTCAGGGTGCCGACAGTCAACTTGCCGACGCTGTCCACAAAGTCATTCAGCCCGTTGATCACGTGCGTGCTGTTGACCGTGAAAGTGGCCAGGTCGATGAGCGTCTCGCCAATGGGCGCGCCGTCGTACCCGATCGTTACCTTCACGCCGGTGCCGAAGATGTCGATCGCGTAAATGTGGAAGAGCGTGGGGTCAGCCCCCGTGCCCGCCTGGACCGGCCACAGCAGGTCTACAATGAAGTCGTCGGGGATGCGCATGGCGTCGCCGGTATCCACCCCGGTGGCGTTATCCGTCAGGGGGTACCTGCGCTGTGAGTTGGCATTCAGCCACTCAACGTCCCAGATGCCTTGTGCAGCTGTTGCCATCCAAGTGGTTCCTTACAGACTGATGCCGTAACCGAACCGCACGACGCCCACATCCCCGTCGTACCCATCCGGCGTGCCACCGCTGTCCACACGCTGCAACGTGAAGAAGACCATGTCGCCGTTGATCACCTCGATCGGGTCCGTCTCGACCTCGATGTACTCACCGGAGTTGATGTTCCCGCAGGTGCTCGGCGTAAGTGCAGCCAACCCGATGTCAGCAGTCGGCAGGGATCCCTTCCCGCAGTCTTCACCGGGCGATGCCAACTTGCGGTAGGAACAATACAAGTCAGGCAGTGGTAAGCTGTTACGTTTTGACAGCAGCCAGAACCACAGCCGCAGGTTCGCCCCCACCGGCACGCCCCCAGTGGGCACCCCAATACGCATCTGCATCGAAGTGGTCAGATCTTGCGGGAAGATCAGGTAGAAGATGCCGTCCGTTGCCTGCTGCCGAACACCATCCAGCGCAACGAGCTCTGGCGTGCCTCCTAGGAGGTTTTCCGTGAGGTTGGCACTTATATTGAACTCACCGCGATACACCCCGTCAGCGCCCACGAAACCGCGATCCGGTACCGGCGTGATGACAATGTTGCTTCCCGGTTTCACGCCGGTCAGGATCGGCCCACGGCCAAACGTTGTCCCGGCGACACCCTTCAACCCGTAGGCCGAATAGTCGCCGTCCTGGGTGGTCAGCGACAGGTCCAGGCCGAGCTTCAAGGCACCATGCGTGGCCGGCAATCCGTCGCAGCCAACGACCGTAATCGGCGAGCCGGCTACCGGCTGCAGCGAGGTAACCAGCAATGACGACTTGAAGATCATCTTGGTGAAGAAGACGGATAGCACGGATTCATCCGGCGCACTGCGCAGGTATCCCTCGTTTTCCAGCAGGGACAGCTCCTCACACGTGAAACTGGACGATGAGGAGGACGAAGACGAAGACGACGAAGAAGAAGAGGACAGCACGTTGTTCGCCTGGGTTGCCCACGGCGCCCTGCCGTAGCAGTTCTCCATCCACCACAACCCATTTGCATCCGCCATGAACAGGCCACTGTTAACAGGGTAGCCGTTCTTCTCGATGTAGATCAGGTCGTACGGCTGCGGCGGCCATACCCGCTCCAGTTCCATGTGCTGCGACAGGTTGTAACCAAACACAGCACCAGCCGGCGCCGCGCCACCGAAGATGGGATCACTGGCAGGCAACCAACCCGGCAAGGCGTTATTCACCACATCAAACTGATACGGCACGTTGGGCAGCGTCGCGAGGAGCGTGCCTGCAGGTGACGAGTTAAGGCTGTACTTGTAATGGATGTGGCTTTCAAGGATGTCGCGCGGCGTGGGGTTGACGTGGGCGCTTCCATCCCCACGCAGGTAAGCCACGTAGACACCCACCGGCGGACGCTGGCGCGTGTACATACCCGGGTGCATGCTGGACAGGTAGTAAGGACCAGCCTCGGCGGGCGTGTCGCCGGCCGTGCCGATGCCATTCGTGAAGTCGAAGCTGCTGATGTAGCCGATCTGGGCAAAGTCGCCAACCGTCGAGGTGCTCTTGTAGATGCAGACACCCGAGACGTAGCTGGAATTGGCCACCACGTAGCCGCCCAGCAGGGCGCTGTATTCAACCTTGGCGATCGCCGGTTTGTAGCTGAGCGTTGCAGCATCCCAGTAGACCGCGTGCCCAGGGAGCACAGTGACATCCATCGGCACATCGCGCAGGAACAGCGCCTTACCGGCTTCCAGCTCATCCAGCCGCTCCTTGAGGTTCTTGGTGCGCTGATCAAGCTGTGTCGGGTATCGGTTGGCGACGTCAGCCTTGACCTGTTCACCGTCAGCAACAGGAGTCACACGGCTGAGCCATGGAGTGATCGAGGACACAGTTTACCCTCCGATACGACGAACACGTCGGTGACCCTGACGCTTACGCCGCAGGGAAGCCAGCGGTTCAAAGACAGGCATCTCAATGTAATTCTCAAGCTCGTTTTCCGCCCGCACCGGCGGCTCGCGCTGAGGTTCCATGCCGGCCAGCATGGCTGCTGCCATCGGCTTGGGGATCATCAGGTTGAGGTTGAACAGAGCTTCCTTGGTTATGGCCGACTTGATCAGGTATTCATGCGCCTGGTTCATGTCAATTCATCCTTATCGTCCAGGTAATCCCGATCTCAAAGCCCGCTTCCTTCAGGAGTTTACCTATGCCAGAGTACGCACGGGAGAAGACCACATCCGAAGACGGTTGAACGGGATCAGGCGTTGCCACGAGCGCGGCACCATACACCGCCGAGTTAGACCCAGGGCCGAATGCCTTCCCATGCACACCCGTAGAGCCCTCGCTGATAGCAAAGTACGTGGCTTCATTGCCCTGGTAGTAGATCGCGTCGCTCGTCGTGAAGTCGGGTGACGACACCAGCGGCACACGCACGTAATCCGTGTCAGGCGAAGAGGAAAGCCCGTTGTAGTAAGCAATGCCGCCTGAACGGTCAAACGCCGGCGGCGTAATCGGATCGGACGGGCTGGGCAGGTTCTTGAACTCCATCAGCATTGAGCTGATCGCGTAGGTGGCATCTCCAGCCAGGCACCTCGCCAGAACATCAGCGCCGCTGTAAAGGATCAGGTTCTGCTTCTCGATCATCGACCGGATCTGGCCTGTCTTCGGGTTGAATGAGAAAAGTCGAACCATCCCCTTGGCGTGGAGATCCCCGGGATAGACTTCCAGCTGACTCTTCAACCGCCTCATCACTTTTGCGGTGTGCATGGTTCCATCCTTACGCTGATGCCGCCAGCCGGACAGCCTGCATCAATCTGTGCTCGCTTTCCTTCTCCAGAACCGAATCCTCACTGGGCGCGCGAGTGGCTGCGGACAGGGATTCATTCAACTTCTTGTAATCTTTATTGAACAACAACCGCGTAGTCGCATACCCGCTCACTCCGTAGACGGCGCCTTTTAGCAGCTGACGCATCCTGATCCGGTTCTTTTCCGAATCACTCATCTGTTCGAAGTCTTCGGGCCACGGCGCAGCAAGTGTGTTTCCGTACCACATCAGGCCGTATGGTGCGGCTGACAGAAGATGATCAGCAGTCGATGCAGCTTTCTTTTTCACATCGCACCTCACGCACAAGTAAGCGACACTGGTCTGGCGTAAATCGACGCATCGCCGTAGGACGCTGAACCAGGCACAGCCGAGCCTACCTCATCCGCCTCATCCGTGGTTGCAACGTTACCATGGAAGAGACCAATTGCTTCCTCTGCCCCAGGCTCATTCTCATCCCCAACCTGACTTAAGTCAACCTCCTCGACCTGCAGTTCCGTGTCAACGAACACTATGTAAGTCGTGTGTGGCGGCACTACTTTACGCAGCCTGGAGAACATGGACAAGCCTGGCGCATCGGTATCGAAGGCAGCCGGCTTCACCCGAATCACAAACAGATTGTTCTTACAAACGTTGTTCAGAATGAAGGTCATCGGGTTGATCGTGGTAGGAAGATTCAGCGGGCCAGGCTGCCCCACCGGGTTTGTGCGCTGATCCAGCAATTCAGCTAAAGTCTTCTGGCCAGGTAGTTTACCTGCCGCCTGAACGAACTCCCAGAAGAACTCCACATCGCCTGGGAAGCCCCCCACGGCAAACTGAACAATGGCCTTGTCGTCGGTATCCAAGCCAAGGTACTCGAGCGCCACGTCCGTGTTCTTGAACTGCAGCTCAGCCATGTACGGGCCGGATATGAATGACTTCGAAAGCCCAACTGCCGGCAACCAGCTGTAATCCGTGTTGGCGCTCGACAGCTCCTCGATCTGGAAAGCGTCGCAGATCTCCTGACCTGCTGACACGACATCCCCGACCGATACCGAGACGGTAGCCAACAACGGCACGCGGTAAACAGTCGTATTGGTGATAACCAGCTTGGAGTAGGCATCCGCCGACACCACTTCGACTGTCTCAGTCGGGCCGATGATCAAGGGCACGCCTGTCAGCGCGGCCAGGTAGGAATACATGCTGCTGGTGGCGGGACCGAGTACGAACATGTCCCACATCGCGTTTACCAGCCCCTTGTAGTCCTCACTCGACTCAAGAACAATATCGATCTGCTGACCAAATCGGCTGTAGATGTCCCGCAGATCAAACTGACCCCGATATACCCAGAGCGCAATCTCCATGTCGGTTATGTTGCCCACAGCGTCGTATATGTCGCGCCGGGGTACCATGGGGTCTGTGAACGGGTCGTCGCGGAACTTGATCCGTTTGGCAACTTCGTCAACCTCGTAGTCGATGCCATTCACCCAGGTCTTGCTCGGGAAGATGACCAGGTTCTGGAGGGTAAACGGCGCATCCACCATGCTGTCCGGTAAAGCCAGCTCCACAATGCCGGGGTTATCCGTACCGGCGTACGTCTGAATGAAGCCGGCTTCCCGCTCGGGGTTCGATCCGTCCTGTGGGCCGTACTGCAGGTCATCTGCGCGGTAGATGCTCGGCAGACTCAACGCGTCACTACGCTTGAACGTGATCAGGTGCCAATTCTCCGTGTGGAATACGGGAACTGTCAGCCTGGAGATGTAGGCGATTGTTTCCAACGTATTGAGGTAGATTTGACCCTGCATCTGGCCCGTGCTGCGCAAATGCTCACGCAGCTTGTCGTTGTCCTGGAAGATGTTGGTCCAGTAAGAGCCTAGCGCCTGCAGGATCTGGTACCCACGGTCGTAGTCTGCTGCCGGATAGCCCACACTCACAGGGTTTCAGGCTCCTACACTGGCAGCGTCTGAACGCGCTGCAACACGATGTCCACACTCGCCGGAGTCAGGTAAAACAGCATCGTCCGCGAGGTAACGCAGTTCTCCGGCTCGTTCGGCGCTGTGATCCCGTTTGGTGACCGGATCGCAACGACCGAACCGTCTGGCTTGTGGATCCGACAGTAGATGTCCAATGGCGACACCACCACCGCATACCGCTTATCCAACACCGTATAGACGGCATCATGGATGATGGATGCGGGCAACTGGCCCAGCGAGAAGTTCAAGGCGTTCACAGCATCCGCCACCGCCTGCTTAATGCTGTCCGCGTTTGGCACCTCGGAGGTTGTGTATTGAATGGTCATCCCAACCGACGCATAAGCAGGGATGGGTGCGCGAACCAGGTAATCAGCTTGCGGGTTACGGTTGTCGCGGTTGATGGAGTTGTCCTGGAGGTCGACAAGCCCCGGCATGTGGTTGACGTACACATCGTAGGACAGGCTGCCACTGCCGTCGTTGTTCGGATCGACAAACCGGATCACAGCCGTCTGGTACCGGCTGTATGCGCCCTCGATCAGCGTGGCGATCTCCGGCACAAATTCGTTGGTCACCTGGCTCAGATCCAGCCCTTTGGTAACGCTCGTCACCTCAAGTGACCCCTGGTCCTGCGGTGCAGCAGCCGGAAGCACGGATTCGACCGTATAGAATCCGGGTGCGTCATCGCGGCCCAGGGTGACCTGGAATGTCTTGGTGGTCGCATCAACGAGCGTGGCAGTCTTGTTCACCAGAATCGTCTGCGGATAGTCCCGTGTCCTGACGTAGATGTCGGCCTTGCCGCCGTGGCTGACGGCAAAGATGTTGTGCCGGTCGCGCAACATCTCAGGATCCCCGTAACCAATGATGCTGAGCATGCGGATGCTGTTGTTGACCGCCAGCAGCTTGGACGCAATGTGGGTTCGCCCACTGTAAACAGCAGGGGAGATAGCCTGCTGGAACCTAGCCATCAGTGCCTGGTTAGTCTCCTCCGCCTGTCCCGTGGTGAAGTCCTCGGAAGCGTAGGCCGTGATCATGCTGGGGATGGCTGGCGACACTGACTCAAAGGTGGTGTTCCGGCGCACTGCATACTGTGCCCCTGCCTCACTGGCCACCACGTCGATGATAAACGAGTAGTTCCCGTCCGTCCGCTGCGTGATCAACCGCTGGGTGGTCGAGTCGAGTACGGCGTCAGAAGTGGTCACGCCAACGAACGAACTCTCCGTGACAAATACCAGGGTGCCCAGCGTAAACGTGGTACCCACCGGCACGCTGGTCGTACGCAGGGTACTGAGGACGATGGCGATCTTTCCTGTCGAAGTGGCGCCCGGAATGCGGGTCAACTTGAAATTCGAAACCGTCAGGTCAACCACCTCGTCGTCCACAGGCTCCACATTGCCTAAAATGGCTTCTACGGACATCGAATTCTTGATGGTCTGGATGTTGGTCTGGTTGAGCGCGTAGAACAAGGCTGCCGGGCGGATCAGGATGTCGCGAAGGACACGACCCTCGCTGAGATCCATTGAAGGGTAATTGACCTTCAACCAATCAACCAGGAATGCCTCAGCCAACGCCGCTTGTTCCTGGTTGACATCGTTGATAGTAATGTCGGCCATGGGCTACCTCCGCCGCTTCGCTAAAAGCGTTCTCAAGCCTGAGATACCAAGCGCAGCACCCGTGCCCAAAGCTGCGTAGGCAGCCGGCCTGAGCGCGGAATGGGAAAGGTAGGACTTGTACGCATTCCACATGTCTTCGCGCGCCTTAGTTACATCTTTATCCGAGAAACCCGCGTCACGCAAGGCTTTAAGACCGCGAAGGCTGGCACGCCCCTCCTCTATAAGAGTGGGCGAATGGAACAACAGCCCGGCACCTGCCCCGATTGCGCCTGTCAGCCCCACGCGCGCCAGAGATGAGCCCAAACCTGTCGGCTGGTTACGTAATGTGTGTGCTGCCATCGTGCTGGCCATCAGCCCGGAGAAGAGGGGGCTGAGATTCATCTGGGTCGCCTCGACAGGTAAAAGCATGTTTGACCCGGTGGCGTGCCCCATCTCATGCGCGGCCACAGCAGGACTTCGAACGTCCGACCCGTAGATTATCCCGTGCCTGCGCAGAAGCCGCTTCATGCCCGGCGTCACCGACTTGCGCGTCTTTGCCGGCAGCCCGGCCACGAGATTATCGATGTACTGTCGCGATGATGGATGCACGTATATCCCTGAATCTTCCGATCCCGGGTCCCGCAGGATGGGTGTCTTTGAGCCGATCGCTGTGCGCAACTTGTTCAAGGCGGACTGTGTCATCCCTGCTTGAGCTACCTTCTGCGGGGAATCCTCTGGCAGCGCCTGGTTGGCGTTGGCTGGGGTGGTGTTGATCAGAAGCCAGGAACCACCCTGCGTGCTGCGCATCCGCGCCGTCTGAGGGTTCTTAGGCACCCCTGACCGGCGAACCAGGGTGAAGTATTCGGGAGTGCTCTTGTGGTGTGTCATGAACTTGATCCGGTCGCGGGTGGCCTCCGTGACGGAGATCTTACCACGGTCGTACTGTTTGACCTCGCCCGCACCGTAGCCGGATGGGATGGTACCCTGGAAATCAGCATACGTTCCGCGATGCAGTGGCTGCTGGAACAGTGAGATAGGTTTCTCCCCAGGCTTGGGCAGCTCCTTCTTGGTCGCCCACGAGTAGAGCGATGGCCCACCGCCCGGCTCGCCGAAGCGCACGTCCAGGTGTCTGCCCGAACGCCGCGCTATGTGCTCCTGCACAACCCACTCGAGTAGCTTGTTCTTGATAATCTGACGCGGATCACCAAACCGCCTGGGATCGGGGAGACTCGTATCGTAATTGGCCTGTTTACCCATAAGCAGCGCCAAAAGCGTGCGCGATGTTTGACGCTTGACTGCGGGATCTTTAATCGGATTGATGCGCTTCATAATCGCAGCATTAAGGTACTTATACTTCGACTCTAGCGGCGGTATCCAATTCACCATACCGGACGGCCCATACTTATTCCCATACTCAGCCATTTGGCCTAATAGACTTCCACCAGAACCGAAAGACAGATCGCTGGCTGCTTCCTTATAACGGGGTGTATGCCCCGCGATGATTTTACGAACGGACTCAATGTCGTTTTTCTTGTTCAGCTCGATGATCGGGTCGTAGATGCTGGACAGCATCTTGTTGGTCTCAGGGAAGTAATGCCTGCGACCGGTTCCCTCGGGACCGAACTTCTTGGCCAGATGCGCCAATGCGCGCCGGTACTGACCTTCCTCGTCTAAATGCGGTTCGTACACCCGCCCGTAGTTCACGGCGCGCTGAAGCGCAGTCGCCGTGTCGGTTCCCGCCATGCGGTCGGCATCGCTGACAATCCGACCCAGTATTGACCGAGGCTTGCCGGTGCTGGCGCGATGCTGTCTGATCGCGTTAACCAAAAGTCGGTGTTTCCACTTGGCCATGCTGCTGAATCGGGGGTCGTTTGCGACCATTTCCGCCCCAAATTGCTCATGGCCTTCGCGTCCCTTGGAAATGCCGATGTCGTGCAGTCTGGCCCCCAGATCAGCGAGATCAACCATCTTCGGCGCATGGCGCGCGGCCAACATGCGGGCGCGATCGCGTACCGCCTGCTGATGCGACGGCCCGTGGGCTTTATCAAACGTCTCGTAGAGTTTGTCGAGGTCGTGGTACGGGTCAGCCGGTACTGCGGCCTCCTTCTCCTTTTCCTCTTTTTTTGCTGTCAGATCCTGCGGGGGCGCCAGAAGATCAATCGTCTGGTCTACGGCAGACGCACCGACCCGGTATTTACGCGCCAATGTCTGCAGCTTCTTCAAGCCAGCAAGACTGGTCAGATAATCGAGCAATGGGTCAGGTACGGCAAACGCGGCCTTAGCCAACGGTGCTTCCTGTGGCTTCGGCTTTGTCCCCGCATCCCGCAACACGCCCAGCATCTGGTCAATGATCTGCTGTTTCTCCACTGCACGGCTGTAGAGGTACCGGTCGACCCCACGATCCGCCGGCAGCAGCCCCCAGCTCGATAAGAATGACTGCTTCGGCTTGGAGTGATACCAGTTAACGGTTACGAACCGCTCTTCAGGCGGAAGGTGTGCGTGGCTCTGATGCCGTATGGCGCGCCCGATCACCTGCTTGGTGCGCGCCAGGTTCCAATGCGGCTCCATGACCTGCACCATCTTGGTGCCCTTCAGATCCAGCCCTTCCGAGCCGGCACCGGACACCAGTAAGACTTTGACGTCACCCTTGTTGTAGTCGTCGACCACCTTCTTGCGCAGCTTATCGTTCATCTCACCCGTGAAAATGGCATTCGGAATGCCCAGCTTTGTCAGATGGGCAGACATGGGGACGATGCCCGCATCCAGGTAATTCGAGTAGACCAGCCCCTTGAAATTGGTTGTGTTCTTCAAGCCCTTCTGCACGTCGTCAATCATGCGCTGCAGCTTGGGCGAGTGATCCACAGGATTTCCAACCATACGCGTGTCGTAGGCCGCTGGATTATTGGAGACCTGCCTTACACCGGACAGAAATGAATTCAGCTGTGCTGCCTCAGACTTGCTGGGTGGCAAATTGAGTCGGATCTTCCACGCCAGTGAGCTGCCACCCATCACACCCCGATAAAGCTCGGATTGTGCCGGTGTCATATCCACGTCCACGTGCTTTTCGGCGGAGCTGGGAAACTCACCCCTGGATGGTTGGTAATCCACCCGCCCTTCCACCAGCTTCTTGAACTGCTCCGGCTCCCGGAACACCTGTCGCTCACCCGGCTTCACGCCGAGGAAGATGCGGCTGAGAAGGTCAGGTCGAACCGTCTGTGTCCCTATAAACTGCCGGTCGAATGCCTCCTGCGTCTGTGGGATCGGGCGGTCCGACGAGATGGCCTTCAATAGAGGGACGATCTCGGAGGGCTCATTCCTCACCGGGGTACCCGTCAGGAGCAGCTTTCTGCCAGGCATTCGTCGTGGCAGCATACTCATGGCCGTGCCTTCGCGGCCCATGCGGTGCGCCTCGTCGAAAACAGTAAATGGTGCCTCAGCCTTGCCCTTCAACGCCTCCGTGTACGACATGATCCGGTATTTGCGTGGGTCGGTAGAGAACTGGCGCAGCTGCTTACGGTAATTCTCCCGCAGCGCGGCCGGCACGACCACATTCTTGATGCCTGGCATGGTCTCGCCGACGGCAATCGAGGTGGGTGTCTTGCCGCTACCCAGCCCGTGGTAGATCAGCATCCCCGGTGGCTGTGCCTCGCCCTCCCACTTCGACACAACGCGTTCCTGGTGCGGAAGCAGGGTGACATCAGGCTTCAAGGCCGCGCGCTTGGTCAGCGCGCGCCCATATAGCGCAGCCTTTAGGGCAAGAATGTTCATCGGATGGGCACACTCACAGGCAGGTAGATGACCGTGCTGAAACCAGCATCCGTGGTGATGGACACCCTCAATGTGATCTTACCGTTGTTCTTATCCAGAACGTAATCCTCGAGTATGACGGTATTTAAACGCTCATCCGGGGGCGCGTCGACAGCCTCCGAGGCCGCATTCATGATCGTCTTCGCAATGGAAGCAGCGAGGTTGAAGGCCGACTCAAGATCGCTCCCATTCTGCGTCCGCCCGGATTGGATGGACACAATCAGATCAGTTCCGTACTCGGGCTGATCGTACACCGACCCTACATCCGTCAGCAGGATCGTGGCGAAGGTCTGCGCCACCTTCTGGATGCCTGTAGTCAGCTCACCCGCGCCAAACCCCATGGTGACCTTCTGGTTACCAGAGGGCTTCGTGTTCTGGAATATCAGCAGGTCAACTGCCCTGCCGACGTAGTTGATTGAGGTGCTCATTCCTTGTCAGGCTCCTCAACCGCGATGTTGGACATCCAGTCAATCGTGTTCCTGCGCAAGGGACCAGCCGCATCACCGAAAGAGGCTGGCGATGTGACTTCCGCATGAACAAACATGCGGACCCGGCTCCGCGTGCGCATCCGCCAATCCCGCTCACAACCAGCCAGGAAGTCGATCGACAGCTTGGACGTCTGAACGTCCTTTACCTGCGCCTTGTCTTTGCTGGCGTAATTATCTGTTGCCGCCCGGCGGTTAAAGTTCTCGTGCAGCACTTCAAACTCAAATTTTCCGGCAGGGGTTAACCCCTCATGTCCGGCAAAGTCGAGCCAGGGCCGGTCGCCACCGGCTTTCATCTTCGTGGAGATGCTCTTCTCCGTCTGGATCATGTATGGGACGACGCTCTGCTCAAGTTGTGGGTCAATCATTTCAACCCCTCCGTAGACTGAGCCTCTGATACCATCCGTGCAATCTTAGCCGATCGCTGCGAAATAGCTGCAGGCGACAGCTTCAGCCGCTTGGCAATCTCGTTATTGGAAAGCACCTTGTCTCCGTAGATTCCGGTCTTCC
>Ga0307376_10002810_pt1 | contig 16655 bp, 14 predicted proteins | sample TR2MG_FD_202536 | JGI IMG/M metagenome (GOLD analysis project Ga0307376, IMG submission 202536) | Soil microbial communities from Risofladan, Vaasa, Finland - TR-2 | ecosystem: Environmental > Terrestrial > Soil > Coastal area > Acid sulfate soil | place: Finland: Risofladan, Vaasa | collected...
GGTCTTTTTGATTATTTCAAGGATAAACATTTTACATTTCTAATAAGAAAATATTATTATTGCCTTACAGAAGGTGGAGAAATGGTAATTAGTAATTTCAGTACAAAAAATCCTACAAAAAGGCTCATGGAGGTATTATCTGATTGGTACCTGAATCTAAGAACCGAATCTGATCTTTTCCGCATTGCATCAGAAGCATATGTCGATAAAGAACAGGTTAACATTGATAAAGAAGATCTTGGGATAAATCTGTTTCTCAAGGTCAGGAAAAAATAGATAAAGCTTAAAACAAAGTAAAATTTGGTTTTATAATTTTTACACATGAATCTCTATAAAAATATCGGAAAAGGTCTATTTGGACTTCCATCAGTGATTCAAGGTCCGTGGGCCATAAATTTTGTTACACTTTCTTTTAAAGACGATCTGGCTAAGTACGAGAAGGAATTTCAACATGATTACTTTATCAGGTCGCTTTCACATTTCAGGTTTGCAATAATCCTCTCGATGATTTTCTATGGAGCATTTGCATTTCTTGATGTGATTACAGTCTCATCACTTAAGGAAATATTCTGGTTTATTCGTTTCGGCATCGTCTTCCCCTTACTTGCGCTGGTGTATGCTTTTTCATATTCAAAATATTTCGAAAAATACATGCAGCTGATTATTTCATCGATTATGTTAATTACAGGATTTGGGATAATCGTCATGATAATATATGCATCAAGAATACAAAACTATTCTTATTATGCCGGACTGATTCTGATCTTCATATTTGGATATACCTTTATCAGGGCAAGATTTGTCTATGCCTCAATCGCAGGCTGGACGATTGTAATATGCTATGAGATTTCAGCTATGTTGATATCGCAAACTCCATTTAATATCCTCGTAAATAATAATTATTTCTTTATTAGCGCCAATATAATCGGTATGTTTATTAGTTATTTTCTTGAACTTTCAGCGCGCAAAGAGTTCTATATGAGAATATTGCTGGAACAGGAAAAAGAAAATGTAAAAACTGCAAACAATGCTCTTGAAAAGAGGGTTAAGGAACGCACTCAACAGCTTTCAAATGCAAACATTGACCTGAAGAAGGAGATTGATATACGCCAAAAGTTTGAAAGAGAAAGAGCTGAACTTGAAAAGCAGTTATTCCAGCTTCAAAAAATGGAGACTATCGGAACTTTAGCCGGAGGTATAGCCCACGACTTTAATAATATTCTCACTCCCATTATAGGCTATACTGATATGGCATGTGAAGAGCTTCCAGAAGAGAGCAACCTGAGATTTGATCTTGAACAGATTAACAGTGCAGCCCTTCGTGGAAAAAACCTCGTTCAACAAATATTAACTTTCAGCCAGGAAGTAGACTTCAATGAAACTCCCATTAATCTGCAACCTATTATAATAGAGGTGCTTAGCTTATTAAAATCCTCATTTCCTCAGGGTGTCAAAATTGTACAAGATCTCAAACCAAACATAGGTACAGTCATAGCAGATCCGACTCATATCCATCAAATAATGATGAATCTTTGCACAAATGCTAATCATGCAATGTTAAAAACAGGTGGTATTCTTACTGTTAAACTTGATTCCATAATTGTGGATCATAAAAATACAGACCAGATACCCAAACTGAAAAAGGGAGAATATATCGTAATGACAATTTCCGATACAGGACATGGTATGGATATAAAAACCAAGGAAAGAATTTTTGAACCATTCTTTACCCGTAAGGATGTAGGTTCAGGATCAGGACTAGGCCTCTCAGTTGTGCATGGAATAATTAATAACTATGGAGGTGCAATTATTGTTGACAGTAGTCCTGGTGAAGGCACAACTTTTAAGATCTACCTGCCAAAACATGGTGATGATCCTCAATATTCAAATAAATCAGCTAAAAAATCAATCAGGGGAAATGAATATATTTTGCTGGTTGACGATGAACCTGAGATTACTTTCATGGGTAAAAAAATGCTTGAGAAACTGGGTTACAAGGTCTCAATACACAGTAGCAGCCAGTCTGCCCTGGATGAATTTATAAATAATCCGAAGAAATTCGAGCTTCTTGTCACTGATCAGAATATGCCCGATATAAAAGGGACAGAACTTGCAACCAGAATGAGAGAGAAAAATCCAGAGTTGAAAGTAATTGTTATTACAGGATATGCAGAAGATTTATCTGAAGATATTATTTATCAAAGTGGAATTTCAGAAGTTATACTAAAACCAATGATAGTTAGTGAGTTCAGCAATATAATAAGGAATGTTCTGGATAGTGATAATGCTCTAAATATATAGTATATGGCAAAAATATTTGTTTTCGATGACGAACCATCGATACTTCTTATGCTTAAAAAAATGCTTGAGAAGGCTGGTCATGAAGTGGATATAGCTTTAAACGGTAGAGAGGGAATGGGATTATTTGAAAAGGAAATCCCTGATCTGCTGATAACTGATATTATTATGCCTGAAAAAGAGGGGCTTGAAACAATAATTGAACTCAGGAAGAAATACCCTGACTTAAAAATCATTGCTATATCAGGTGGTGGTAGAATAGACCCTAATGGTTATCTCCCAGGAGCAAAACTTTTAGGTGCAAATATGGTTTTTTCAAAACCCCTTGATCAAAAAGAGCTCCTTAGTGCTGTTGCATTATTGTTAAACAAAGCTGGTAAAAAAAATCATCCCATGCAATTATGAAATGCAAAATAATTCTGTCGTACTATTTGTATTAAAATCTCTGAAAAGAAATTATCCTTCTATAACTTTCTAAATTCTGATACCTGTACTTTTTTTTTATCAAATTATTATTTAAAATAAGTTTCTACCCTGCCCAGCCTTCCCTGTCCAGGTTCCTGTAATTTATTGCTTCTGAAATATGTTCAGCAGATATATTCACAGCATCATCAAGGTCTGCAATTGTCCTTGCCACTTTCAATATTCTGTCGTAAGCTCTGGCTGACAGGCCTCTCAACTCCATTGCAGTCTTAAGCAAACGTCCGCCTGATTCATCAAGCTGACAATATCTTCTTTGCATAGAAGATGACATCTGAGAATTTGAATAGACTCCTTTTATCGATGCAAATCTTTTTGCCTGAATTGCCCGCGCCCTGACAACCCTTTCTCTAACCCCTGATGAGCGTTCTATGTTTCCTGAATCAGAAAGTTTATCATAATTAACAGGCACAACTTCAATATGTATATCGATACGGTCAAGAAGAGGTCCGGAGATTCTGTTAAGGTATTTCTGAACCATACCCCCTGAGCACATACACTCTTTTTCGGGATGGTTATGAAATCCGCATGGACACGGATTCATGCTGGCAACCAGCATAAAACTTGCCGGGTAGTCAACAGTTGACTTAGCCCTTGAGATTGTAATGACCCTGTCTTCAAGAGGTTGTCGCATAACTTCCAGAACTGACCGCTTAAACTCTGGAAGCTCATCGAGAAATAAAACACCATTATGTCCCAGTGATATTTCTCCCGGCTGTGGATTTGTACCCCCGCCTACTAATGCCACATCTGAAATTGTATGATGGGGCGACCGGAATGGCCTTTTTGTCATAAGTGGTGAGTGGTTGTCCATTTTGCCTGCTACAGAATGTATCTTTGTTGTCTCCAGGGCCTCTTCAAGAGTTAAAGGGGGAATTATAGTAGGCAACCGTTTAGCTAACATTGTTTTTCCTGCTCCCGGAGGTCCGATCATTATAATGTTATGTCCTCCTGCGGCTGCTACTTCAAGGGCCCGTTTTACATTCTCCTGACCACGAACATCTGAAAAGTCAACATCATATTTGTTTGCTTCAATGTTAAAAATCTCTATAAGGTCAACTGTAACTGGTGTGAACTTTCTGGTACCATTAAAAAAATCAACCACATCTTCAAGTTTTTCCATTCCATATACATCCAGATCACCTACTACAGCTGCTTCACGTGCATTTTTCATTGGAACAATAACTCCTTTAAAACCCTCTTCCCTTGCTCTCATAGAAATTGGGAGGACTCCTTTAACTGGTTGCAAAGTTCCGTCAAGTGAAAGTTCCCCCATTATAATATACGACTCAATATCTTTTTCAATAACTTTCTCATCTGCAGCCAGGATACCTAGCGCAAGTGGCAGATCATACGATGATCCTTCCTTACGGATATCTGCAGGAGCCATGTTTATCACCACTTGTTTCCCAGGCCAGTGGAAGCCAAGAGATCGTAGTGCAGATTCAATTCTCTGCTGACTCTCTTTGACAGCAGAATCAGGAAGTCCAACAAGAAAAAAGCGGATGCCCCTTGACACATTAACTTCAATCGTTACGGTCACTGCATCAATACCGGTAACGGCACTGGCAAATGTTCTTACTAACATAATATATAGTTTACTAGCACAATAGGAAACACAATATCAAATATAGAAAATAATAAGTCAAATTGCAAAAGGAAAAATGCAAAAGTGGAAAGTAAATAAGGGACACACAGCTCCATCCTCTGCTGAAGCTTCGGATGGCAAAGCTCGAAGCACGCCATGAGGAATTAAAAAATATTAACCATTCACCGCGAGCCGCAAACCGTTGAAATTTATTAAATAATATTGGTGATATATTTTAACCTATAAGTTGAAGAGACAAAGAGTTGATAAACAATAATAAAGGCCCCCTACGGAGCCTTTAAACCATTCATTTTCTATTATCAACCTCTACTTCTTATCATATATCAGAGTGGTTTTTACTTCACCATTCTGACCCTGTCTTGTTGATACAATTGAAAGAGTTTTTGCATCAACCATGCTCCAAGCGGTAGTTGAAGTCCTTTCATTACCATTGTAGGATGCTTTGGTAACGATTGTAAGCGTCTTACCATCAGCTGACCATTTTGCTGTAGATTTGCTTTCACCACCACCTGTTGTATTTACACTCTCTTTTCCATCGAGAGTATATTTTGTGACTCTGGCGGTACCATCCTGACTGGTTCGTGTCTGAGTCAGAATATTAGCTTCCTGTGCAACTGTGAAATTGCCACCACCCATGGCACGGCCGCCACCGCCACCTCTTCCACCTTGTGGCAGGGTGCTTTTCTCTGCATTCATAGCCCAGGTTCCTGCAAAATTAGCTTTGCCAGCCTGAGCATTTATTGCAACTGGTGCAACAAGGGCCAATACAATTATTAATGATAATAACTGCATTAAATTCGATACATTTCTTTTCATATTCATTGAATTATGTGAGTTGATATATACTTGCATTAGACAACTAAATAATGATAAATATTCCTTATAAATGAAAAAAGTTAAAGTAAATAAAGGCCATACGGCTCCATACTCTGCTAAAACTTCGGATAGCAAAGCTCGACGCATGACACAACGATGAAGAATATCTTAACAGCATGCCGCAAGCAGCCATCCGCTGAAATGTATTATAGACACTATCCAATATGGTTAGATCCAGAAGTTAAATGCTGGTGAGTTGAAAGTTGTAAATGTTAAAAACAGATGAGGGGCTACGGAAGGAGATGGTGAAATTATTCAGGTAAAGGAGGAAATGTTCTTCTGTCATCAATTTCGAATCTATCCTGGATTAAATGCAATATTTCGTTAGCAGATGATTCAACAGGTTTATTGGTAACATCAATAACAGTAAACCTGCCGCGTTTAAAAATATTGTCGGCAATGATAAGTTCTTCATTAATGGTCCTTAAATCAAGATATGAACCTGAATTAAATGTTCCCATCCTGTCAACCCTTCTTTTCCTCTGAGCGAGCAAATTTGAGGTGTCTATTGTCAAGCCAAAAACACGTTTTTCATCTACCTTAAACAACTCTTCAGGAGGAGGAATGTCTTTTACTAATGATACGTTCGCTACTTTCCACCCGAACATAGCAAGATAAATACTTAGCGGTGTTTTTCCTGTTCTTGATATTCCTGTTAAAATTATATCAGCCTGGTATAATTTTCCGGTATTCATACCATCATCTGTTGAAAGAGTATATTCTATAGCAGCTACCCTGTCAAAATAATCCTGGTTGATCTTCCTGAACAGACCTGGTACCTGAATTGGTTCAGCACCAAGAATATTAGCCAGATAATCTGAAAGAGGTCCCATAAGATCAAAATGGACAACATCATGTTCAATGCAAAAAGAGGTCAGGATAATACGCATCCTCTTATTTACCATAGTGTGCACTATAATACCATTATTCTCCTTCGCCTTTAGAACCACTTCAAGAGCATCTTCTTCGGTAAATAAGCCGGGTTCAATACTTGTTGGAACTCTGAAATCAGGGAATTGAACCAGAAGTGATTTAACAACATTCTCTCCGGCTAGTCCTTTTCCACCAGAAACGATATAAATATGTGGTATGGCCATATGTTAAAATTTCATTTTCAAAGATACATGATTTTAACGAAACAAGCCCGGAACAATATATCCCGGGCTGTATGTTAAAGTCAATCTGATTTGAGACTATATTGCTTTCCCACCTCTTTCCCCTGTGCGGATTCTTATGCATTCCTCCAAAGGAGAGATAAATATCTTCCCGTCCCCAACATGTCCCTCTAACCCGTTTGACCGGGCAGATTTCAGTATAGTATTAACTGTTATGTCAACAAAGGCCTCATTTACAGCTATTTCAATCTTAATTTTGGGAATCAGATCAGGAATGATAATCTGTCCCCTGTACATCTCTTCAATCCTCTGCTGGCCATGTCCTGAAACACGACTTACTGTAATTCTTTTTATCTCAGCTTCTATCAGTGCTTCACGCACTTTGTCAAGCTGGACTTCTCTGATAATTGCTGTTATTAATTTCATTGTCTGGAATTTACAAAATCTGTTTATTAACTTGGGTTTAGCATGCCATAACCTCTTTCGCCATGGTATGATCTGTCTAGACCAGCCATTTCGTCTTCCTCAGATGATTTAAACCTAATAAATTTGTTAATAATAAAAATTAAAACAAAAGTCATCACTGCTGCATAAACTATTGCTATTATTACTGCAAGCGCCTGAATACCAAGCTGATTCCATACGGTCCAGCTTCCACCTGCAGCTTCAGCAGCATCAAGCATCCAGGAGGGACGAATGAAGAATGTCAGGAGTAATGCTCCGACAATTCCGCCAACACCGTGAATTCCAAATGCATCAAGACTGTCATCATATCCCAGTTTATTCTTAACCTGAATAGCCATATAACAAATTATTGATGCTAACAAGCCCAACACCATTGCACCATATGGCTGAACTACTCCTGCTGCCGGAGTAACAGCAACCAGTCCGGCAAGGATACCACTGGCAAAACCGAGGGCAGTGGATTTTCCCTGGTGCATGCTTTCTATTATAATCCATGTCAGGGCACCTGAAGCGGCAGCAATCTGTGTGGCTGTAAGAGCTTGTGCTGTACTAAGTCCTGATGAAATACTGCTTCCTGCATTAAATCCAAACCATCCAACCCAAAGTAATCCTGCTCCAAGCATAGTGATTACAAGGTTGTTCGGACGAATAACCTGGTAAGGATATCCACGGCGTGCTCCAATATATAATGCCGCAACCAGTCCGCTTACTCCAGCTGATATATGAACTACAGTACCTCCTGCAAAATCGATTGCTCCTTTGGCACCCAGGTTATAAAGGAACCCATCGGAAGCCCAAACCCAGTGGCAAAGAGGATTATATACAAGAAGCCCCCAGAGAGCAATAAATATACAATAGGCTTTGAACGAGACCCTTTCAGCAAACGCTCCTGCAATAAGAGCTGGAGTTATAATGGCAAATTTCCCCTGAAACATAGAAAAGACATATTCAGGAATTCCTGCCTCCATTATATTTGTATCAATTCCTTTCAGAAAAAAATAATCAGAATTCCAACCAAACCATCCACCCAGTATATTGCTTCCAAAGCTCATGCTGTATCCAAAAATTACCCATAGAACACTTATAATACCCATTGCAACAAAACTATGCATGATCGTGCCCAGTACATTCTTCGACCTTACCAATCCTCCGTAAAACATTGCAAGACCCGGTATCATTAACAATACAAGCGCTGTTGATGTAAGCATCCATGCTGTAGCTCCTGTATCTATTGAAGCACCGTCAGAAGCAAATAAACCTTCAGAGCTTATTAAAACCAGTACAAATAAGATCAGGTACCTTTTTACTAGAAATTTCATCTCACTAAAATTTAAAATAATATAGAATCAATAAATATCTGACAAAACTAATGTTTTTTAAAGGTATTATCAATTATTTTATATATTTTTTTATAATCCCCCCCTATTTTTTTAGGGTAATAGTACGCATTTTATACTTTTGCCAGAGACTACCCCCTTAAGGATAGAGAATAACAACAATAGCTTTAATATCTCTGAATTATTGAAAAAATTTGAGAAGTAAATCTGAAATTATCAGGGAAAGAGGCAGAAGAGATAAAATTTTGATATTATTAACATATTAAATTATCAGACAGCAAATATACTTTACAACCCCCGGATGGTCTCTATAAATTTCTTTACAAGAACATAGCTGGCTCCTTCATCACCAAGCATTTTGACAAACGCGCTTCCTATAATGCCTCCGTTAGCAAATTTGCATGCACTTTTAAATATAAGTCTGTTTGAAATACCGAAGCCAATGAGCCTCGGATTTTTCAGTTTCATAGCCTTAAGTCTGTTAAAATATGTGATCTGTTCATCAGAAAAACTGCCTTTTGCACCGGTTACAGATGAAGATGAAACCATATAGATAAAACCGCGACTGATCTTATCAAGTGCACGAATACGGGCATTATCAGATTGAGGAGATATAAGTAAGATGTTATAGATATTATATTTTTCAAACACCGATATATATTCCTCAAGATATACCATCGGGGGAAGATCCGGCAATATAACTCCATCTATTCCAATTTCCTTGCAACACCGACAAAAATTTTCCACACCAAACTGCATCACCGGATTTAAATATCCCATTAGCAAAATAGGTATCTCCACTTCTTTACGTATATTACTTAATTGACTGAATAACAACTTAAGGTTCATTCCATTCTGAAGTGCTTTCTCATTACTTCGCTGAATTACATGGCCGTCAGCCATTGGATCAGAAAATGGTATTCCAACCTCAACCATATCGGCCCCTGATTCAGAAAGTGCTTTGATTATTCCGGGAGTAGAATCCAGTAAAGGGTATCCAGCTGTAAAATAAACCGATAGAATGTTGCTTTGTTTCTCCTTAAAAAGTTTATCGATTCTGTTCATTATTTTTTCCCCCAACTAATTAAAATGTTCTGGCAATATCTGATTGTTCCATATACCTAATGTAGGCATCCATATCCTTATCGCCTCGTCCTGAGAGAGTTACAACAACAACGTCATCTTTCAGGAATTTATGCTTTCCTAAGAAAGCCAGGGCATGTGCCGTTTCCAAAGCAGGTACAATACCTTCAAGCCGTGTCAGTCTGAAAGCAGCCTCAAGAGCCTCACCATCAGTTACATGATCAAAAACTACCCTTTTTATCTTATGAAGATACGAATGTATGGGACCTATCCCTGGATAATCAAGTCCCGCCGATATGGAATATGGCTCTGTAATCTGACCATCATCATTTTGCATTAGCATCGTCCTGCTCCCATGTATTATCCCCGGGCGTCCTGTTACCATTGTTGCCGCTGTCTCTCCGGATGTTACACCCTTTCCTCCCGCTTCAATTGCAATAAGGTTCACATGATCATCATTAAGATAATGATAGAAAGAACCTATTGCATTACTTCCGCCTCCAATGCACGCAATAATATAATTAGGATCTGACTGACCTGAAACCTCTTTTACCTGTGTTTTCAACTCTTCGCTAATAACAGCCTGAAGCCTCGTTACCAGATCGGGATAAGGGTGAGGACCAACTACAGAGCCTATTATGTAATGAGTATCCTCCGGATTGCTGATCCAGTCGCGGATCGCCTCATTTGTAGCATCTTTAAGTGTTTTGTTGCCACTCAAAACAGCTATTACATCAGCACCCAGCATCTTCATGCGTAATACATTAGGAGTCTGACGGTCAATATCAGTCTTTCCCATATAGATAATGCATTTAAGACCCATAAGGGCGCAAACAGTTGCTGTTGCAACGCCATGTTGGCCAGCACCTGTCTCTGCAATGATCCTGGTTTTTCCAAGACGCTTGGCTATAAGTATCTGGCCTACCGTGTTGTTAATCTTATGGGCACCTGTATGATTAAGATCTTCACGTTTCAGGTAAATTTTTGTTTTATGATACACTGACAGCCTTGATGCAAAGAAAAGAGGAGAAGGTCTCCCAACATAATTCTTTAACAATGAACTAAATTCATCCTTAAATTTCTGATCATTAAGTATTTCGAGATAGTTATCACTGAGCTCCTTCACATTCGGGTACATCATCTCAGGAATAAAAGCTCCGCCAAATTCTCCATAATATCCCTTTTCATTTACATTATAATCCATCTTAATCTTATTTAACTGTTTCAATAAATGCTTTTAACAAAGAGGCATCTTTAACTCCGGGAGATGTTTCAAAAAGGCTGTTAACATCGACTGCATAGAATCCATTGTGCTCAATAGATCTGATCATTACTGAATCTTCAGGGCTTATGCCACCGCTCAGAAAGAATGGGATATCAAGGCTATACCTTGATAATATATCCCAGTTGAACTTCCTGCCACTTCCTCCTGGTTTGTCAGATTTCGTATCAAAAAGGAAGTAATCGCAACTTTTTTTGTAAGATACTAACTCTTTAAAATCAAAATCATCTGTAATACTTAACGCCTTGATTATTATCAATCCTGCAGATCTTAAAATTGAACAATATTCGGGTGGCTCATGGCCATGGAGTTGTATTAGATCGAGACCTGCATCTTGCACAATGTCCTGTATTTTAGCAGGCGTCTCATTTACAAAAACCCCCACCTTCAGAATACCAACAGGGACATTTTGAAAAAGGGATATGTCAGGTTCTTCACCTATATACCTGGGCGACCCGGGATAAAAAATAAAACCCATATAGTCGGGCTTTGTCTCAATTACCTCTATTACATTAAGAGGATCCCGCATTCCACACACTTTAATTTTAATCATTCGTCTGAAGTAAGTCCTTTACAAATTCAGCAAAAGCAATAACCGGATCGGGGGCATCCATGAACTTCTCCCCCATTAGAAAACCCTGGTATCCGGCTTTTCTTAGATCCTTCACTATATTAGGCTTTGATATTCCGCTTTCTGATATTTTCAAAATATTCTGAGGAATTTTTTCTGCCATCAGTATTGAAACCTCAATATTAACTTCGAAAGTTTTCAAATTGCGATTATTTACACCTACTATGTTTACATACTCGTTTATCATATCCAGCTCCGCCGGTTCATGCATTTCAAGAAGTACTTCCAATCCAAGTGATCGAGCCAGGGCTGCAAGTTTCAATACTTCATGCTTATCCAGGGCTGCAGCTATAAGCAATATGGCATCTGCCCCAATGGCCTTTGATTCTACTACCTGATATTCATCTATTATAAAATCCTTTCTCAGAATAGCGAATCTTCCGGTTTCCCTGGCAATGGAGAGATCGGCAGTAGTCCCGCCAAAATAGTGATTATCTGTAAGAACTGAGACCCCTGACGCTCCTTCCCTGACGTATCCTGATGTTACCCCGGCAACGGATGCTGCTGAATTGATATCTCCTCTTGAAGGAGATCTTCTTTTAAATTCAGCAATTATACCTGTCTTTGTCCTGTCTCGGATATCCCCTGAAAGAGAAATTGTTTCCCTTGTAAAAAAGGTACTTTTCTCAAGATCGCGGATCGAAAAAGCTCCTTTTAATTGTGCCAGTTCTTTCCTTTTGTTTGCAATTATTTCATTAAGGATTGTCATGACTGCAATTTCATAAGCCTTGTAAATGAATCATATGCCTTACCACTTTTTATTGATTCTTCAGCAATAATGCGACACTCATCAAATGATCTGGATGGATAATAACACTTCAGAGCCATCTGGCTGTTCACTGTTACAACATTATTCTGGGCTGATGTTCCTTCTCCTTTCAGGATTTTAAGAAACAGATCAGCAGCTTCAGGTACAGTTTTCCCCCCCGCCAGATCGACTGACGAATATCTTCTATAATTCATCTGTTCAGGAGAATCAATTGTCTCTACACCATTCAGTATATACTTGAAATCAGAAGTAAGAGAAATTTCATCATATCCGTCAAGACTATGGACAATTACATATTGAATATCAGACTGCTGGTAAAGATAATTATAAAGGCGTGACAATTCAAGACTATAAACTCCGATAAGCTGCCTCTTCGGGAATGAGGGATTTACCATAGGTCCCAGCATGTTAAAAAAGGTTTTTATTTTCAGAGCTCTCCTGACAGGTGCTACATTCTTCATAGCCGGATTAAAAAGGGGGGCATGCAAAAAACAGACCCCTGCTTGTTCAATCTCCCGTCTGAGCTTATCCTGGTCTGTTGAAAACTTATATCCGAAATGTTCCAGGATATTTGAAGAACCGCATGCTGAAGTTACGCCATAGTTACCATGTTTGGCCAGTTTTACCCCTGCTCCTGCCAGGACAAATGTTGTTAAAGTGGAAATATTGAATGTGTCCTTACCGTCACCTCCGGTCCCGCAAACATCAATTGTATCAAAATCAGAAAGATCGACCCTGATGCAAAGATTCCTCAAAGCATCGCGGAAGCCTGTAAGCTCATCTACTGTAATACTGCGCATAAGATATACAGTAATGAAAGCTGCAATTTCAGATTCTGAGTAGATTCCCTTTGCAATATTTGTAAGCACATTCTCTGCCTCCTGACGGTCGAGGTTTTTGTGCTCAAAAAGATGATTCAGAATTTTTCGCATAATCAGATTTGTTTTTTCTTTTGTAACTAATTTGAATGAATTCTTCTTATCCTTCAACCCAGTTCTTAAGGATACTCATTCCGTGTTCTGTTAGGACTGATTCAGGGTGGAATTGAACGCCGTAAACATTATATTCTCTGTGCCTGAAGGCCATGATCATCTGATTGCTGTCAATACATGTAACTTTCAGACAATCAGGCAGGTTGTCGTTCGAAACTACCCAGGAGTGGTAACGACCTGCATTAAATGTTACAGGTATATTTTTAAACAGGAGATCCTCATTGTCAAGTACAATTAACTGCGTTGAGAGCCCATGGTATACATTTTTAAGATTTATAAGGTCCGCTCCGAAAGCTTCCCCTATTGCCTGGTGTCCCAGGCAAACTCCCAAAATACTTTTTTCGGATGAATAACTTCTGACCAGGTCGAGACAAATGCCTGCTTCAGAAGGAATACCAGGTCCTGGCGAAAGAACTATTTTATCATAACTTCCAACTTCCTCAATGCTTATCTCATCGTTTCGAAACACCGCAGGCCTTGTACCTGTCAGATTTTCAATGTAATGTACAAGATTATAAGTGAAAGAATCATAATTATCGATTACCACTATCTTTTCCATTTTGTTATGTTTATCAGTTAATCTCCCCGGCCATTTCTACAGCTTTTCTAAGGGCGCCAAGTTTATTGTTTACCTCCTGTAATTCATTCTCCTCATCTGATATAGCCACAATGCCTGCACCTGCCTGGTAATAGAGTCTGTTGCCTTTACTGAGAAATGTCCTGATCATTATAGCATGGTTAAACTGACCCCTGAAATCCAAAAATCCTATCGCCCCGCCATAATATCCACGCTTCACGGGTTCATATTTATCAATCAGCTGCATAGCTTTGTATTTCGGAGCTCCTGTAAGTGTTCCTGCCGGAAAAGTAGAGATCATCATATCGGTAACCGATGAGCCTTCATTAAGTTCGCCGGATACAGCTGAAACAAGATGTATTACATGCGAATAAAACTGCACCTCCCTGTAGCTTTCAACTTTTACGTTTTTAGCATGCCGGCTCAGGTCATTGCGCGCAAGGTCGACCAACATTACATGTTCAGCATTTTCCTTGAGGTCGGCCGATAGCTGCTGAGCAAGTATTTTATCATTTTCATCATCTCCGGTACGCCTGAATGTTCCGGCAATAGGATTAATACTGGCTTTCGACTTATTTATTTTAAGATGAGCCTCTGGTGACGATCCGAATATTTTGTAGTTCCCGTAATCAAAATAGAACAAATAGGGCGATGGGTTTACTGAGCGTAATGCTCTGTAAACATTAAATTCATCCCCGGTAAAATCCCTTGAAAACTGACGAGAAAAAACTACCTGAAATACATCACCCCTGTAGCAATGTTCTTTCCCCTTTGTTACAATTGCTTTATATTCTTCATCGGACATATTTGATTTCTCATTCTCCCCGGGCTTGAATGAATAAAATGCTATGTTCCTGCTGTACAGGAGCGACCGTATCTTATCTGTTTCTCCTTCATTGCCATCAATCTGATTTTCAATAATGTATAATACATTCTGAAAATGATTTATTGCAATAATATAATTATAAAATGAGTAATGCAGATCCGGTATCTTTCTATCCTCATCAGTCAATGAATCCAGTTTTATCTTCTCGAAATACCTTACAGCATCATATGAAGTATAACCGAAAAGTCCGTTAACCGGAATTCCCGAATGCATATCTGTTTGTTTAAAAGACGATAGAAATTCATTGAACCTCGATCTAAAGATATTGGATCCTGTGACGGGCGTTGAGATCCTGGATCCGTCCGGATATACTTCAGTAATAGTATCGTTATCTGCTTCTATGGAAGCCAGAGGCTTAATGCAGATAAAGGAAAAACTATTCTCATTACCATGGTAATCAGAGCTTTCTAACAGAAGTGAGCCGGGGTATATGTCCCTTATTTTAAGATATATACTCACAGGTGTAATTGTATCCGAAAGAAGTCTGACAGCTTTTGTCTTAACTACGATCTTTTTCATTTCTCTATGGTTCAAATATGTATTAAATTAAAGCGGCCTGTCGTGAGTACGACAGGCCGCTTTTTTATATCATTAATTAAATACAAACAGGTGTCAGTCTCACATTGTTAAGTGAAATTTGCCAAGCCACCAGCACCAATTTGTATAAATATTATTCATTGTTTTGCTATTTTCTGTTTACAAAAGTAAGCGATGTTTATTACTAAACAAATTTTTTAAAGAATTTTTTACCAAATACAGCCATCTAATGAAATGCAATCATGTCTTTTTGAAAAGGAGAACAGGGATCTGTTACTGGAGGCTGGAGTTAAGATTGAAGAAAGATTTTTCCCTTAAACTAATTGTTAAGCTCCTTCAGAGCTTACAAGTCAGGGATGGCTCCCTACCCCCGGTTGCATCGGAGATTATTCATATATAGCTCTTGCAGAGCATATTAATCAAAAATGAATTCTCTGTCTCATTGATACCGGGTCATATTCACATTAAGCTCTTGCAGAGTATATCAGCCATGAATGGCATGGCTTTTTTACAAAAGTTACCATTCTTAATTGTATACCATGTGTGTAGACACCCGTATACTATGTGTGTAGTCTATACATGTCAACCAGGGGTAGGATGTAAAGAAATGATTGTAAGCCCTGAATGGGCGTATAAGTTTTTACCTTGTACTGTAATATTATTATCCCTATCGTACCTTTGAAATAATTAAATTTAAAATCGATTATGATTATTTCCTATTAATCACCTTTAAAATTTCTGTAATGCAGAGAATCATAAAATCCATTTATTTACTGGCTGCTGCTTTATTATTAGCAAGCTGTAACGATAAAACAAATCTGGAAGTGATTTCACCTGACGGCAACATTAAATTCATTTTCCACTCCGAAACCGATGAAGTAAAAGATGAGTTGCCGGGATTCTCACTGGAAGCAGGTAAAATGAGTATTCTCCTTCCATCATCAATTCAAATTAACACTGGAAATATTGATGAGATTGCTGACTATAAGGTTATTAAAACAGAAAGAACATCGATTATCAATAGCTGGATAAACAATTTTGGGGAAAGAAAAGAGATCCCTGATAACTATAACCAGGTTAAGATCTTCATGAAAAGTAAGGGTATTAGAATGAACGTAATTATACGTGCATACAATGAAGGGGTGGCATTTGCCTATGAATATCCGGAACAGGATGGCAAGGATTCGATTAAAATTACAGATGAAAAGATAGTTTACAGGTTTCCGTCAGATTATAACGCGTGGTCCGCAGCCAGGGCTCAGGCTCCCTATTCCAGGGTCCCATTAAGCAAGATCGAGAATGGTTGTGAAAGGCCCCTTGTGATAGAATATGACAGCACTCTTACAATTGCACTTGCCGAGGCAAAGCTGATTGATTTTGCCAGGATGAAATTTGAATCTGATACGGCAGGGGGTATATCGATCAGAAGCAGGCTGGACAGCGAGGTTAATATGCCATTGCCTTTCCAGTCACCATGGAGGGTTGTTATGATTGGAAAAAATTCCGGAGATCTGCTTGAAAAGAATTATCTTCTACTTAATCTGAATGATCCTTCAGCAATCGGGGATATCTCGTGGATAAGACCCGGGAAAGCTCTTCGCGAAACTACTCTAACCACCGTGGGTGCCAGGGCAGCAATAGATTTTACTTCATCTCATAATATGCAGTATGTTGAGTTTGATGCAGGATGGTATGGCCCGGAGAAGAGTGATGAATCG
>Ga0307376_10002811_pt1 | contig 16653 bp, 11 predicted proteins | sample TR2MG_FD_202536 | JGI IMG/M metagenome (GOLD analysis project Ga0307376, IMG submission 202536) | Soil microbial communities from Risofladan, Vaasa, Finland - TR-2 | ecosystem: Environmental > Terrestrial > Soil > Coastal area > Acid sulfate soil | place: Finland: Risofladan, Vaasa | collected...
ATCTTTTTGAGGAATTTATAAACTACTTTTTCAGGTTGGAGATAAACAATATCAGCGAAAAGCAGATAATTGAGTTTCTGCGTTATCTGGTTAACGAACGGTTGGTTTCGGTATCGTATCAAAACCAAGCGATTAACGCGATAAAATTCTATTATGAGAAAGTATTAGGTGGGCAGCGGAAATTTTATTTTATCGACAGGCCGCGTAGGGAACACAAACTACCCGAAGTATTAAGTGTCGGAGAGATAAAACTACTCTTTGCCGCAGTAGGAAACAGGAAACACCGTACTATTTTAATGTTGGGATATTCTGCAGGGTTGAGGCTGGGAGAGATTGTGCGATTAAAAATCAACGATATTGATCGTGAACGCATGCAAATCCGCGTAGTACAGTCGAAAGGCAAAAAGGATCGATACACAAAACTTTCTGATAAGTTTTTGCCTGTTCTGGATGTTTACATGGAAGAGTACCGTCCGAAGGAGTATTTGTTCGAAGGGGCGTGGCGATGAATATTCGACACGTAGCGTACAGAATATGATACGGGGTGTTGTTGCTAAAGCAGGGATTAAGAAACATGTAACAATGCATACTCTAAGGCATACATTTGCAACACACTGCCTCGAAAACGGGGTTGACCTTCGCTATATACAATCGATGCTGGGGCACGAGAGCAGCAAGACCACTGAGATTTATACCCACATAACCACCAAGGGTTTCGATCAGATAAAAAGTCCGCTTGACACATTAGATCTTTGACTATAAAATTTAAGTGTTGAAATTTTTCTATATTTACTTTATCAACGAAAACAACGAAAATGGCACCACACACAAGTCAGAAATAAACGCCACTATGGCGTTTATACAAACGTTAGCTGTAAGGCAAAGTGCGACATACTATATTATTGTACCTTGACTTCCGACGCGCAAGCAAGAGTTTTGCAGCCCATCCCTGCAACCATCCCTGCGCTGCAAAACACATGCTTTTTTGCCAACTTCAAAAGACTAATGACCTGGCAACTTTTGTCCGGCCAGATTACAATCAAAATAATTAACTTGACTACAGTCAATGATGGTCATTTCACTCAGGGCCTATATAGTCAAGGATACTGGTTTTTCCTCTTACTTAATACTAATAAATAATGAATCCCTTTTAAAAAACTTCCTTGATTTTTCTTCTTTTTATCTTCAAATCAGGTTGAAAAGCGTATCTGTGAATTTTTGGATTGCTAACAATCAGGTTAAATAACTGCGGTTTACTTTGCTATGGTTTCAATATGATTTCGACTATCACTAAAAGTGGATATGAATAAAAAGCAATGACATGTATGTTCCGGATCTGTTGAGTCCAAATATGTAAATTATATAATTCTTTATGAAAATTCTGTAATACTTATAATGTTATTGATACTCAACTTTGTTATCCCAAAACTCAATGGTATTACAAAACTAAAAAAGTCATTAATGAAAAATTAACCGGGTGGTAAAAAACAATTTACCCTCACCATGCATGTTTAAAATCAAAGCTTTATGAGGTTAGAAATACTTTTATCAGAAGTTCAACAATTTTTAAGTAATCAATATCAAATTGACATTGACTTAAAGAACATTGAAGAAAACAAAATTGAGGCTACGTATATTGATTCGGTAGTTTTGATAATAAAAGAGGTAAAAGAAGATGTGGTTGTCTTCCAATATGAAGTAGATGGGCTTGCAAGTATAGTGACTAAAATCGCTCACTTTTTTCTGGAGAAAAAACTGGACAAAACGCTGATTGAATGGGATTCAAAGAATGAAGAACTAAAAATTGATTTGAATAAGATTACGGAACTGAATGCATTTTTAAAGTTCGTATCTATTTCAGAAATACAATTTATAAAAGATACCATTGTGTTGGAAATGAACGCAATAGGCAAAGCATAAAACCATAATAATTGAATAAAGTAAAAACAATTATTAAAAAAACGTTTAAAGCTATTCTATGGGTGGCAGTATTCCTTGTGCTTTTGTTCGTAATAATTGCTGCACTAATCCAAATTCCTGCAATTCAAAACAAAATTGTACACTTTGCAACCACTTTTATAAGTAACAAAACGCATACACGTGTTGAGATAAAAAACATCAGTATTTCATTTCCAAAATCAGTTGATATTGAAGGTTTATTTCTGGAGGATATTCAAAAAGACACCTTACTTTTCGCCGGTAAGGCAAAAATAAATATTGCACTTTACGACTTAATATCCAGTAAGATAGCTATAAGTTCGTTCGCATTGGAAAATGCAAATATCAATCTTTACAGCACTGATACCGATTCGCTTTTCAATTACAGCTTTTTGCTGAAGGCTTTCAGTGATACAACCACCAGAACAAAAATTAACCCTAAATCCGCATCCAAATGGACTTTCAGCATTAATAAAGTAAGTCTGAAAAATATCAGACTTCGTTATAATGATGAATTTGGCGGAATGAGTGTAACTGCGGTTCTAAGGGATCTGGAATTAAAAATGGATAAAATCGATATTGCGAAATCCATTTATAGCATTGATGAATTGCTGGTTGAAAGTCTCAACGCAAATGTTCAGATGAAAAAGCCGGCAAATGCAGATACTAAAAAATCTGAAAGTATTTTGCCAATAATAATAGCCAAAAATATACAAATCAATAATTCTGCTATAGCTTACACTGACGGAATAATTAGGCAATCAGTAATTGCCGCGATTAACCGGTTTGAGATTAAAGATGGATCGGCCGATTTGCAAAAAGAACTTATTTCCTTTGACAAATTAGACCTTTCAAAAAGTAAAATAGAGTATAATACCATAGATACAACCTATTATACTGACACCACTATCGCTACAGCCATAGCAACCACAACCAGCAACTGGAAAGTTACTGCAAAAAGCATAGTGCTGGACGATAACTCACTTACATACCTGGTTAATATCAAGCCTGAAATAAAAAACACATTTGATGTCAGTCACTTGAAATTCAGTCATTTAAATCTTGAAGCAACAAATTTATCTTACTCTTCGGTTGCGACTGAAATTTCAATAAAAAAATTTAGTGCCATTGATCAGAATCAATTCTCCATTGCGAAGTTTGAAACAGAATTCAGCATGGATCAGCATTCTATTACTATGAAAAAGCTGAAGGCCGGAACAACTAATTCTTCAATTGCTGCTGATCTGAACATACAATACAGCTCGTTAAAATCATTAAAAGACTCCATCCCATTCCTTTTACTGAATTTGGAGCTCGAAGATGTAAGCATTAAAAATGCTGATATTCTTTATTTCAATCCTCAACTTATAAGGCAACCATTCTTCAGAAATAAGACAAATATTACCACCATTTCGGGAATTGTAAATGGAAGGGTGAACAATCTGAAAGGGGAAAATATGGTTATCAAAACCGGGGTTGGAACTCTTTTAAAAACTGATTTCAGTATAGCCGGTTTGCCAAATGCAGCAACTGCATATTTTAATTTTCCCAATCTGAAACTATATACAACTAAGCGCGATATTGTAATGATGGCCGGACCTGCAATATCTAAAAGTATCGAACTCCCGGAAAATTTGGTATTAAAGCTTGTTTTTAAAGGGACTATGAAATCCTTTGAATCGACCATGGGATTGGGCAGTAGCTTTGGATCTGCAAATCTTTTTGCAACGATTGATAAAGATGAAAATTTCAGGAGCAAAGTTAGCACGACCGACTTTGAGTTGGGCCGCCTGATGAAAGATACAGCAATGTATGGGCCTGTTACACTAACAGCTGAAACAAAAGGGCATGGGCTGGATAAAAATATGATAACAGCAAAAATTGATGCTGAAGTATCGAAGCTGAATCTGAATAATTATACGTATCACAACCTTACTATAGATGGGAATATCCATGGGCAGGAATTTGAAGGTAAAGTGAATCTGAATGACAAAAATGCAATATTTGGTTTTGATGGTCTGGTAAATATAAATCCAAACCAGGAACATTATAAATTCCGGTTAAATGTGCGGGGAGCTGACCTTCAAAAGCTAAATTTCACGAAAAACGATATTCGGATAGGCTTGACTGCAGCAGCAGATTTAAAGGGTGGCACTGTAAATAAAATGAATGGCACTGCTGGAATTTCGAGCATTGTAGTTGCCAAGGGAGAGAAAGTATATACGCTCGATTCCGTATTATTTGCTTCGATAAATGAGCCGAACAAAAGCGAACTAAACATCAGCAGTGCCCTGATTGGTATAAAATATTCAGGAAATGTTTCTCCTGCCGGCCTTCAGGCGGAGCTCAGCGATTTCATAAATAATTATTTCCAGCTTTCAGATAGTATTAAGACAAAAAAACAAAGCATTCCATCGCATTTTACTTTTGAAATACAACTGCACAATCATCCCATTCTTTCGCAGGTTCTGTTGCCACAACTCAAATGGTTCGAGCCCGGTATAATTCGTGGAAGTTTCGACAATAAGAAAAACGAACTGAAGTTAAATGCCACCATGAAAAAAATAGTTTATGGAACAACAGAAATCAATGACCTGGCGGTGATTGTAAATTCGGATTCGGCTGCATTAAACTATAAAATATCCGGCAGCAATGTTTCGAACGCACAAGTCAAATTAGATAACTTCCAGATTGATGGGAAACTGGAAAATAATAAGTTATTTGCAAATGTATCGTCAATTGCTAATAATCAGGATAAAAAGCTACTGATCCGTTCGCAAATTACCAGGGATAAAACCATTTACAGGCTTATACTCGATCCGAAAAATTTCTACCTGATGAGCAATAGATGGGACATTGCCGCTGATAATTATATAGAATTCGGGAAAGATGGTTTTTTGATCCATCATCTTTTTATGACTAACAATGAAAGCCAGATTAATATCGCTTCGGTTCACAATAAATTCAATGATGATTTGAACCTGGCAATAAAGAATTTTAAGCTTGACGACATTTCCCGGATCATTGAAAAGGACACAAGCCTGGTAAAAGGGAATCTGAATGGAAATATATTGCTCAAAAGAGTGAATAATACTTATGGTATAATTGCAGATGCAAAAATAAGCAGCCTGGTTGTTCGTGATGTTCCTATCGGAGATCTATCAGTAAAAGCTGATAACCCCACAACTGAAAGATTTGATTTGGATGTGAATTTATCAGGAACTGATAACAACCTGACAGTCAAAGGGTATTATATTCCTACTGGCGGTAATAATTCAATCAGCATAAAAACTGATATTCAATCGCTTTCAATGAAAACGATTGAAGCATTTTTGATGGGGCAAATAACAGAAGCAGCCGGAACATTTACAGGAAATATATTTATACAGGGTGCATCCGATAAACCACAAATTACAGGCGAACTGGTATTTAATGATGCATTTATAAAACCTGCCGTGCTGAATAACAGGTTAGAATTAAAACATGAAACTATCCAGCTAAAAGATGATGGCCTTTACTTTAATTCTTTTACACTTTTGGATGCCGATAAGAATTCCGCAATTATTGATGGCACAATTAAAATGAAACAGTTTAAAGATTTTGTTTTTAACCTACATGTGAATACAAAAGACTTCTTATTATTTAATACAACTTTAAAAGACAGCAAAGAGTTCTTTGGCAGAATGATAGTTGACAGCAAGATTGATGTTAAAGGACCCATGGTACTTCCTGTTGTAAATGCAGAAATTAAAATGAAAAAAGGGTCCAACTTTACATTTGCGGTGCCTGAAGAAAAACTTACCACCGATAAAGGTGAAGGTGTAGTGGAGTTTGAAGATTCATTGAAGCTGAATTCGATTTTATACAAAACCGGGGGGAAAGCAGCATCAAAAACCGGCTTTTCAGGCTTTGATCTCTCTTCGGTTATCCAAATAGATAAGGATGCCACACTACGCTTGTTAATGGATCCCTCTACCACAGATTCGTTAGTTGTGAAAGGCGAAGCTGCTTTAAGTTTAACAATGGACAGGAGCGGAAAAATGAGTCTTACCGGAGCCTATAATCTTGATGAAGGTAGTTACCTGGTTTCGTTTGAATCCATAATAGAAAGGAAATTTGAGATTAATTCCGGGAGTACTATCATTTGGAACGGAGATCCTCTGGATGCGGTAATATCCATTAATGCAACTTATTCCGTCCGTGCTTCACCTATTGACCTCGTGGCTGATCAGATGTCGGGATTAAGCCAGGTTGATAAAAGTGCCTATAAAGAAATGTTTCCCTTCCTGATTCTGCTGAAACTTCGTGGTGAAATTTTACATCCCGAAATTAGTTTTGAAATTCAATTACCACCGGAAGATAAAGGTATTTTAGGTGGGGCAGTAAATGCAAAATTGAATTTACTGAACGACGATCCTTCGGCACTCAACAAACAGGTATTTGCTTTATTGGTATTAGGCAGATTTATCCAGGAAAATCCTCTTCAAACAGATGCAAACAATGGGGCATCTGCCGTAGTTCGTGCCACAGTTAGCAAATTTCTATCCGCGCAATTAAATCAGCTTAGTTCAAAAGTAGTACCAGGTGTCGAGTTAAATTTTGACATCCAGTCCTATGATGATTATTCCACCGGACAGGCACAAGGAAGGACACAAGTAGAACTCGGGCTCAAGAAGCAACTGTTTAACGAACGATTAAGCGTACAGGTTGGCGGTAATGTGGATGTAGAAGGAGCAAAATCTAAACAAAATTCGCCAAGCGATATTATCAGCGATGTTACTGTAGAGTACAAATTGACAAAGGATGGTCGTTACCGGTTGAAAGGATTCAGGCATAATCAATATGAAGGAGCTATTGACGGCCTGCTAATTGAAACAGGAATGGGTATTTCATATGTGCGCGATTTCAACAAATGGAAAGATTTTTACAGAGCACCCAAAAAAGCAAAAGTGACTAATCCGGAAAAACAAAAGTAATGGCACTACCCATTAAAATTATATTCGTTCAGTTTACTATATGCCTGCTTTTAGCATCATGCAGCGGAACAAAGCATTTGCCACAAGGCGAAAAGCTTTATACGGGCGCCGACATAAATTTAGAATCCTCAGATCATATCGGTCACCAAAAGAAAAAAGTACTCAAAACAATTGCCGAAAATGCAGTACGCCCCAAACCAAATAAAAAAATTGTTGGTTTACGCCCCAAATTGTGGATGTATATGAAAGCTGGTGAAAAACCGCAGGGCAAACTTAAAAAATGGTTCAAAAAAAATGGGGAGGCTCCTGTTTTCATTAGCAACATTAAACCCGCTGTTACAGCAGCTATTATTGATGCCAGGTTTTTCAATATCGGGATATTCAACAGTTATACCGAATTTAAAATCATTGAAAAACAACATACCTCCAACATAATTTACACCAGTCATATTCATGTTCCTTATACGCTTAAAGAAATTATATATTCAATTTCTGACAACAGCTTAAGAAGGATCATCCTTACAGAAAAGAAAAAATCACTGATTAAAACAGGTGATGATTATAACCTTGAAAAACTGAAAAGCGAAAGGATACGGATTGATGCTTTGTTGAAAGATAATGGATATTTCTACTTCAATCCCGACTTCTTACTGTTTAAAGCTGATACATCAATTAAAAATCATGATGTAACATTACGGCTTACTTTAAAGGACAGCATTCCTGAAAAGGCATTGACTGTGTATCGCATAAACAAAGTGTTTATTGATCAGGATTTTTCACTTGACGAGGACGCAGCAAAGCCAAAAGACACGCTATGGTATCAGGGTAATTATTTTCTTGGCAAAGAAACAGAAATGAGAATCAGACCAAAAGTTATTTCACGATCTGTTTATTTACGGGAAAACGAAATCTATTCACGGAAAAACCATGACATCACTCTGAACCGTTTGATGACCATGGGCAATTTTAAATTTGTGCGCATGAATTTTTCTGACAGCGATACTACAGCTGCAGGATTTTTAGATGTTACCATCTTAATGACTTCCATGCCGGAGCATACCTTCAGGGCTGACATAGAAATTGTTTCAAAATCAAATAATTATACAGGGCCCAGGCTGAACACGAGTTTTGTGAATAGGAATACTTTTAAAGGTGCCGAATTATTGAATCTTAGTTTGGCGTCATCTTTCGAGGCACAGTTGAGCGGGACAAATAAAAATCTATACTCTTTTTCTGTTAATCCTCAGGTTGAACTGTATTTCCCACGTTTTATTTTACCCTTTAAAATTAAAACCAACAGCTTATACATTCCAAAAACACGTTTGTCATTATCGTATATCTTTTCACAAAGAGTTGGATATTTCGATATGCACTCACTTCAATTCACTTATGGGTATAAATGGAAACAAGATATCAGGATTGAACATGAATTAAATCCAATAAATATAAGCTATACTAAACTATCAAACCAAACAGTCGCATTTAGTGAATTGCTGGCGACAAACCCTTTTCTTAAAAAAAGCTATGAAGAACAGTTCATTGCAGGAGGCACTTATATATACACATACAACGAACAGGTGCTTCCCTTGAAAAAGATTCAATATTTTTTTCAATTAACTACTGAGGCTGCAGGGAATGCTTTTTCGTTGGCTAAAACAATTACCGGGAAAAAAGTATCAGCTGACTATCCATCAAGTGTGATTGGATCAGTCTATTCGCAATATATCCGATTAAGTATTGATGGCCGTGGTTATTATAATTTTAGAGATAATAATAAACTGGCAATGAGAGTTTACGCTGGTATAGCCAAGCCATACGGAAACTCATCAGTGTTGCCTTATACCAGGCAATTTTTTAGTGGCGGACCTAACAGTATCCGCGCATTCAGTATTAATTCCGTTGGTCCGGGTACTTACAACCAGCAAAACGATAGCATAGGGTTTTTACAATTAGGTGGTGATGTAAAACTGGAATTAAATTCAGAATATCGTTTTGGAATTTATCACTTTTTGAAAGGAGCCATATTTGCTGATGCCGGAAATGTCTGGCTGTTAAAATCAAATCATTCAACATTAGGAGAGCCGTTTTCATTTTCCCGGTTCGTAAATGAAATAGCAGTAGGTGCAGGAGTTGGCTTAAGAGTGGATGTGTCGTTTTTTATTTTACGGTTTGATCTTGCAACACCTTTGCGCAAGCCATGGCTGGAACAAAATAATAAATGGGTGATCAATGAGATCAACCCTGGGAGTTCAACCTGGAGAAAAGAAAACCTGATTTTAAATGTTGCAATAGGGTATCCTTTTTGATAAATTATGCTTATTCTCAAAGCACCTTCCCTTCTGCTGTAAACCACATTTGCTACCCCCACTTGGCCTACACGCGAACCAAAGGTAGCAAAAGAGGTTACAGCCCGTCCCTGCTACTCGGCGAGGTAGGCGACTAAAGCAGAAAACGTTGTTTCACCAACACAAACACATAATTTGCCCAGCAGCTAACTCACTGGTACATGCAAGAAGCTTTACAGACTATGACCGTTCTGAAGAATATATGGGAAAAGCTTATTGCACATACCAGCCTAAATAAATCTAAAAACTCAATTTTTTCTGAGAAAATAAATGAGTTTTGTAACAAGATGACCAAGAGATTTTTTGCCATTTTGACAATCCGTGCATCATGACAAATCAGTACCTTTTACCGGGACTTAAAAAATGCTGATTTACCGTGACAATTTCTGCAACCGTGACAGTTTTAAAATGGCCCAGCAGCTAACAAGCGGGTATAAGCAAAAAGGCTTGTCACAATTTTTGCACACCAACTTGACAATTTTATCGTGACACAAAACTTTTCGTCCGTTTATCAAATCCGTAATTCCGGCTCTTGACAAATCCTGCAACCAAGACAACTTTATCTTTCGCCGGGACTGGCAAAAATTGCGCCATGGTGTCTTGCCCACCGGGACAGTATTTCGGCTAAAGCACCGGAACACTTAAACGGATGGGCTTCGCCACCAACGCTTTCTGCTCATACCCGCTGGCCGTTGGGCGTCATGCTGACAAAAATTAATAACTAAAATTTAGAACAATGAAACAGATTACCTTACTGATTTTATTCCTGACAATTATTATTTTTGCTTGTGCAAACAATCAGGATTCAAAAAAATCAAGTCAATCTATGACTGGAAATAAAATTGTAGAAAAAATTACTTTACAAGCAGGACTTGAAGCTACAACAAATCAGAAAGCTGCATTGTGGTCAGAAAAGGAGTTGAAAATTTTAGAAGGACCAAATTGGGCAAATGCAAAAGCAGGTTCTCAACTCAAGCTAGGTGCAAGGGTTTATGTTACTGAGATTGGTGACGAATATGCCACAGTATTGACTTTAATTGGACAAGAAGGCTATATTGTTAAGAAACTACTTAATCCTATTTCAAAGAGCATGTCTGATTCTACCAAATATTATGAGAAAAAGAAAATTGGACGAATTAACACATTTGTTGACGGAATGGACGTTGGGACTGTAAAGATATGGGCGCATATGACCTCGAGGGACCGACTTGTAGACCAATTACAAAAGGACGAAAAAGTGGCGATTTTACAGGAAGAAGGTGAATATATAAAAGTAGCGACTATCAACGGGACAGAAGGATGGTGTATGAAAGGATTTATAAAAAAATAAAAGCACGAACGCCCAACAAAAGCTAAATGTAAGTGGGCGGAAAGGGTAATAATGAAACGAAATACAACAAATAAATAATATTACAATCTGATAGGTTAGTGCCTTGGAGTGCCCACCAGCATTTAGCAATACCGTTGGCAACAATCCCCCTACTGGCGAAAAAAGTTGAATTTTTTAGCTAACGTATTTATCTTTGCCATTGTTAGCTCCTTGTTAAGGCCGTTTTTAGCATTGGTGTTTCAAAACCCGAGCGCAATCAAGGTTTGGATGTAAAAAGTGATATGTTTTATTATTATCACTTGAGTTAGAATTTACTGGCGATACTTATAATAGTAATCCCGATTGGAATAATTTCAAAATTAGTAGTTGCATTTCCTGGGGTTTTTTTTATTAATCATAAAAACTTTATTTATGGCAAAAAAGCAAATGAGTTTAGAGGTAGTAAATCCTAATGCAGCAGGAATTGATATTGGTAGTAGAAGTCATTGGGTTTCAGTTGGACAAAACTCCGAAGACGTAAAAGAATATGGAGTTTATAGCGAAGACCACCAAAAATTATGCGAATGGTTGAAAAAACACAAAGTTTCCACAATTGCAATGGAAAGTACAGGAACATATTGGCAAAACCTGTTCTCATCATTAGTTGCCTATGGTTTTGATGTAATTTTAGTAAATGGTCGACAAACAAAAAATATCAAAGGAAAAAAGACTGATATTTTGGATTGTCAATGGATACAAAAATTACATACTTTGGGATTATTGAGTAGTAGTTTTCTTCCAGATAGCACAACTGATATTATTAGGACTTATTCCCGGCACAGACAAAATATCATAAAGCAATCAGCAAGTACAGTAATGAAAATGCAAAAGTATTTTCGATTAATGAATATGCGATTAGATGTTGTAGTAAATGATATTGTTGGTTTGACAGGGACAAAGATTATTAATGATTTTGTGAAAGGGAAAAAATCAGGAAAAGAATTAGCAAAAAATCGCCACTATAATTGCAAAAAGTCAGAAGACGAGATAGCTAAAGCACTTCAATATAATGGAAGAGAAGATTATTATTTTGCTTTACAACACGAATGGAACACTTATTTACATCTTCAAAAACAAATAGACGAAGTTGATGTTCAGATAAAAAAGCATCTTACAGCTGTTATTGATAAGGATGATAATAAGAAACAACATATTGCATCAAAGAAACCATATAAGAGGAAAAATAAAAATACAATTCGAGATATAGATATGAACCAAATGTCATATCAATATTTTGAAGGAATCGATTTAATGGCAATAGAAGGCGTTAATGATGCCACAATAATGGCACTAATAAGTGAAATAGGATTAGAAGGAATAAAGAAGTTCGACACAGCAAAACAATTTACCTCATGGCTTCGTTTGGCGCCAAATAATAAAATAAGTGGAGGAAAGGTATTAAGTCATTATTTGCCAAAAGGAAGTAATCGTTTAAAAATATCACTACGCCAAGCAGCCAATGCAATAGGGAATTTAAAAGAAGGACACCTATCAGATTTTTTCAGGAAAATAAATTACAAAAGAGGTCGAGCAACAGCAGTAAGTGCAACCGCAAGAAAATTAGCAGTAATTATTTGGATTATGTTGGTTAAAGGTGTGCCATATCAACCACCAACAGAATATCTATTCCTAGACCAAAAAAGAAAAATGAAATTGGTGAATAGAATTAAGAAGAACATTGCTAAATTCGAGTTAAAACCAGAAGATGTTGGATTTAATAATATGCTGAGTGTCAGTATTTAGAGTTTGACGTTAGTTGGAAGGAACAGTGCGGCCTATAAAGGGGTTTATGCCCTTCTGCTGGACGAGAACACCCGGGATTGGTTGTCTGCCACCCAAATAGATTTGCATTAATTGTAGAGAAAATCGAAACTCAAAAACAAATTGCACTAAACTGTCTTCAAAGTAGCGAGAAGCTTTTTCAGAGTCTGTTGCAGAGGGCGTTTAGGGGGGAACTATAAATGCACAGAGCATAGAGCAAGGGGCTCAGAGCTGAAGAAAGAAGAGGAGAAGAGGGGGAGGTCGGGAGTAATGGGGAAGCACTTTTAAAAAATCTTAAGAAGCCGCCTCATGCTTAGTTTTGAGACAGCCTCTTCTTTTAATTAGTTATCAATGCATTAAATAACTAAGCAACATCTTCTATGATGGATTAATTTTACTTTAGTAAAAAAGAAAATAACGGCAGGTTCCGGCAAGTTATGGCAGGTGTATCATTTCTTCTGACTTCGACATTAAGATATTTATTTTGTTATTATAAGTTCAATTACCGTCGGCTTTCCGCCAGAATCCGGACAGGTAACCGACGGATTGAGGATTAAAGTCCCCCATCGGGGGATTTAGGGGTAAAAAATCCGGGAGTCTGCTGAAGATTTCAGGAGAGAGCAGGACGGTTGAGGGGGAGATTGCAACGTATTATACTACGTATTAAACTACGGTGATGTAAGAAAAGGTTGTCTGGATGTCTGATTGTCTTGTTGTCTGTATGGTTCTATGCCAATTGTCCTGTGTTCCCGCCAAAGCGGGATCTCCGCGGAGTTTATCCCGCATAGCGGGGCTTCGACTTTTGTCCTGTGTCCTGCGGTTCATCCACATGAGATACATTGTGTGGTGTAAGGGATGGCCTTCAATCTCTCAAAGGGAATTGGTTTATTGCATTTGATGCAGATGCCATACCCGGGAGTATCAACCCTCCCAAGTACATTCCTCAGTGTAACAATTCTTTGCCTGGCTTTTTCAAGGGCCAGCTCGTTGATCTCTTTTGAGGCATTACTCTCTTTGGAACTAAACCAGTCGTTGGCATCGGACTGAACCTCAGAGCTAGTCAATTCATTGAGTGTAACGATTGATTCTTCCAAAGTTGATATCTCGGTTTTAATATGATTCCTTATATCGTCCCTTTCCTTCTGTGTCATTACATATAAGTTATTTTCAGTAACAAAATTAATAAAATCCTGTCTCTTTTCATATCTGTTTCCAAATATGAAATAATAATCAGTCTTGTGCTATTTTAACGCTTTAGCAGTAATATCTGGCACATTTACTATCAGAAAGGGACTATTGCCTTATTATTGCTGCCATGGCAGTAAAAAATTGCTAAATGCTAGGGGTGTTTGAAAATAATTACTTATTTTTACCGCTATAAGAGTAAAAAATGATACAATCGCAAGAAATAGCAGATGTAATAAGGATGCATCGAAAAGCAGCCAGATTAAGTCGTGCCCAATTAGCAGAAATGGCAGGAGTAGGTAAAACAGTGATTTATGATATTGAGAAGGGGAAGGAAACTATTCAATTGGATACTTTACGAAAAATATTCAAGGTATTGAATATCAAGATAGAATTAACAAGTCCATTATTAGACAATTTACGAATCATGGGAAATGAGAAAGGCTAAGATATATGTTAAAGGAGTTGAAGCAGGAACTTTGACTGAGTTAATACGAGGTACAGAGTATGTATTTGAATATCTTGATGGATATGATGGACTCGAAGTTTCAAGGACAATGCTATTAAATCAGAAAGTATATCATTTTGATCAATTTCCTCCTTTTTTTGAGGGATTATTACCTGAAGGCATCCAATTGGAAGGGTTATTAAAAATCAAAAAAATTGATAAAAACGATTTCTTCTCACAATTAGTAACGGTTGGAGAGGATATGGTCGGAGTCGTTACAGTAAAAGAAATTGTAGAATGAACCTTTGCCCTATTACATATAAACCATGTGGAGAAAATCGTTATAGTGATTCTGGTCTTAAACAATTAGCCATTGGCCTGAAGACACTAAAAGACCTTGAGTATACTGCTGAAGAACAACGTATTGAGGCATATAATCGAGCATCAAAAATGTCTATTCAGGGTGTACAACCGAAATTAAGTGCAATATTAAACATCAAAGATGAAAAATTTGAAATTGTAGACAAGAGCGGTAAATATATTCTTAAACCCCAGCATCATTTATATTTTCAGATGCCCGAGAATGAAGACCTCACTATGAGGCTCGCAGATGAGATTGGTTTGGAAATTCCTTTACATGGTTTAGTATGGTCAAAGGATAACAGTTTAACATATTTCATTAAACGGTTTGACAGGAAGGGTCAAAATGATAAAGTACCGGTGGAAGATTTTGCTCAATTGGCTGGTTTAAGCAGGGACACAAAGTATGAATACACCATGGAACGGATTGTTAAGTTGATAGATGCTTATTGCACATTCCCTGCGATTGAGAAGATAAAACTGTTTAAACTGGTCACATTTAATTATTTAATTGGTAATGAAGATATGCATCTGAAAAATTTCTCCATTATCACTGAAGATAGTAAAGTAATGTTATCTCCATGTTATGACCTGGTTAATTCCACAATTGAATATAATAAACAAGACGAAGAAATTGCATTACCCTTGAAAGGCAAGAAGAAGCACTTAACACGTAACATTTTAGTTGACTACTTTGGAAGAGAAAGATGTGAATTAACTTCTAAGAGCATTGATAAGATTCTGGATACAATCGCTTCATCAGTTCCTAAGTGGAAAGAACTAATTGATATTAGTTTCCTCTCTTTTGATATGAAAAGAAAATATAACAATTTATTAAGTACCCGATTGAGCATATTAAAATTGTAATGATTTTATACGAATTATTAGCGAAAGCGGACCTTTCAATTCAGTCCTGAAAAACAAAAACCCCTTTCGGGGTGGTTGTTTTCTGCTTGTTTGTGGAGCTGGCGGGAGTCGAACCACAACTCTCTACGGCATACAGAATGAGGATTGTGAATTTGTAACGATCAAAAGGTAACCGAATAGTTCACTGGGGAAAAGGGCTTCTCAAAAAAATTTTCTTTAAAAAAGATGTGAAAACCACTTACCCATCTTACCCGAACTTCTAGACCTGTTAAAAATAAGGACGATAGTAAAGGTAAGATTCATTTTAAACATTTTACCTTTTCTTACCCTGACTTGGAAAGCTGTCAATTGATATTCATATATGAACATATCAATTCATTTCAACCTGTTAAGCAACAAAAAATCGAAGAGGAGGTTTTGTCAAGGGCGATGATACCATATATTTATATACCAAAATATCATCGCTTTGTATACCCTTGACAAAAACGGAACGGAGATTACATTTGCTTTTAAAGGTTGAAAATAGTAAACCTTTAATCTGAATTCTTCAATTTCCATTTTCCCGCAGATTACGCAGATTTAGACTGTACTCACACCTTAATGCTTTGGAAAGAAACATAAAATGTAGAGACTATTAAACATACTACGTGAAACTTCATGTGCCAGGCAGAAAGAAAATTCTTTAAATCTTTTCTAAGAGATTTGTTTTTATTAGGTCATACGCAATATCATTCTCATACTTTACCCCTGGTCTTAACAAAGAATAAATATCGCCTGTAAATTCGGGGTCGAGAATTTTTCTTTCCATATTTGCTAAAAACAATTTGGAAGTAGGTGCTTGCTTTACCACAAAGTTCATGTATTCTTTATAACAATGAATTATTTTCCCGATATCAAGATTGTGGTTGGTAATAGCCCAATATAAGTCGAACAAATCACGTCCTTTGCGCCGTTGATATAATGCCCTTAATTTAGTGCCAAGCAATTCTTCGAGTTCATAAGAGATTATATTGCACGAACCTGAAAACCATGAGTTTTCAACGGCAAATGGAATTTCTTTTAAACCTAAGACATTAAAATGCTCCCGGCAATTGATTTCAATCTTTAACCGTAGGTTAATGATTGGCGGAATTTCAGACTCGAAACGGTAGACAATAGTATTATTGTTCTCGTTCTGTTTTACTGAACGTTTTGTTCCAAGAAACTTCAATTTCTCACGAATCTGCTTTAATACCGGGTTTATTGACTCTGCATTAATTTGCACCAGGTCAATATCTTCAGAAAAATTATCACGAGTTGTGATAAATTCTCTTATCCAAAGTAAATCGTTATCCAAAGCATACTTATAAACAAGATTGCTAATCAGTAGTTTATCTCATTTACTTTTCAAAACAGCTTTGGATA
>Ga0307376_10002812_pt1 | contig 16647 bp, 19 predicted proteins | sample TR2MG_FD_202536 | JGI IMG/M metagenome (GOLD analysis project Ga0307376, IMG submission 202536) | Soil microbial communities from Risofladan, Vaasa, Finland - TR-2 | ecosystem: Environmental > Terrestrial > Soil > Coastal area > Acid sulfate soil | place: Finland: Risofladan, Vaasa | collected...
CCTGTGGCAACAAGGTAGGCTCTCCCATCCAGGTTGTCAAAGGCGAAGATGGCATCATAGAAGGCGAAGTAACTCTCAGGGAGTTTAAGGTCGTCTATAGCTGTGGATGGCAGGCGTTCGATGAAGTGGCACAGGTCATAGCCAAAATAGCCAACTGCTCCGCCAAGAAAAGGCACAGGTACTGGGCAACGGTCTAACTTATACATCTCAAGCAGCTTGCCCATAGTATCGAAAGGGTTACCGTGCTGCACTTCGTGCTCCCGCCCGCGAACCAGGGTGATTTCAGAGCCTCGACTGCTCATCACCAGAAATGGTTCACTGCCCAAAAAGGAATATCGCCCCAGCCTTTGAGGGTCCATGCCGCTGTCTAAAAAGAAGCTATAAGGATTATCTTTGACTAGCTCAAAAAGCGCAGGAGCAGTTAAGAGAGTGAAGATTTCTTCGACCAGAGGATAGCGATTCATTAGCTAACTTGCTTTCACGAGCCGAGCTTCGAGTGCTCACTAGGAAAGTAATTATAGCAATTTGGTCAAGTATGTTCCTCATAGACTACTCCTAACATATGCTCAAGGTCAAGTTCCCTCTGAGTCTTCCGTGAAGCAGCATTTTGTGTGCCGCCTCGCTTTTTATATGTCTCTTATTTATTTGTCTTTCTCATAATATAGAAACCATAACCGTAATATTCGGAGTATTTTCTGTGCATGTCAATTTCCAACTGAAATGAATCAAATATTGACTGTGTATCCTTGTTAGCCTGATACTTACATCTCATTTCAGCGAGTTTTTTCTCTGCCGGTGCATAGTAATCCGTCCACCATGATTTACTGGGCAATGGAAAATAGCCAATCATTTCATATCCAGCCGACTCCACAATTGAGTAAATATCTTTATGATATTTCATGTCAGGATATGCCTCTGCAAAATAGTCTTTAATTTCCTGTGGCGTTTCTGTCTCGAACCACACCAACTCGCTTACAACCAGATATCCTTTGGGTCTAAGCAGCGCTTTCCATGACTTAAGGGCAACCGCGAATCCCATAATGTTAGCTGCCCCTTCCGACCAGATCACATCGTAACTTCCGACACGGAAACTCATTGCCGCCATATCTCCGACGACACAATGGATTTTTATCTCCAGTCCTGCTCGGTGGGCTTTACGCTTGAGAGTATCAATAAATGGAGCGTGGTTATCCAAAGCAGTAATATTTCCCGAACTGAGTTTTGCCAAAACTAGAGTCTGGGCGCCGGTTCCACATCCTACATCAAGTATTTCAGGCCATTCGCACAATTCGGCAAGCATTTGAAAAGCTCTCTTTGTTGATCTTTCATCACCCGGTCCCTGTCGCGGCAAGGATTCAAATATTTCGAAGTATATGTTATCCATTTTTTCGTTTCTCTTAATCTACTTAACTAACCTTTCAATAGATATGGTTAATGCCTAGGCAAATTTTGCCAGAATAAGCAGCGTATTTAACTCCCGATTTTTTGCCAAACCTTTCCAATGCACAAAATTCAAATTTGTGCTTAAAATCGGCTGGCGAGTCCTTGCAGAGGATAAGCCAGCAAGCTCCTTTTCTGATTGGCGGAGGGGGTGGGATTCGAACCCACGCCCCAACAAAGTCGGGGAGCGGTTTTCAAGACCGCCACCATAAGCCACTCGGTCACCCCTCCTTATTTCAAATTCTACTTCAAAACGACCTCTTCAGCAATCTCGCCAACGCTTTACCGGCATGACATCTTTACCCCACTTTGACCCAACATGCATAATATACAAACCAGCGGGGGCAAGACAGCACAAGTGCCCAGAGGAATGTGCCTGAACGCTCTACTTTACGTTAAACCACGCCCTGAGAGGCAATTATAGGTGGGTGTTTGGGACGGCGAGTGAAGGTGCCTGTTCTTCCTGTAACATTGACTGCACTGGCTTAAATATCAAGCACTTTATAAGGTTAGGCGGCTGGGGGAGCTTGTATATGCTGCTGAGATATACAAGAGCACTGAACTCTCAGGATAGCTCGAAGCTCTGTCGGGAGAAGGAATGGCGCTCGGTCTCCTATGTTCGCGTAGAACGAGAGTAACCTGGCCAACAGAGCGTATTGACCAAGTAACGCCAGAATTATTCCGAAAATTTTCATGGGGAGTACTCATAACATACATAACATTAGAATAGTAGGGATATCAGTATGCCTTAATTTGACCTTTGTTCTAGTTGACTATAAAATAGACTTGGGCGAGTAAACTGGGTGACCGCTCTGGATTTAATTTGCCAGGGAGGAAAGTCCGAGCTCCACCGAGCAGGGTGCTGGGTAACACCCAGGAGAGGTAACTCTACGGAAAGTGCCACAGAAACACACCGCCAACGGCTGGCTCAGCTAGCGCTGGTAAGGGTGAAATGGTGAGGTAAGAGCTCACCAGCAACTAGGAGACTAGTTGGCTGGGCAAACCCCACCCGGAGCAAGACCGAATAAGAGGGCTCAACTACTCCAAAGTCTCAAGGCTCTGGGGTAAGTTTAAGGTGCTCGGCCGAGGTCCTCGGGTTGGTCGCTTGACCCTGGTGGTAACATCAGGGCTAGATGGATGGTCACCGCCCCCACGCTGTTGGGGTACAGAACTCGGCTTACAGGTTTGCTCGCCCAAAATATTTTTTCGGGCTTATATGTGGCAAAGGACAGGGATGAGACCCAAGCCTTGACCAAGGGACTATCCAAGGTGAGCACAAGGGAGGACATATCATCCCAGCTGGCATAAGCAAGCTTGTTAAATTAGAACTCCGAGCATAAACTAATTATACCATGGATCTCATCCCCCACACGCTTCGTGATTTTGTTCTCTTTTGTGCCCAGCGGCGAAGCCCTGAGTGGCCGGCCATTTATGATGAAATGACCAAGGTAGCCGGACGCAAATTGTTCCAGGGATTAGGCTACAAAGAGCTTAAGCAATTGGGGTTATCCTTCTCCCTGTCTACTGCGGACAAAACCATCCAATTGGTGAAACAAGTTACCTCCCAAAATCAGCGGTAAGAAGTATTTTACAGTCTTGCATCCAAGGTGATAGCATTAATGTAGCCAATTCAAGGAGGCTTGTTATGCGGATAGCTGTGCTTGCCGATACTCATGTCAACATGCTTGAAGACCTGTCTAAAAAGATAATTGACGCCCTCTCCACGGTAGATTTGATAATCCACGCTGGGGATTTCACCGATGTACAACTGCTTAAGGAGTTGAAAGGACTGAGAACGGTAAAAGCAGTCCAGGGTAATATGGATTCAAGGGAGCTAAAGGTCATGCTCCCAGCTAAGGAAATAGTTGAAATAGAGAATAAAAGGATTGGTATAACTCACGGCTCAGGCGGTCCCGGGGGAATAGAAGAGAGGGTAAGGAAAGTGTTTGAATCAGACCGGATTGATATTATCGTCTATGGCCATTCTCACCAATCCCAAAACCAAGTCCTTGAAGATGTTTCCCTTTTCAATCCGGGAAAGGCCACAGATTCTTTTGGCATCCTCACGATCGACGGAGGGGTCAAGGGAGAAATAATCAGCTCTCGATGATAATGATTGGTCTATCGTTTTATCACGATAGCGCCGTAGCCAACCACTCGGGAGAAGTCGCCACTCGTGTCTCCGCTGGTGGCGTATTTCAATAAACGTGCACTTTTAGCTTTCATTTCCTTCGCCGCTACAATGATTGAAGCTACCGGACCATACCCACACATGGTACAATTGAGGCGTTCACAGCGCTTATATAGTTCTTCCTCATCAAGAGCAACTATGGCTTCTATCATGGAACCATCTTTTTCCACAGCTACGGGGTGCGGCTCATAATGTGTGAAATCGCTACTGGCTATAAGGATTAAGTTATCGTCTGCCTGGGAAATAGCCTTGCCTACTTTCCGAGCTGTTTCTATGTCTTGAGCCAGCATAGTTATGGGCACAATCTTTATCTTCTTATAGAGGTGTTGAAGCCAGGGTAATTGCACTTCAATACTGTGCTCATGTATATGAGCTGTTTCGTCGGCTTTGATCACCTCCCCCAAAAGCTTTTGAGCAAGTGTCTTATTTATTTCTACTTCACCCAGGGGCGTGTTCCAGGCGGCTCCCGTCCATACAGAAACAGGATATCCATAGCCGGTGTGGTTAGGACCAAGTATCACTGCGGTATCGAATACACCATCATCAGCAAGTTCCTTATAGACATGGGCTGCTACTGGCCCAGAATAATAATAGCCAGCGTGAGGGGCGACGATAGCCACAATCTCCCTCGGCCCTTCGCTGTTCACCTGGGGCATAACTCCCGGTCCAAGTTCATGTTTATAGCACCATTCAATCTCCTCTTCTAACTCTCTGGCAGTACCAGCATAAAACATACCGGAAACAGCAGGTTTTCTTGTCCTCATTAAGATACCCCCCATAAAAAAGAGCGGCTACTCTTTAGGCTTTCTTTTCGCCCGTTTTCCAGTCTTTTTCTGGACCTCCCCAGTTTCTCTCTCGGGTTTTTCTTTGCTCCCTTGTGCAAACTTCTCTATTCCCAGCCTAGCTTGGTCACGCTGCCAGCGGTGTATCTCATCCAGGGCTGGGGGAAAAACACTAAACACCTCTATATCAACGGGAAATTGCACCGAGTGTCCTTCTTTAATGAACAGAAGCCCTGCCTCATCATCTTTAAGCGTCTCGCTTATCCTCTTGGCCATAAATTCGTTTCTCTTCTTCGTCGCCTCAAGATAAAATTCATAAACTTTATTTGCCACCTTCTCACTTATAAAGCCAAACATCAGACATCTCTGCCAATCCATAACCTCTTCAAACAATTCCTTTTCTTCAATTGCCTCAAAGACAGCGCCATTAGTACACTGGTTTTTCGCAATTTGATAACTGCTTGCATCTAGCCTCTCTACTGCCTTCATGCCATCCTCACCAGCTTGAAAGATTGATTCATGGTAAACCCGATTTACCCTCCCGATCTTCGACACCAAATTGGTTAGCTGTTCTGTTACTTGTTGCCAATAACGAGTACATTTTTCTTTATATTCATCAGGAGCGTCCTCGCGGGAATATACAAGTGGGACGAGGTAAAGCTTCTTACCCTGTTTAAAGCGCTCAGCTTCAAGCCTCTCTATTTTACCCAATTGCTCTGACATGGATGTTTAGTTCCCGAAAAGAAAATCCTCTAAGGCTCCAATGCACCCTATACTGGCATGGACCTGAGTGGAAAGGAGCAAAGCAAACTTTTCATGGCTGCTACCTATCAAGCTCTCTTTCTTTTCCCCAGTTTTGCATCATCTCCTTGATTCGCTGGGCAAGTTTAGGGTCCTCCTTGAGACGTTGAGTAAATATAGGGCAACTCTGAAGGATCATCTCCTGACTCATAGAGGCCAAACTTTCCATAATCTGGTCTAGTTCGCTTCTGGCCTGCTCAGGGAGATTTGTCCCTTGCATCGCTATCCTGAACTGCGCAATATCTTCAGTGCTAACCTGGACTGGAGTCACACAGTTTTTGTACCAGGCACATTCCCGACATCTGACAAGCGCTGTAACTTCATCTAGAATATCACCCATTTTTAGTCCTCTTGATTAATCTAATTTTACATCTTTTCCCGATATAAAGGAAGTCAAACTCAATCTCAAATCGCTTGTTTTCATAATTGATTCTTTGTGCTATAATACCAGAACAAATTAATGCCAGTGACAGCAGGTACCCTGAGGGTTTAAATAACTTGCCTGCCGAGGCTTAAGGTAGCCCTGTGTTATCTGGCACAGGGATTTTTGTTTATAGATTTCTCCTTCCATGACGGGAGAGAGTTAAAGAGAAGGTAAATATGTTAAGAGAAAAGAAGGTACTGATAGCAAGCAATCTAGCCGATGATTTGTCGCGAAGCACTATTATCATCGCTACTAATTACCAGGGTCTGCTTGCTAAACAAATGGCCGAGTTGCGTAATGCTTTGGCTAAAGCAGGTGTCGAATATCATGTTGTCAAAAATACTTTACTCTATCGTGCCGCTGAAAAAGTAGGTAAGCCACAACTGATGAATATAATCGAAGGCCCTGTGGCTCTAGCCTTCGGCTACGATGACGTAGTTAATGCAGCTAAAGCCCTTAACCAATATATCAAATCCACGACGTTGCCTTTACAAATTAAAGGAGGGTTATTAGGAGATCGAATTCTGCTTCCAGAGGAAGTGATAAGCTTGGCTGATTTGCCACCTAAAGAAATTCTCATCTCCAAACTAATTCGACAATTGCAAGCCCCTGTGGGAAATTTACATAATATTCTTAGCCTTCCCCTGCAGGGACTATTGAACGTGTTACAAAACAGAGCTCAAATTACTAGCGAATAACAAAGGAGGGAATCATGTCACCAGAAGAATTAGAGAAGGAAGCTAAGGAAGAAGAGGTAAAGAAAACTCCCGAGGCAAAGAAAGAAGGTAAGGGAAAGGAAATCAAGAAAACTCCCGAGGCAAAGAAAGAGGCTAAGGAAGCGGAAGTAAAGAAGACTCTCGAGGCAAAGAAAGAAATTAAGGGTTTGACCAAAGAGGAAATTGTCACTGCCATCAAGAATATGACGGTGCTAGACATGGCTGATTTGGTCAAGACTCTGGAGAATGAATTCGGGGTTAGTGCTGCCCCTGTAGCAGTAGCAACAGCGTCGGCAGCTGCTACTGGCCAGCCAACAGAAGCACCTCCAGCGGAGGAGCAGACAGAATTCACCGTCAACTTGAAGAGCTTCGGCGAAAAGAAAATCGAAGTTATTAAGGCAGTGCGTGAGGTAACCACCCTGGGATTAAAGCAAGCTAAGGATTTGGTGGAAGCTGCTCCACAGGTAGTAAAAGAAGGCATCGCCAAGGAAGAAGCCGAAACAATAAAGCAAAAATTAGAGGCTGCTGGAGCGACTGTAGAGATTAAGTAGGAACACCTCAAAATTCTCCGAATTGTTGGTGGGGAGGTTGAGTAACATGTCTTTAGCTAGTTACCAAATTATCTTAGTGATGGGGGGATGTTTCCTTCTTCTGGGGATCATTTTTATTCTTTGGAACAAGAGGGAAAAGAAAAGATATTACAATTCCATTTTGTTAACCCAAAGAGATATCAAGGAGACTATAACCCATGAACATGAGCGTTTCTGGCTACACGCCTGGCAAATAGGAGGCAGGATTTCCCTTATCATCGGTATTACGCTGCTAATTATTGGCGGGATTCTGTGGTTCATTGCGCCTTAAGCTTGTCGTGGCATTGGAGAACAGAGCAGGAGCTTTTTGTCAAGGTGACTCATATGAAATTCCACGGGTGTTTAATTCTCTGCACCCAGCCTATCAGTGACCTCCTTGAGTGATACTTTGCCGGCAGACAAGACCATTTTCAACGCGTCATCAATTGATATATTGGTCCGGATAATGTCATTTTCCCTTACTATTTCTAGATAGCCAGATGTTGGATTGGGAGACGTCGGTATAAACACGGTGAGCAGCTTTTCACCGGACTCGACGCGTGATTCACTCGTTACAAAGCCCAGAACTCGCATACCCTTCTTGGGGAACTCTACTAGTACTACCTGTAGGAATTTGGTCTCGCTAGAGGTGGTGAAGCTTACCATGATTTGCTTAATGCTTGTGTAGAGATAGCGAAACAATGGCACTCTTGCCAATAAAGACTCTATATAACGAACCAGTCTCTTTCCAATAACACTGGTCGCTACAACCCCAGTTAAGTAGATTAATACTACTGTTAAGGCGAAGCCCAGGCCGGGAATTGTGCGCCCTAATAGCGCCTCGGCTACAGGCTGCGCAATGTTGTCGATATAGCCAAAAAGCCAGACCAGTATCAATATAGTAATAATAATCGGCACAATAACGAGGATTCCTGCGCCGAACTGTGTTCTTAATTTCTTACCTACCCTACTCGGAAATTTCCTCTTGCTCTGCTCCATTGCCTTTAGCCTCCTTGTTGCACTAAGTGTGCTGCCCGTTCATAGTAGCGCTTGATAACCATTTTGACGCTGACGCATTCTATTTCTGACCTGACGCGTATACCGAATATGTTTCAGGTTTAGATTATTTCCTTGTGCCGGTATTGTAGAGCTTCAGCCATATGGTGTGTCTTGATGATGTCGCTATGCTCTAGGTCGGCGATGGTACGGGAAAGCTTGAGGATGCGATGGAAGGCTCGGCCGGTGAGATGAAGCTGCTTCATGGCGGCGCGAAGCAGGCTCTGAGCTGCTGGCTCCACCGTGCAGAATTCCTTCACCTCCTTGGGCGTCATATCGGCATTACATCTCAGCTTCGTCCCCTGAAAACGTTCAAGCTGTATTTCATGTGCCGCCTTGACCCTGGCCCTGACTTTATCCGAGCTTTCCCCGGGCTTATCTTCAGTTAGTTTTTCATAATCAATATGAGGAACATCAACAAAGATATCAATGCGGTCCAGTAATGGTCCGCTTATCCTTTTATGATAGCGAGAGATTTCTCCTGACGAGCATTTACATTCCTTAAACGGGTCGCCATAATACCCACAGGGGCAAGGGTTCATAGCTGCAACCAGCATAAAGCTGGCAGAGAAGATAACACTGCCACGAGCACGGCTGACGGTAATTGTTCTATCTTCTATGGGTTGGCGCAGCGATTCCAGAGTAACATGCCCAAACTCAGGGAATTCATCCAGAAAAAGCACCCCGTGGTGCCCCAGGCTTATCTCCCCGGGCCTTGGCCATTGTCCCCCTCCCACCAAGCCAGCATGGGAAATAGTATAGTGAGGGGAGCGAAAAGGGCGCTCCACAACGATGGGAGTGTCTTGCGGTAACAATCCACTAACGCTGTAAATCTTGGTTACCTCGATAGCTTCCTCCATGGTCAACATGGGAAGTATCGAGGGCAAAGCACGAGCCAACATAGTCTTACCGCTTCCCGGTGGACCACACATGAGGATATTGTGTCTTCCTGCCGCTGCTATCTCCAGAGCTCTCTTGGCATGCTCCTGACCCTTAATATAAACAAGATCGAAGGCATAACTGGGTCGAAATTCCTGCTCCCAATTTAGCTCACTATGGTACTCCGGGATGCCTATTTCGCCTTGAAGGTGAACAACCAGTTGCGCTAACGATTCCGCAGGGAATATATGTATATTGTCTATAAGGGAAGCTTCTTTAGCATCGTCACAAGGCACAAATACAGTAGATAAGCCTTTATCACGGGCTAAAGCTACCATAGGCAATACTCCATGGGTATGGCGTAGCTTGCCATCCAAAGAGAGTTCCCCTAAAAAGATACTTTGGGTGAGGTCGGCGTTTAGCTGTCCTGAGCTCATCAGTATGCCTATGGCTATGGATAAGTCATAAGCAGGGCCTTCCTTTTTTAAGTCTGCCGGAGCCAGGTTGACAGTAATACGCCTGTTAGGGAACTTATAGTAGGAGTTTCGTATGGCTGACCTTACTCTTTCTCTGGCCTCCTGGACTGCCTTGTCCGGTAGTCCAACAATGGTGAAAGAAGGTAAGCCTGGTGATAAATCCACTTCTACTTCCACTACGGCTCCCTCCAGACCCACCACAGCAGCACTTTTTACTTTGGCTAACATCTCAAGAACTTCTTTCATCTAAGAGAGGCTCAATCGCTTTCTCTTAGAAATTCCTCAATATTTTTAATTAGTTCTCCATTCTCTTCCTCAGATAGCATGAGGTTGCTTTCCAGCCTGTTAATATAATCATCGATTTGAGGAAAGCGAGACCTTACCTGGGCTAGCTGTTCATTCTGTTCTCGAATCTCCCGGTCCAAATCACTAAAATCAATTTTCAGGTCTAATCTTTCATTTAAAAAGCTCAGGACCTTCTTTTGAGCCTGGGCATCTTCCATTGCTGCCAGGTAAAAAGGTATTGGCACCCACAGGCTCACCCCGGGAATATTCCTCCCCTTAGCTATCCACAACAGAAAAGAATTCAAGGTTGGCCTTTCACCGGGTGGAGTTTGATAATCCATGTCTCTGACCAGGTCATATTGGCTCAAGACTTCTTTCATTTCTGCCGAGTTAACTACAGCAAGCAACTCCCGAGGGGTAGTATGAGCACTAAAGCTAACCATCGCCCCAATGATATACAGTTCCTTTACCTGACAATGATGCTCTGCTACATCCAAAATTGAGTTTAGAAATTTATACCATTCAGCCCCGGGAGAGTTGCTTCGGAAAACCACTAGCTCACGTTCCGAGCAGACATAGAACTTGCTTTCAGGAAATTGGGCCAGATTATCTTCTATGGTAACTCCACCAAGGGAAAAGAAATCGTCTGGTTCAATCTCGGCGAATTCTTGCCCTTTCAGCTTTTGATTCAAGTAGCCAGTAACTTTCCCTCCCAAATTGCTCATATCTTCGCTCCAACCCAGCACTAAAGAGGAGCTTTGAAGTTTTGGTTTCTTATGGATTTTAACAGGATATTCCTTGCTCAACCTCCCTCACCTCGCTTCTTAAAGAACCTTTCAACATCTTCCATAATTCTTTTCTTTTCCTCTTCGGTAATTGGTCCAGGCCCGGCTGGTTTGTCATAAGTCATATGCTTTAATCTATCCAGTTGCCCCCTTATTTCCGGGGGGATTTGTTGGTAAAATTCTTCAATTCTTCGTTCCACCTTTTGGTCTAATTCATCCAATTTGTCCAGGGTAACCTCTATTTTTAGGCTGTGGCTGAGGACTTCCAGCACGGACTTCGAAGCTTTGGGGTAGGTCAGAGGCAATCCCTGAAGATATACTGGTATCTCGCCCATCAGGCAAATAGCCTCAAAACCTCTTTTTTTGGCAGCTCCCAGCAAGAGTCCATTCAAGCCGGTAATATTTCCATGTCTTCCCCTTCCTTCGATGTCGGACATTAGCACAGTGTTACGGTATCCTCTTATTTCAGGGATTAGACTTTCGCTATTGGGCACGGCCCAGACCCTTGGCTTTGTAGTATGGTGGGTCAAAGCCACAGCCGCTCCCGAGGTATAAATTCTGCGACATTTAAATTTCTCGGCTACATCCAAAACTAGGTTAGCCATTTGATAGGCCTTCTTCCCTTCAGCATACACCCTCCCCCCTTCGGTGGGCTGTTCTTCACCAACAAAAAATATTATATCCTTGCCCCCCGTTCTCTTGAAATAAAATTTGCTGCTGGGAAATTCCAGGTATTCCAAAACTCCCTTCCTAATCAAGATTCGCTTGGGATAAAAGAAATCCCAAGGCTCAATCTCTCCAAACTCTTCTGCCCCTAATATCCCTCTTAAAGTATCAACAGCGATTATCCCGATATTTCCTATTCCCGGCCAACCAGCTACCAGAATTGGGTTTTCAAGATGTGGCTCCTGATAAAGTCTGATCCCCATCGCTCTCCCCAAATGCAGCTTTATTATATACTATATATACTATTCCTTTTCTTGTCACCGGCAAAATGTTTATGTGGATTTTAGTAAATAGCTTCGAAAATGGGAGGTGGTAAGCAATGACGAACTGGGACTGGGAGAAGGACCTTCCGCCAATCGCTAGAGAAAAATTAGCCAGAATTGGTGAATTGACCCAAGAAGAGAAAGAGAAGATGACGGTTTCTGAGAAGGTGAATTGTCTACTGTCGGAATTCTACCAAGGTCAGATTGACCCCGAAGCCTTGTGGAAGAGGTTGAAGGAAGAAGGCAAGCCATCCCTTCTGAGGGAAGCCCAAATGAGACTGATAGATTCCCTTAGTTTTGGAGGTACTCCAGCCGAGCTGCAAAGGAAAAGGGACGGAATTTTAGCTATAGAGACTCTCAAAAAAGAGCAGAATACCTCTATAGTTGAGTTAAATTTAAACCTGATGGAGGACTTACAAAAGAGGTGTAGAGCAGAAACAGAGCAAGCTTACAATAGTATAAGAGCTGAAGTAGAAAGAAATCCCCAACTAATGGTAAAACAAGTTCAGCAAGGACAAAACACCATGGTTGTTCAACTGAGTATTGATGAGGCGATAAAACAGCTTCCTCAATGGCGAGATTTTCTCTCCGACCAAGAAAAAACATACAGTCAAGAGTTTGCCAAAGTAATGGAGAAATTAAAAAGAGAGTTAAAATAAAGGACTTTATATACCTATCGCTACAGCGACGGCATTTTGCTTACTGTCAGAAAGGCTAACAGAGACCTCTTTTAAGTTTAATTCCGCAGCTTTAATCAATGCTTGCCCGTAAAGTTTGACCGACGGTTTGCCATCGTCGCCAGTAAGAATCTCAATTTCACGCCAGCCAATACCTATCCCACCTGTTCCCAGGACTTTCATCACCGCCTCTTTGGCGGCAAATCTGGATGCCAAGGACGAAAGTCTATCCTGGCAAGTCCTGAGCTCCGTTTCGGTGTAAATACGGCTTAAAAAGCGCTCTCCCCATCGTTTGATTGCCGATTCAACGCGCTCTATCTCCACAATATCAACGCCAATAGCTGTCACTCCGTCTCCTTTTGGGTTTCAGTCTTGCCTGGACAATTTAGCCGCCATAGTTGACATAACGTCAGGCCATAAAACGGGCAAGTATCGCTTCAGTTCACAATTCTACAATAGACAGCATAATACATGATCTCGCAAAAGCAATATAGCGTCCCGGCAAAAGCAGGGAATGAGCCTCCGGAAGACCTGCTGAACACGAAGTTGTCCGACCCCGAGCTCAACTTATCGGCAAGCGGATTGTTCGGCTGTGCTCACGCCGAAGCCTTGTAGAAGAGCCAAGCCCCGATGAAATCGGGGCGCCTACCAAAATCTGGATGTCAGTCAATTTGAAATCAGACCACTTTCACTGCTGTCCCATACACTACCATCTCAGCAGCTCCGGACATCACCATCGAAGTTACAAACCTGGTGCCTACTATGGCATTAGCACCCATCTTCTCAGCTTGCTCAATCATCCTCTGCAGTGCCTCTTCTCGAGCCTGTGCCAGCATTACGGTGTAATCCTTGACTTCGCCACCGACGATGTTGCGCAAGCCAGCCATAATATCGTGCCCCATATGCCTGGCTCTGATAGTGCTGCCTCTAACTAAACCCAGAGTTTCTTGTATCTTTTTGCCCTCTATTTGCTCTGTGGTAATCACAATCATTTTTCCACCTCCTTGAATTTATCCTTTTCTTCCTTGGATGCTCGATATCTTTCTCGCCCTAGCGATGCCAGGAGTAAGATAAGCCCTATAGCTATGGCAGCGAAGGCAATCTTAACTGGCAAGGGTAGCCATGGGAAAGCTAAACCGAAGAGCAGATAAAGGCCCCAGCCTATTAGAATACCCAGGCCCACTGCTAGCAAGATACCGCCGAGTTTCCTCATGTTATTCCTCCTTGAATTTATTGGTGATGGGCAGTCTCCTATCCCGGCCGAAGTCTCTGGGAGTTATCTTTATGCCGGGGGCAGTTTGGCGGCGCTTATATTCGCTCCTGTCTACCATGCGAGCTATCTTTGTAACTGTGTCACGGTCAAAACCCAGGTCTGTAATCTGGTCAATCGCCAGGTCATCCTCCACATAGGCCTTTAGGATGGGGTCCAGTATATCATATGGAGGCAGGGTATCGGTATCTTTTTGGCCTGGTCTTAGTTCAGCCGATGGTGCTTTGGTCAGGACAGCAACTGGTATCACCTCTTTCCCAGCCTGGCGATTTTTGTATACGGCTAATTCAATGACCAGTGTCTTAGGGACATCCTTCAGGGGAATAAACCCTCCAGCCATATCCCCATAAAGGGTAGTATAGCCTGTAGCTGTTTCACTTTTATTGCTGCAAGCAAGCACCAACCAACCGAACTTATTGGACAAGGCGAAGAGAATATTGCCCCTGATCCTTGCCTGAATGTTCTCCTCGGTGACATCCGGTTGAATATCCTTGAAAGGCTCAGCCAGCGTTCCCAAATAGGAGCTAAACGCTTTCTCAATGGATATTACCTTGAACTCTATGCCTAGATTCCTTGCTAAAGATTCAGCATCCGATTTGCTGCCCGGTGATGAGTAGCGAGAGGGCATGGAAACACCTATGACATTTTCAGCCCCAATGGCATCTGTTGCTATGGCAGCTACCAGGCTTGAATCAATCCCACCGGATAAACCGATGACTACTTTCTCAAAGCCGTTTTTGTGTACGTAGTCTCTGGTTCCGAGGACGAGAGCCTGGTAAATCTCAGCAAGTTCATCCAGCCTATCAATTCGTCTCGGCGGCAAAGGAGGCCTGACAATTGACGGGCACTCACTTGACACCTCTATCTTGGTAATTGCTTCCAGTTTCTCCCTGACCCATGGTGTTTCTTTCCTTCGTCGAGGGTTATGCAACTGAGAGCGAAACACTGACTCCACATCTAAATCGGCTACTACAAAGTCTTCCTCAAATTGCCTCCCCCGAGCAATGACCTCCCCTTTCTCATTGACAATCAGACTATTGCCGTCAAATACAAGCTCATCTTGCCCTCCCACCAGATTATTGTGGACAACAACAGCTACACTGTCTGATGCTCTGGTAGCAAGCATTCTCTCTCTAAAAAGCCCCTTTCCTGCATAATATGGGGAAGCGCTTATATTAATCAACACCCTGGCTCCGGCATAAGCCTGTATAATTGCCGGCCCAGCTTCATACCACATATCTTCACAGATAGTTATGCCCATGCCGATGCCATAAATAATGAAAACTGGATATTCTCTCCCGGCCTGAAAATATCTATTTTCGTCGAATACGCCATAGTTCGGCAAATAGAATTTATGGTAAACGCCCACCAATTTTTTGTCATAGAGTACAGCGGCAGCATTGTAAATATCACCATCACTGTCAACAAAACCTACCACTACCACTATGCCCGAGCTGTGCTCTATTATCTTGTTAAGGCTTTCCCTGTTTTGCTTAATGAACTGTGGTTTAAGCAGCAAATCTTCAGGGGGGTAGCCTGTTATAGCCAATTCGGGAAAGGTGAGCAGGTCAACTCCTAGCGACTTCGCCTGATCAATGGATTGCATTATTTTCTTGGTATTGCCACTAAAGTCACCGACAGTGGAATTAATCTGAGCTATTCCAACCCTAATTGGGTACAATTTGCCTCCTTATCGCTGTAACAAATTATAGTATAGCAGACATTAATAAATACCTCTGCAATGCTGCGTTCGCAATGATAAAAAAGGTGTCACCAAGGTACTGAACGAGCACAGGATATTGACAAACTAGCCATATGTTTGGTAAAACTATGCGGTAAAAGGTTACCGTAGGCAAATTAACAGGAGTATAAATAATTGTTACTACAACAGGCTCAAGAGGTAGAGAGAAAGGTAATTGCTATTCTCAGGATTCTGAGCCAATCCAATGAACCTCTTGGGGCTAGAGTTATTTCGCACCATCTTAAGAATCATGGTGTCGAGTTAACCGAACGAGCTGTCCGGTATCACCTCAAACTAATGGATGAACGCGGGTTTACGGAGAGCATGGGAAGGGATGGGAGGTTAATTACACGGCTTGGACTCGAGGAATTAGAAAGTGCTTTAGTTAGCGACAAGGTTGGCTTTGTGGCTTCTAAAACTGAACTTCTGGCCTATCGAACGGAGTTGGACATAGATAAGCGACAGGGTAAAGTTCCCGTCAACATCTCACTCTTCCCCGAGAAGCAATTTGGGAAGGCAATTGAAGCTATGAAGAAAGTTTTTCAGGCCGGGATTTGTGTTAGTGAGCTTGTGGCTGTAGCTCACCAGGGTGAAAATCTGGGTGGAATAACCATACCCCGAGGCAAGATAGGGCTAGCCACTGTTTGTAGCGTTATAATCAATGGTGCTTTACTTAAAGCTGGTATCCCTGTTGAATACAAGTTTGGCGGCATCCTTCAAATTAAGAACCGCAAACCTTTGCGATTTGTTGAGCTTATCCTATATTCGGGCTCATCCTTAGACCCTGCAGAGCTATACATTGCCAGTAAGATGACCAGCGTCGGTCAAGCGGCCAGAAAAGGGGAAGGAAGGATTTTAGCCAATTTTCGAGAAATACCGGCTATGTGCCAACCTGCAGCAGAAAAAGTCGTTGCCAGATTAAGAGAAGTTAATCTGGATGGGCTGCTTATGATGGGCGAGGTGAGCAAGTCTCTATGTGGAGTGCCTGTGGAATTAAATAGGGTGGGAATGATACTCATAGGTGGACTTAATCCTGTCGCTGCTGTTGTTGAATCCGGTATAGAAGTAGAAAATCGTGCTATGAGCACTGTTATGGACTATCAAGAGATGATCAGATTTTGGGATTTATGAAATGAATGTAGTGAGAATCATACCATGTTTGGATGTGAAGGGTGGCAGAGTGGTCAAGGGAATAAACTTCGTGAATCTGAGAGATATCGGAGACCCTGCAGAGACGGCGGAGGCTTATTGCCGAGAAGGAGCTGATGAACTCGTCTTCCTCGATATCACCGCTACCGTGGAATGCAGAGGAACAAGGCTGGAGTGGGTCAAGAAGGTAGCGGAAAAGGTTACCATTCCTTTTGCCGTAGGTGGTGGAATCAGGAACATCGAGGATATGAAAGCCTTGTTGGACCTTGGCGTAAATAAAGTCTCGGTTAATACCGCGGCTGTGAGAAATCCTGAACTTGTAATGGAGGCTTCTAGAAAATTTGGCAAGGAGAACCTTGTTGTTGCCATTGACGGGCGAAAAAACTCCCATGAAACAAGTCTTCCACGATTAGAGGT
>Ga0307376_10002815_pt1 | contig 16642 bp, 14 predicted proteins | sample TR2MG_FD_202536 | JGI IMG/M metagenome (GOLD analysis project Ga0307376, IMG submission 202536) | Soil microbial communities from Risofladan, Vaasa, Finland - TR-2 | ecosystem: Environmental > Terrestrial > Soil > Coastal area > Acid sulfate soil | place: Finland: Risofladan, Vaasa | collected...
GTCGATTGGGAACAACGGATCGACTTTGAACGCTTGCGCACTGAACGACTCAACCGGGTAAAGAAGCTGCTCGCCGAATCGGAGATGGGAGCACTTCTGTGTTTCGACATGAACAATGTCCGCTACATCACTGCGACCCACATTGGTACCTGGGCTCAGGACAAGGTAAGCAGATTCACGCTGCTCCCCCAGGGCGACGAGCCCATTCTGTGGGACTTCGGCTCAGCGGCACGCCATCATCAACTGTACGCACCGTGGCTTGGGGAAAAGCGGGCGCGCGCCGGCATCTCGCTGCTCCGCGGCGCAATGTCTCCCGAGATGGGCCGGGCCGAGGATGTCGCACGAAAGATCAAAGCAGAACTTGAAGAACGGGGTCTCGCGAAAGAGCCCATCGGCGTCGACATTGCCGAAGTGCCGGTGCTCTTTGCACTGCAGGACGCTGGTCTGACGATCGTTGACGGTCAGCAACTCATGTCCGAGGCGCGCCTCATAAAGACTCAGGACGAGATCTCACTACTCGCTCACGCTGCAGCCCAGGTGGACGCCGCGTACGATGAACTATATCGGGCAATGAAGCCGGGTATGCGTGAAAACGAAGCGGTCGGAATCGTCTCGAAGGTGCTCTATGACCTTGGTTCCGAATACGTTGAGGCAGTAAACGCAATATCAGGTGAGCGGTGCAACCCGCATCCTCACGTATTCTCCGATCGTATGCTTCGACCCGGCGACCCTGTCTACTACGACATCCTTCAATCGTACATGGGCTATCGCACCTGTTACTATCGATGCTTTTCCATTGGATACGCGTCTCACACCATGGTCGATGCATACAAGAGGTGCCGGGACTACCTGGATGCCGCTATCGAGCTGGTGCGGCCGGGACGGACAACGGCCGAGATAGCGTCTGTCTGGCCGAAAGCAACAGATTTCGGATTCCCTAATGAGGAAGCTGCGTTCGCCCTGCAGTACGGCCATGGCATCGGGCTCGCGATCTGGGAGAAGCCGGTCATCAGCCGGTTGGTTTCCCTCGATCATCCAACGGTGATCGAACCGGGAATGGTCTTCGCGCTTGAGACCTACTGGCCTTCGACCGACGGCTGGAGCGCAGCCCGCATAGAAGAGGAAATTGTCGTCACAGAGACCGGCCACGAAATCATCACCCGATTCCCGGCGAACGAACTGATGGTTGCAGGCCATCACTACTATACGGCCGGCGGACCATTGCCAACTACCAGGACACATGAACCGGACCCGAGTCCTGATGTCGTACGAATGGTGGAGGCAGTGAGAGGGTAATGGCAGTAGCTATCGTTATGCCCGCACTTGAAATGGCTCAGGAGACCGGAGTGCTCGTTCGCTGGATCAAGAAGGCGGGTGAAGCGGTCGCAAAAGGTGAGCCGCTCATGGAAGTGGAAACCGATAAAACAACGGTGGACATCGAGTCAACTGCTGCGGGGACGCTCGGAGGCGTAATCGCAGCTGAAGGCGATGTTGTTCCTGTCGGCCAGACAATTGCCTGGATACTCGGCCCCGGTGAACAACCTCCTGAAGGCGGGAATGCTGATGAACCCAGAATCCGCGCTCGCGCAGGTGCTCAGTCAGCCGGCGGAACCTCCAATGATATTGACGGCAATGGACGGAGCCCCGCGCCGGCCGCTGAAGCGTCCGACGGGCGAATGGCGTGGGCAGTCACTCCTCTTGCGCGAAATGTCGCCGCTGAAAACGATATTGACCTATCCAAAGTGAAACCCACGGGAAACCGGATCGAGAAAGCTGACGTTCTTGCCTACATGCAAACCCGATCCACGGAATCCGGAACATCGAAGGCGGGTACTCCTGGCCGCTTGTTACCTGCTTCTCCCAAAGCTCGCACCATGGCGGAGAAGCTCGAGATGGACCTGCGGTCCATCGAAGGCTCAGGCCCCGAGGGCGCGGTGATTGTCCGAGATGTAATGCAGGCTCGAGAAGGTTCCGGCCCCGGCGCAACCTACCAGACGCCCGGCTCCATGTGGCGGATCATGGCCGAGCGTATGTCGCAGAGCTGGACGACTGTGCCGCACTTCTATCTGATGCGCGATGTCGATGCAACGCGGCTTCTTGAATGGAGGGAACGCACTGCAGCGGAAGTGGAACGGCGTTCGGGAGAGAGACTTACGCTTACCGATCTGCTGGTACGAGGCGTTGCGATCACTCTTCGCAGCCATCCGCGACTTAACTCGGCGTGGGCAGACGGCTCGATCAGGCTCAATCGCGAGGTGAACGTCGGTATAGCCGTGGCACTCGAGGAAGGTCTTGTTGTGCCGGTCATAACCCGCGCGGACGAGGCAGCTTTGAGTGCGCTTGCCGGACGACGCCGGGACCTCATTTCGCGGGCAAAAGAGCGAAAGCTGAAACCTGAAGAGATCAGCAACGGCACATTTACCATCACAAATCTCGGAATGTACAACGTCGATGCATTCTGCGCGATAGTCAATCCGCCACAGGCGGCAATTCTTGCAGTGGGAAGGATCAGCGAACGTGTTGTACCGGTGGACGGAGCACCTGCGATCCGCCCGTTCATGACCCTCACGCTCTCGTGCGATCACCGGGTGGTCGACGGCGCGACTGCGGCAAAGTTTCTCGATGACCTATCTTCGAGCATTCAGGATCCATGGAGACTAATGATATGAGTGCACCTGAAAGACTTCGAAGCGCTTCCGTTTCCGGAAAAACGGAAGGCGTGCATACAAAACCATTGATTGGCGAGTTTGGTTGCTACATTGCCGGTGAATGGAAGCGGACCGGACGGACTGCCGAGGTTTACAGTCCGTTCGACGGCGCCCTTGTCGCAATCATACATCGAGCCGGGAAGGCCGAGGTCGCCTCTGCAATCGATCATGCCGTCGCTGCGTTTCGAGTGACTCGCAAATTGCCGGTCTGGAAGCGCGCGGAGATACTCGAGAAGATCAGCAATGGAATCAGTGAGCGACAGGAAGAGTTCGCTCGCGCGATCGCTCTGGAAGCCGGGAAGCCGATCAAGACTGCGCGGGCGGAGGTGAGCCGCGCGGTATTCACATTCAAGGTAGCCGCCGAGGAGACGAAGCGTATCTACGGAGAGATCGTGCCGCTAGATTGGATTCCCGGAAACGAAGGCAGAGAAGCGCAGGTCAGGCGGGTGCCGCTCGGACCGGTTGTCGGCATCAGTCCGTTCAATTATCCGCTCAACCTCGTCGCGCATAAGGTCGCCCCGGCTCTCGCCGCGGGGGATCCGATTATCCTGCGTCCGGCTAGTCAGACGCCGGTAAGCGCACTTCGGCTCGCCGAGGTTATCAGCGAGTCGGGCTGGCCGCTCGAAGGGTTCAGCGTCGTCCCGTGCGCGACGCAGGATGCCGATGCGCTCATCGAGGATGAACGGGTAAAAATGCTGACCTTTACCGGAAGTCCGGCTGTGGGATGGACGCTGAAGAGTCGTGCCGGTCGAAAGCGGGTCACGCTCGAACTTGGCGGAAACGCCGGTGTCATCGTCCACAGCGACGCTGATCTGAAATATGCGGCCGAGCGCGTGGTATGGGGCGGCTTCTCGTACTCAGGACAGTCGTGCGTCTCGGTACAGCGGGTCTATCTGCATGATTCGGTCTACGACGCGTTCCTCGGCGAGCTCATACCGCGAGTCCAGAAGCTTAAACTTGGCGATCCTCTGGACGAACAAACCGATGTTGGTCCGGTGATCGATCCGGAAGCTGCCAGGCGCATCGAAGAGTGGGTATCCGAGGCGGTGAGCGGCGGTGCAAAGGTCCTCTCGGGCGGCACGCGCAACGGAAACCTCTTTTCCCCGACAGTTCTTGCCAATCTGAAACCAGCAATGCGCGTTTGCAGCCAGGAAGTCTTTGCTCCTCTTATCGGTGTGTATCGATATTCGGAAGTGACGGAAGCCATCGCCGCCGTCGATGACAGCGAGTTCGGGCTGCAAGCCGGACTGTTTACGAATGACTGGAACGTGATACATTCCGCATTCGAAAATATAGATGTGGGAGGCTTAATGGTAAACGATGTTTCAACATTCCGGGTGGATCACATGCCCTACGGAGGTGTGAAGCAATCCGGTGCGGGACGTGAGGGATTGCGGTATGCGATCGAAGAGATGAGCGAAATAAAACTGCTCACGCTGAATCCCAGGTGAAGATCTCGCAAGAGAATTGACTGAAATACGTTTTGAATTCTGGGTTCACGGAACCCTGAGGAGGCATGCATGGTAAGGAAGAGTGTACTTTTGGTAGCGGCTTTCTGTTTCGTAGCTGCCGCTTTCGTTATGGCCTCGGGCACCAAGGAGGCGACAAGTACGAGCGCCCCCATCAAGATTGGCGCCTCGCTCTCACTTTCGGGCGACTTCTCGTCTGACGGGCTCGGATTCCAGCAGGGGTACACCCTGTGGGCCGACTATGTGAATGCACACGGCGGGCTTCTGGGCCGGAAGGTAGCGCTTGATATAGTATCGGACGCGAGCAGCCCGGATCAGGTGCAGACGAACTATCAGAAACTGATCACCGTCGACAAGGTTGATCTCGTGATCGGGCCGTTTTCATCGCTTTTGACGAAACCAGCTTCGGTAGTTGCAAACCGGTATGGCTACGCGATGGTGGAAGGTGCAGGCGGTGGGCCGTCGGTTTTCACCCGTGGTTTGAAGAACGTCTTCGATGTTGCGCTTCCTGTCGAGTATGACCTTGACAGCTACACGAAGTACATAACGTCACTTCCTGCAAGTGAACGGCCGACAACAGCCGCGTATGCAACAGAAGACGATCCGTTTACCCAACCCCAGATCGACCGAGCCCGGCAGAGGCTGGAAGCAGCGGGCGTGAAAACCGTATCGTACCAGGTCTATCCATCCGAAAGCACGGACTTCAATCCGATTGCCGACAAGATCATCGCATCGAAGGCGCAGATCGTGATTGCAGGAACGCTCCTCCCGGACATCACGGCGTTTATTCAACGATTCATTCAGCAGCACTACAATCCCGAAAGCATAATCGCGACCGCCGGCCCTGATCTGGGCAATCAGTTCACCAAAGCAGTCGGTGGCGATGGAAACGCCGAAGGTATCATGGTCCCGAACGCGTGGTATGCATCGCTGGATGCTCCCGGAAACGCCGATTTCGTGAAAGCGTATATTGCAAAGTTCGGCGGCTCCCCATCTGACATAAACGCAGACGCTGCCGAAGCGTATTCAGTCGGTCAGGTTCTGCAGCAGGCTGTCGAGAAGACCAAGAGTCTGGACAATGCCAAAATCATTGCCGAACTGCACTCCGGTGACAGCTTCGACAGTATCGAAGGACCGGTCATCTTCGACGCTGCCGGAAGAAACGTTGCAATCAGTGCATATGTCTTCCAGTGGCAGAACGGAAAATACCTGCCGGTGTATCCGAAGAGTGCGGCTCAGGCGGCTCCCGAGTTTCCGAAGCCGGCCTGGAAGTAGTTCCGGTCAATATTCAACTTAAGAGCGGGCGTGAACGGTCTTCCGCCGCCCGCTCATCGCAGTAAGGCCGTCCTGTCCTCAAATCTTCTCCTCGAGCGTTTCACGCAGATGCCTGAACGTCGGGTACGTACGGCCACTGAGACGGAGTTCATACATGACACTGATTCTGGACGCGTTCATAACAGGGCTACTGTCTGGTGCGATATATGCTCTGATGGCATCGGGCCTGACGCTCATCTTCGGCGTGATGGACATCATCAACGTCGGACAGGGTGCTCTGGTTATCCTTGGTGCCTACTTAAGCTTCTTTCTGCAACAGCACTTTCATATCGATCTGTTTGTCGGCCTTCTCATCACGATGCCAACGATGTTTCTTCTCGGCGTTGGCCTCGAGCTTGCGTTCATTCGTCCGATCAAGCGAAACAGAACCACGTTGTCAATACTCATAACATTCGCAATATCGCTCATCATCGAGGGCTTGCTTTCACTTGTGTTTACCACAAACCTCGTTCAAATGCACGCCTGGTATGTCGATACCTCATTGCGAATCGGCAACTTCTATCTTGCGTGGGTGTACATCTTCGACTTCGCACTCAGCGCAGTGCTGCTCGGCGCACTGTACATCGTGCTGTATCGGACTAAATTCGGCTATGCATTACGGGCATCGATGCAGAACCGGACTGCTGCAGAGCTTGTAGGAATCAACGTCGAGCGAATATCGGCCATTACCTTCGGTATTGGCGTTGCACTTGCCGCCGCCGGTGGCATGGCGTATGGAGCAACCACGACATTCAATCCGAACAGCCTGTACGATCTGATTTCGCGACTTCTGGTAATCATAATTCTTGGAGGAATGGGGAGCCTTCGCGGCGCACTCATTGCGGCACTCGGGATGTTGGTAATTGAAGATATCACCTCGGTTGTCTGGTCGCCCATCTGGGCAAACACCGTTTTCTTCATGCTTCTTGTGGTCGTTCTTGTCCTCCGCCCTCAGGGTCTATTCGGTCAGCTTGAAGGAAGAAAACAATGAGAAAGTTCAAACCGTACGGGCTGATCGCCCTGCTTCTGGCGTCCATCGCGTTTCCGATTGCATTTCCAAGCCCGGCGATTACCACTATCGCGTTCTTCACTCTTCTGTATGCAGCCGCGGCAACTGCGTGGAACATCTTTGCCGGCTACACCGGTTACATCGCGCTCGGTCACGCGGCATATGTTGGGATCGGCTCGTATGCCATGGCAATCTTCTGCAAAGACTGGAATCTGCAGGGCGGCTATCTTCCATTTGTCCTCATTCCACTCGCAGGAATTGTCGCGGCATTGGTATCAATCCCAATGGGCTGGATTGCGCTTCGTACCAGGAAGCACACCTTCGTTGTAGTTACCATCGCTATGTTCTTCGTGTTCCAGCTTATGGCGTTCAACCTGCGGGGATTGACGAATGGTTCGGTGGGGATGACACTGCCGATACCGACCGACTGGAGTGGAGCATTTTTCAACTTTCCCTTCTATTACGTGGCACTGGCGATTCTGCTCGTTGCACTCGGTCATTCCTGGTGGATCCGGCACTCGAAATACGGGCTGGGTCTGCTTGCGATACGGGACGATGAGGAGCGAGCGCGCGGGCTTGGCGTAAAGACCGGACAATTCAAACTCACCGCATTTGTTATATCGGCATTCTATGTCGGAATGGTCGGCGCACTGCATGCCTACTTTATTGAATCCCTCTATCCGGCCTTTGCCTTCGACCCGCTCTTTGATCTGGTAATTGCGCTCATGTGCTTTCTCGGTGGTCTGGGTACCCTTTCGGGGCCAATTCTCGGAGCCATCATCCTCGAACCGACCCAGCAATATTTCACTATGCGGTTCAGTCAGAACGGCTACTATCTCATCATCTACGGTGCGATGTTCCTTGCAATCATTCTCTTTCTTCCTGATGGAATTCTGCCAACTTTGAGCAGATGGCTGGCAAAGCGGCAGAGCAGTGGAACGGTTAGAGACGGCGAGGATTCCGATAGTGTGCAGGTTCAGGCACCGTCACCTAACGCAGAGGGGGTAACAAGATGAGTTATCTCGAGGCAAACGGCGTAAGAAAGGCGTTCGGTGGTGTGCAGGCGCTTGATGGTTGTTCGATTTCGGTAGAGAAGGGCAGCATGACCGGTTTGATTGGGCCGAACGGTTCCGGCAAAACCACACTGTTCAATGTCATGACAGGATACGAGACAGTCGATGACGGTGACGTCCGGTTCGACGGAACTCCTATACAGAATATGTCGCCCGATCAGGTCTTTGCACTCGGTATCGGAAGAACCTTTCAGTTGACCCGCGTATTCTCACGGCTCACGGTGCTCGAGAATATGCACGTCGCAGTGCAGCGTACCGGAATCCGGGCTCTGTTTGGCCGGTGGAGTTCCTCCCGCGAACAGGAGCGTGCACTCGAGCTTCTCGAGTTTGTAGGTATCATCGGACTGAAGGATCTGCCGGCAGGAAATCTGTCATATGGCCAGAAGAAGCTACTCGAGTTCGCCTACATACTTATCGCCGAACCGAAAGTCATTCTGCTTGATGAACCGGCGGGCGGAGTGAATCCTACAATGATAAGTTATCTCTCAGACAGAATCCGGGAATTAAACAAGATGGGAGTAACATTCCTTATCGTCGAGCACAATATGGAGTTCGTCATGAGTTTGTGTGACAGGGTTATGGTCATGGACCATGGAACGAGGATCGGTGATGGTTCGCCGGACGAAGTGCGGAACAATCCCGCAGTTCTCGATGCCTACTTGGGAGCCTGAACCATGTTGCTTGAACTGAACGAAGTTGTCGCCGGATATGACGGCGGAGATGTGCTGAAGGGCGTGAACCTTGAAGTGGAGAAGGGTTCGATCACCTGTATTGTCGGACCAAACGGAGCCGGTAAGTCGACGGTTCTCAGGGTGATAAGCGGGCTGCTCAAACCGCGGAAGGGATACGTATCGTTCAACGATACGGCGATAGGTGGACTCAGCCCGCGGCAGATCCTGTCGCGCGGTGTGGCTCAGGTACCCCAGAATCACAGCCTGTTTCCGGACATAAATGTGCGCGAGAATGTGAAGATGGGCGGATACATGTTGACTGATTCAGCACTGGTCGAAGAACGACTCAGGAATGTCGAAGAGCTCTTCCCCATAGTTCGCGAACGCGCGAAGGACAAGGCCGGAAGCCTGTCCGGAGGACAGCAACGTCTCGTGGAGTTTGCCCGATCGCTGATGCTCGATCCTGAGCTCATTCTGCTCGATGAACCGTCGATGGGACTCGATCCAAAGACTCTGAAGCAGGTATTTGATACGGTGAAGCTCATGCAGCAGGCAGGAAGGACAATCCTTCTTGTTGAGCAGAATGTGCGCGCGGGACTCGCGATCGCATCGCGCGGCATTGTCATGGAGAGCGGGAAAGTCCGCCTCGCAGGAACACACGAAGAGATTCTTGATAATCCTCAAATAGCGAATCTCTACCTCGGCGGAAGTCTGTCGCGAGCCTGAACTGTCCGGATGTCCGTGCGATTGCAGCCGCTGCAGCAGTTGCACGGGAGGCGGAAGGCAGTATGAAATTTGAGACCGTCGGCAAGTCCGCGAGAATGGAACGTCCTACTCGCGGACTGGTGCGTGCAACCCGAGAGAGATAACGAGTGAGAGGAGACTTCCCGCAAGGGCAACAGCAAACAGTACGCCGTAGGAGGTTTGGTCCAGGAGCCAGCCTGCAAGAGGCGAGGCGATCAGAAGCGTTCCGGCCAGCGTATTGAACAGCCCTACGTAGTTCGGCCGCAGTTCGACAGGTGCCGCTTCGAGGATGTAGTTGGAGAATCCAATCATGTTCATCGACATCGCGGCACCGATCAGGACGAAGATACCGATTGCCGGAACCAACAGCAGGTGACCGAGCCTGTCGTGGAAGCCGAACATGATGAGGCCAAGTCCCGGGATGGCGGCACCAACCAGTGAGGCAAGTCGTATCACGGACCTCGTGCCGACCCGGTCGGCCACCCATCCGAGCAGCAGGCCGCCCACAAATCCTCCGAACACCTGAGCCGATGTGAACAGTCCAAGGCTGCTTGCACCGTATCCGGCGATCTTGCTCATGAACAGCACGTAGAATGGGAATACCGAAAAGCCGACGCCGAACAGAAGCCGTGCTGCTACAACCCGGACGAAGTTCGCATCGTCCCTGAGAATTTTGCCGAGTGATCCGAGAAAGTGGACAACCGACACATCATCGGCGCTTCCGACTGCCGCACCTTCGAGCACAGGCTCTTTCATGAACACAAACGGTAGATTGTTGAGTACGAACAGGATCCCGGAGATTACGAACAGAAGCGCGTAATTGTACGGAAACGGCAGCCCGTGAGCACCGAGTATCCGGCTCACCGCCCAGCCTACCGCAATGCCGGTGAGTCCACCGGCAATCTGCGCAGTACCAAACATACGTCCGCGGCGCGTCGGTGGAACGGTCTTGCTGATGAGCTCGTACCAAGGGACACTCGCCACTCCATCGGTTGCAAAGAACACGAACAGCGCAACGAAGAATACTGAAAGCAGCAGCCAGTTCGTTCCGGTGCCCAGTATGAAGGTGAGAATGCCGACTACGAGAATTGCAGGCCGTCCGATGTAGAGGGGCGTAAGCAGGTAAGGCTTCATGCGGGCTTTCCCTGCACAAAGTCGCGCGCCGATGATCTGCGTCAGCAACGCTCCGGCAGTCTGGCATGCACCTATCAGGCCTACCAGAAATGGGGATCCACCGAGCAGTGTCACGAAGGTCGGCATTACCGTTGTGAGGCCGACAAAGGTGATAGCGATGGAAAATCCGGCGTTTTCTGTGATCAGCAGGCTTGCGTTTCGCAGGAAATGGCGTTCAGCGAAACCCTCGGATGCTTGATCGATCCCGTCTGATAATGACAAATTGCTCTCTCCAAAGGGCGCCAGTATACACCGAACTTGCGCGCGTGACATCGGCAACAGGCTTCGCCTCGCCGATTTGCTTGACCGATTCGATCGGACATCCTATGTTGAGTCCGGGGGAAAGAAATGGCAAGGACATACAGTACACATGTGGTGATCGGAGCAGGAGGCGCGATAACAAAGGCGCTCGTGCCCCAGCTGGTCCGGGAAAAGCAGAAGGTCATTGTTGTATCACGGCGCGGAGCCGGCATGTCCGGCGCGCAGGGTGTCAGCGCAGACGCAACCGACTACGAGGCACTCTCATCCTGTGTACCCGTCCAGAGCGTTGTCTACCTTCTGGTAGGGCTTGCCTACGATTCGCGCGTCTGGCAGGTGACCTGGCCGAAGATCATGGAAAACGTCATCCGCGTATGCCGCGAGAAGGGCGCGCTCCTTGTCTTTCTCGACAACGTGTACATGTACGGACTGGTGAAGGGGCCAATGACTGAAGAGACGCCGAACCGGCCCGTCAGCAGGAAGGGAGAGATTCGTGCCCGCATTGCGGATCGGCTTATGGCCGAATACTCCTCCGGACGCATTCAGGGAATGATCGCCCGAAGTGCCGACTTCTACGGACCGGGAGCCGAGAAGACCGGGGTTCCGAATCTGCTCATCATCGACAATCTCATGAAGGGAAAGGCTGCCCAGTGGCTTGCAAACGCAGACCGTGTTCACAGTCTGACCTACACAGCCGATTGCGGTCGCGCGCTTCCATTGATGGTCGCCGACGAGAGCGCATACAACCAGATCTGGCATCTGCCGACAGCGAAACCCGCGCTCACCATGCGGCAGTTTGCCGGCCTCGCGGCGAAGGAGATCGAGGTGAAGGCGAAGATGAGCGTGCTTCCGCCATTTATGGTCGGGCTCGCCGGATTGTTCGACCGAACAATCCGGGAACTGTATGAAATGCTGTATCAGAATGCCAATGACTACCTGTTTGATTCGTCCAAATTCGAGAATCACTTCTCGGTGAGTGCAACTCCCTATGCAGACGGCATCGCCGAAACAGTTCGGTCGTATCGCCTATGACGAGACTGCAGAACGGTAACGATGGTCGGATCTTCCTCCGGTTCTTCGCAGCCGAAGACGCAGAGCAACTTCTCGCGCTGCACATGAGAAATCGCGACTTTTTCCGGCAGTTCATTTCGACGCGGTCAGACAATTTCTACACCCTTGAGTCTCAGCAGGACATCGTTGTCCGCGATGAACGGGCCCGCCTCGCTGGCACCGACTATTCGTTCGGCATCTTTCTGGCCGAAGGCGGAGAGCTTGTCGGCAACGTTGCGCTGACCGGTATCATACGCGGTGCCCTGCGGAGTTGCTTTATCGGCTACTTTCTTGATCGTGAGGAGAATGGCAAGGGTTACGCAACCGAGGCTGTGGGCCTGGCCGTCGACTACGCATTCGATACGCTGAAGCTCCACCGCATTGAGGCGGGTGTGATGCCGCACAATATCCGATCGATGCGGGTGCTCGAAAAGTGCGGCTTCCGCAAGGAAGGAATTGCGCGCAAGAGTGTCGAAATCGACGGAGTGTGGCAGGATCACCAGATGCTGGCAATCCTGTCCGATGACAGGTGAAAGCGCTTCTCAGCATCGGTGCCGAGGACTTGCCTCCCGCGCTTCAGGAACTGTCATTCGATGATGAGGTGACAGTAGCTGCGTAACTCTTTTATCTGCGGTGCTTGCGATTTGAGAGGAGAATATGGGAAATCCCGATAATGCGTCCGGACAGCCGGACAGCACTGATGCGAAGTCGCTGCGGGAGCGGGTAGACGCTCTGTATCGCAGCGATTCCCGCAGGGTTCTCGCCACGCTTATCCGTCTGTTACGCGATATCGATCTTGCCGAGGAAGCACTGCAGGATGCCTTTGCCGCAGCTCTGACGCAGTGGGAGACCGATGGGATACCCGTCAATCCTCGTGCCTGGCTCGTCTCCACCGGAAGGTTTAAGGCCATTGATCGCATTCGCAGGCGGTCGCGATTTGATTCGGCAATCCGTCAACTGGGAGACGAACTTGAGGCGGCCGAACGGCTCGCGGGAACGCAGACAGTCGGAGATTTGCCTGCGGACACCATCGACGACGACCGTCTCAGGCTCATCTTCATGTGCTGTCATCCTGCGCTCTCACAGGACGCACAGGTGGCGCTGACGTTGCGGGAAGCGTGCGGTCTCACAACCGAGGAGATCGCAGGCGCATTTATGGTGCAGCCCACTACAATTGCGCAGCGAATTGTACGCGCCAAGTCAAAAATCCGTGACGAGCATATTCCCTATGAGATTCCCGCAAAAGGTGACTTGCGGGAGCGGCTCGATATGGTGCTCCGCGTCATCTACCTCGTCTTTAATGAAGGTTACTTCGCAAGCTCCGGTGAAACGGTGACCCGGCACGATCTGTCGGGGGAGGCGATACGGCTCGGACGCCTTCTCGTCCAGTTGCTTCCCGACGCCGAAGCAGTCGGCCTGCTTGCGCTCATGCTGCTGCACGATTCCCGACGTCAGGCACGCACGAGCGTGAATGGCGAAGTCATCCTCCTTGAGGATCAGGACAGAACACTCTGGAACCGGGATCTGGTAGAGGAGGGCGCATCACTCGTCGTCAAAGCGCTCTCGGCAAAGACGGCTGGCCCCTACTCACTTCAGGCGGCAATTGTGGGCGTTCATGCGGGCGCGAAGAGTTCCGCTACCACAGACTGGGCGGAGATTGTCCGGCTGTACGACATTCTACTGCTCGTTTCTCCGAGTCCAGTCGTGGAACTGAACCGCGCGGTTGCTGTTGCCATGCGCGATGGACCGGACTCAGGTCTCTCTCTCGTCGATGCAATTCTCGCGCGCGGCGAGCTTGCAGACTATCATTTCGCTTATACGACCAAAGCTGAATTGTATCGAAGGTTGGGCCGAAACGCTGAAGCACGGTCCTCATATCTGAGGGCGCTTGAAATCGTGAATCAGGAGCCTGAGCGTAGATTCATCAGGCGCCGTATCGAAGAACTTTCCGGGTAACTCAGTTCCACTACTCAAGCGCCGCGCGCACGATACCGCACAGTCTCAGAAGTTCTTCCCGGCGCGGGGGAATGAGCGCCCGCCCGACGTTGATCCTGAAGTAGTTGCGAAAGTGCGGATGCGCCGAGAAGAGTTCTCCCGGCACCGCAACAACTCCCTGCGCGGCGGCTCGCAGGAAGACCTCGGTTGCATCCACCCGTTCCGGGAACGATACCCACAGCAGGCACCCGCCATCCGGACGTGCAACTGTGCTACCCTCAGGCAGTGCATCGGTCAGGAGCGCGAGGTATTCGTCGAGCCTGAGCGAAAGTGCGGCGCGTAACCGCCGCAGATGAGCGGGATAGGCCGGTGTCGAGAGATATGAGTCAAGCACCAGCTGCGCAGGATGAGATGACTCAAGCGAGGAGCGAATCTTTGCCTCCACGAGCTGCGGCATGAGCCCCGTCGCGCGAACAAAACCGATGCGCAGTCCGGGAGCGAGAGTCTTCGAGAACGAGGAGATCAGGATGAGGTTCGGGAAGTCTTCAATGAACGGAAGATTCGCCGGACGCGGATCGCTGAACGAGAGATCGCCATAAACGTCGTCCTGAACCAGAATTGCGCCCCGGCCGCGTATCAGAGTGATAAGCCGTGCTTTGTCAGCATCGGGCATGGTGGAACCTGTCGGATTCTGGATGTTCGGCTGGACGAGAACCATTCGAACCGGCTGCGACGCGAGGATCTGCTCGAGCGCATCAAGATCCATTCCGTGACCGGCAGCCGTGCGTATTTCGATCACTCGCGCACCCGCAGCCGAGAGCTGCCTGAAGTAGTCGTAGTAGGTGGGCGATTCGACCACGACCAGATCGCCGGGAGCGATGAAGGTGTGGACGAGAAGCGATATCGCTTCGGTCGCACCATTGGTGATAAGGATATCCCTGATGTGAGTCGGACCGTTCACCGGCTCGTAGTGAAGTGCGATCCGTCGTCGCAACGTCTCTTCCCCCTGCGGTTCAGAGTAGGCGATCCACCCGGCAGGTAGTGACGCAAACATCCTGCCCAACCTGCCTTCCGGCAGGAGGTCCGTACCCGGTGCAGCAAACGCAAATCCCCGATCGCGGCGACCCATTCGTTCAAGCACGAGATCCAGCCGTTCGCCCGCATTGCGGTCCCAGAAGACAAAGCGTTCCTCAGGAGGTTGTGGCTGGTCGAGGTGTCTTCTTCTGCGCACGAGCACCCCGCCGCGCTCACGTATCGTTACCAGCCCGTCCCGCTCGAGAAGCGAGAACGCCTGCCGCACCGTGTTGATGCCGTGTCCGCCCCCGCGAGCCATGAGCCGCATTGACGGCAATCGTTCGCCGGGTGCGAAAGTCCCGTTTGCAATCATGTCGCGATAACGAAGGTAGAGTTCCAGGTACTTGCTCACGAATAAACTGTACTGTATCAGTTATTTTTGCGCAATCTGATACTGTATCCGGACCCGCTTCAGTTATTACATTATGCGCGGAGTGTAGAAATGAACCGGAGAACTACAATCGCGCTTTTTGTGCTCGTGTGCGCCGTGTTCGGCACGACCTTCCTTGCAATCAGGCTCGGCCTGGTCGCGGGGGCATCGCCCCTCTTCTACGCGGGAACTCGATTTGCCGCCGCCGGGCTTATCCTTCTCGCCGCACAGCTAATTGCACGGAGGATAGATTTCGCAGCGGTGAGACGGCTGTTCGCCCGAACACTTCTTATATCATTGTTCCTCACCGCCGGTACCTTCGGCACAATGTTCTGGGCGGAAACCCGAATTGATTCCGGCTATATGGCCCGGCTCGACTCGCTCGGCCCGATCGTGACAGCACTCTTTGCATCGATTGCTCTCGGTTCACGGCTCGGACGCTATCATCTCCTTGGATTCGGTGCGGGGACAGTCGGGATAATCCTGCTTGCGTCGCAGGTTGCCTCCGCACCGCAGGACATGCCCGCACTTATTGTGGCGCTTGTGAGCGTGGTGACCTACGCCGCGGGGATGGTACTCTATCCGAAACTTTTCAACCGATCCGACGACCCTGTCACGATAAATGCGCTTCAGATGGCACTAGGCGGCATAGTTCTGCTCATTGTCGCTCCGATGTTCGAGACTGTCACACTTCCGGCGACAGCATCCGCGCTTCTGCCGCTCATCTACCTCATCGTCGCTGGTTCAATAGTCGGCCACACCGCGAATCTCGTAGTTATCCGGAACGCCGGCCCCATCTTTGCCTCAGCATGGCTCTATGTTGCCCCGACCGTTGCGACAGTTGCCGGGGCCATAGTGCTCGGCGAGACGATCGGCATCAAGCAGGTCATCGGTACTCTCTGCGCGCTCATCGGCGTATTCTTTGTTTCGCGGGCGGAGCGCGCGCCAGAGCGAAGCGAAGCCGCAACAGTCGCGGAGTAGCAACGAAACCTTTCCGTACCGCACAGGATTCTGGTATCATGCCGCAAGGAGACAACATGCAGGCTGTTATCTTTGTCATCCTTGCCGTCATTACCGGTTCGATCATCTCTCTGCAAAACGTGATCAACGCATCGCTCGGCCGATATGTTGGCGAACTGGGCGCCGTCTTTATTGTCGCAACAATCGGTGTCCTTATTATCCTCGCCGCAATTATCATTCGGCCCGGGTCGGCGGATTTCCATGCACTTCCCGGCGCCGACCGATGGTATCTCTATCTTGGCGGGGTGTTCGGTATCATCATCGTGACGCTTCCAGTCTTCCTCGTTCCACGGATCGGCGCAACCTCGACCATAACCGGAATCGTAATAGGCCAGCTTGTAATGGCTCTCGCCGCCGACCAGTTCGGACTATTTGGCACGCCACGAATTGAAGTGAGTGTTTCAGGCGTAATTGGTGTTATTCTGCTGGGTGCCGGTGCGTTCCTCGTGGTAAGGGTCCCTAGGTAGTGTCCCAAAGCCTGGTGTTCCAATTCAGGTAAAAGCATATGCCGGAACATATTCGCGCTTCGGGCATGAGATTTTGGAAGCGCCTATCTGTAGCCGCAGATCCTGAACCTTGATTTCCCGTTGTGCGCCGAGTCGTCGCACCGCTGCCAGAAGCTGCGGATCCTCTCCTCGAAGCGGCGTTGCGTATCGACGCAACCAGAGGTTTCGCGCGCAACCTCGTACCGATTCCAGCGAGAGGAATCGCCTCCTCGCATAGAGATTCGCAAGCGCCTCATCGATCCGCTGTTTCTCGATTCCCGCTTCGATG
>Ga0307376_10002817_pt1 | contig 16629 bp, 9 predicted proteins | sample TR2MG_FD_202536 | JGI IMG/M metagenome (GOLD analysis project Ga0307376, IMG submission 202536) | Soil microbial communities from Risofladan, Vaasa, Finland - TR-2 | ecosystem: Environmental > Terrestrial > Soil > Coastal area > Acid sulfate soil | place: Finland: Risofladan, Vaasa | collected...
AAAAAAGATGATTTTTACAGGGTCAAGGGTAGTCCAGGATCAGGCCTTAGGTTGCTTTCAACCTTTCTGAAGAAAGTTGCAGCCAATTACAAAGAAAAGAAATAACAATTTATGGAAAAGAAACAAATAATTGCCGGCATCTCTCATGGAGATATAAATGGCATAGGCTATGAGATTATCATTAAGGCTCTTTCTGATCACTTAATTACTGACATTTGTATCCCAGTTATCTACGGTTCTCCAAAAGTAGCAGCATACCACCGTAAGGCGTTGAATATCAGTGGTATTAGCTTTAACAATATCCGGACAGCTGATGAAGCTCATCCAAAGAAGGTAAACATGATCAATTGTCTTGATGATAACATAAGGGTTGAACTTGGAAAGGCTACACCTCAGGGGGGTGAGGCCGCTCTTATCTCTCTTGAAAAAGCTGTTGGAGATTTGAAAAGCGGTAAGATAGATGTTCTTATAACTGCACCAATTGATAAGCAAAACATTCAATCGGAAAGGTTTAGTTTTAAGGGGCACACTGAATACCTTAAATCAGAAGCCGGTGTTGAAGAAGCCCTGATGTTTATGGTTGGGGAGAGTATGAGAATAGGTGTTGCCACCGGGCATATTCCTCTTAACAAAGTTTCAGAACTAATAACTGTGGAATCGCTTTTATCTAAAATAAGAATGATGAATCAATCTCTTGTCCTGGACTTTGGAATTCGCAAATCCCGGATTGCAGTATTTGGACTTAATCCTCATGCAGGTGATAATTCTTTATTGGGTACAGAAGAGGTTGAAATTATTATTCCTGCAATTCAACAGGCTAATAAAGAGGGGATACTGGCCTTTGGGCCCTTCCCTGCTGACGGGTTTTTTGGAGCCGGATCATTTACTCAATTTGATGGGATACTTGCAATGTATCACGATCAGGGTCTTACTCCATTTAAAGCATTATCGTTCGATTCAGGGGTTAATTTCACTGCTGGATTGCCTTTTATCAGGACTTCCCCTATTCATGGAACTGCCTTTGATATTGCAGGAAAAGGAATAGCATCAGAAAATTCATTTCGGCAGGCAATTTATTTTGCATGCGACATTTTCAGAAACCGACAGACTTATAAAGAAATATCACAGAATCCTTTGAAGCATCAGGATATAGATATACATAGTGAACGGATAGATGAACTTCCACCGGATATTTTAAATGCTGAATAATAACTATGATAGATTACATAAAGGGAACAATTACCCAGATCACTCCAACCTTCCTGACAATTGAAACTGGAGGAGTCGGCTATTTTATTAATATTTCAATTACATCATTTTCCAGCCTGGAGGGCAAAACGGATTATAAAATTCTTATTCATGAGGTTATCAGAGAGGACAGTCATCAGCTGTATGGGTTTGCAGAAAGTGAGGAACGCAACATTTTCAGGCTGTTGATTTCTGTTACTGGCGTTGGTGCAAACACTGCCAGGATGATGCTCTCCTCACTGAATCCGGGTGAATTGGAGAAGGCAATAATTGTATCAGATGTTAATATACTTAAAAGTATTAAGGGTATTGGTTTAAAAACTGCACAGAGAATCATTGTAGACCTGAAAGACAAACTGGGAAAACAGGCAGGGAATGATGAAATATTTGGCTTAGCAGACAATACAATCCGGGATGAGGCGTTATCTGCATTAGTAATGCTTGGGTTTGCCAAAAGCGCTGTCTTAAAAGTCCTTGATAAAATTCTTAGAGAAGAGAAGAATCTGACAGTTGAGGATATGATTAAGAGAGCGCTTAAAAATTTGTAATTCTGAATATAAGCCGGATTGAGATTAGGGATATCATATAAAAATATTCTGATATTTTCATGTCTTGTACTGTTAGCTTCACATCTATTATGGCCCGCAGAAGCAAGTGGTCAGACTGTTTTGCAAACTACCGGCACTGCTGATACAACACAAAGATCAATTCTTAAACTTAAGGATGAATCTGGAATTCCCTGGGAAGCAAAGCAAAAAGCCCCGCTTTTTCTCGATAAACCATCAAATATTAAATCGTCTGTAATCTACAATCCTGAAAAGAATGAATATATTCTTTATCAGAAGGTTGGAGCATTTGATTACCGTACTCCAGTCTATATGAGTCCGGAGGAGTTCAGAAAGTATGAATATAGCAGGGCAATGAGCGATTATTGGCAATCACGCATTTCAGGTGATGAATCAGGATTCAGATCAACGCTAATTCCACAAATTGAAATCGGGGGTGAAGCATTTGATAAGATATTTGGAAGCAATACAATAAACATTATTCCACAAGGGTCTGCTGAACTGATTTTTGGTATTAATATTTCACGGACTGAGAATCCAACACTTTCAGAAAAACTTAGAACTATTCCCACATTTGATTTCAAAGAAAAAATTCAGATGAATGTAACCGGTACAATTGGTGACAAAATGCAGCTGGGTGTAAATTACAATACCGATGCAATGTTTGAATTTGAAAACAGAACCAAGCTTCAGTATGCAGGTAAAGAAGATGAAATACTGAAGAAAGTAGAAGCAGGAGATGTCACCCTGCCACTTACGGGAACTCTGATAACTGGGAGTTATAGTCTGTTTGGACTAAAAACAGAGATGCAGTTTGGCAAGCTGACTGTAACCACGGTACTCTCTCAACAAAAAGGAGAATCCTCAGTTATAGAAGTTAAGGGTGGTGCTCAACTTTCCGAGTATGAGTTGTATGCTGATGAATATGAAGCAAACAGGCATTTCTTCTTGGCACAATATTTCAGGGATACTTATGATGAGGCGTTGAAAAACCTTCCGGTTGTCAGTTCGGGGATTAATATTGAACGAATTGAGGTCTGGATCACAAATAAGACCAACCGCTTTGAGGAAGCCAGTAACAGAAATATTGTGGCTTTTATGGACCTTGCTGAAAACGCAAACCATATTTATAATAGTGTGCCAGCATTTCAGGAAGCTCCTGGTGCAATGAAATATCCCGATAATAATGCAAACAAATTATATGACCAGCTTACTACAGCATATGGTTTAATAAGAGATGTTGATCAGGTCACAAATTCATTCGATCCATTATATCCTGACTTTCAGATAGGGCGGGATTTTGAGAAAATTGAAAATGCAAGAAAACTTAATGAAAGGGAATATTATTTTAACAGGCAATTAGGTTATATATCGTTAAACACCTCACTCAATACTGATGAGGTACTGGCGGTAGCGTATGAATATACTTTTGGAGGTCAGTTGTTTAAAGTAGGTGAGTTTTCAACCGATGGTATTATTGCACCGCAGACATTGATACTAAAGCTTCTTAAAGGCACCACTTTGAGCCCCAAACTGCCCACTTGGAGTCTTATGATGAAAAATGTTTATTCTCTGGGTTCCGGAAAACTTGAAAGAAAGGATTTTGAGTTAAATGTCCTTTACCAGGATGATGCTACGGGTAATTCAATTAATTACCTCCCTGAAGGGAAGCTTGATGATCAGATTCTTCTGCAGGTTATGAGGCTTGACAATCTGAATTCGCAGCTTGACAGGGAGCCTGACGGATATTTTGATTTTATTGATGGTGTTACGGTCATTGCTGACAGGGGGAAAATTATCTTTCCTGTTATTGAACCATTTGGGAGTCATCTTAAAAAGATGATTGATGATCCTAAACTTGTCAGTAAATATGTTTTTCAGGAACTATATGATTCAACTCAGACAGTTGCACGCCAGATGGCTGAAAAAAATAAATTTAAACTGACAGGACAATATTCCTCGGAATCGGGATCTGAGATAAGACTGAATGCGGCAAGTATTCCTCAGGGAGCTGTGAAGGTTACTGCTGGAGGAGTTCCTCTTAACGAAAATACAGACTACACAGTAGATTATAATATGGGAACTGTAAGAATCATCAACAGCGCTCTTATTGAATCACAAACACCAATTCAGGTCTCCTTGGAAAGTAATCAGTTTTTTGGATTCCAGACAAAAACTCTTATCGGTACTCATCTTGACTATAGAGTATCAGATAACTTTGATATAGGTGGAACAATTCTTCATCTTAATGAAAGGCCATATACTCAAAAAGTCAACTTTGGGGAGGAACCAATTTCAAATACCATATGGGGCATTAACACTTCGTATAAATCACAATCTCAATTACTTACAAATATCATTGATAAAATACCTCTGCTTGAAACAAAAACTCCTTCAACTTTCTCTTTTTTCGGGGAGTTCGCTCATCTTATACCGGGTCACTCCAAGGCGATTTCAAATGCCGGTAATTCATATATAGATGACTTTGAAGCCAGTGAGATACCTCTTGATCTGAAATCATTTAATGCATGGACAATATCGAGTATTCCTCAAGGCCAGGATTTGCTTTTTCCAGAAGCAAGATTGAATAATAATCTTATCAGTGGTTTCAACAGGGCTAAATTAGCGTGGTATGTAATAGATCCTCTCTTCTTGCGTAACGGATCATCAACTCCCGATTTTATAAAGCAACATCCAGAAGAACAATCAAGCCATTTTGTTAGAGAGATTTATGAAAATGAAATATTCCCGTACAGAGAAAGTCCAAGCGGAATACCTACGAATATTACCGTTCTGAACCTTGCCTACTACCCCGATGAAAAAGGGCCCTATAATTATGATACAAGCCCAAGTGCTTATTCTGAAGGAATGAACCAGGATGGGAATCTGAATGACCCTAAATCAAGGTGGGGTGGTGTAATGAGAGAGGTATTGACTAGTGATTTTGAAACTGCCAATATTCAATATATCAAATTCTGGGTAATGGACCCTTTTGTAGATAATCCTGACCATGACGGCGGAGACCTATATATTAATCTCGGTAATATTTCTGAAGATATTTTGCGTGATTCCAGGAAAAGCTTTGAAAATGGACTCCCTGATTCCCCACTTCCTAAGAATATTGATACTACTGCCTGGGGAAGAGTGCCAACTATTCAGGCGGTTGTTCATGCTTTTGACAACGCTCCTGAATCAAGGAGGTATCAGGATGTCGGACTGGATGGATTGAGTGATTCAGATGAAGAAATTTTCTTTGATGATTATCTTCAACAATCACTGCTTATTACGAATCCGGATTCATACCAGATGATTTTGACGGATCCCTCAAATGATAATTTTCACTACTTCAGAGGGGGTGATTATGATTTTCAGCAACTTGGAATTCTCGATAGGTACAAAAAGTACAATGGACAGGAAGGTAACTCCCCTACTTCAGAAATGTCGATTGAATCATATCCAACTTCCGGGTCAACTTTACCTGACATGGAAGATATCAATCGTGATAATACATTAAGTGAAACAGAAAGCTATTATCAGTACAAGGTTAGTATGCGCCCGGGAGATATTAAGGTTGGCTCAAATTATGTGGTTGATGAGATTGAATATGAAGCAACCTTTGCTAATGGCACAAGGTCGAAAGTAAAATGGTATCAGTTCAAAATTCCAATAACCGATTATCAAAAGGTTGTAGGACCAATAAGAGACTTTAAATCAATACGCTTTATGAGGATGTTCCTCAGGGATTTCGATGATCCTGTAATAATGCGCTTTGCTAAACTAGATCTTGTAAGAGCTGAATGGAGAAAATATAATATCTCATTTATGGAAGGAGGGGAGAGAGTCACAATACCAGAGGTAACAGATGGGACATTTGAAATAAGCTCGGTCAGCATTGAAGAGAATTCGGGTAAAGAACCTGTTAATTATGTATTACCCCCCGGGTTTGATAGAATAACTGATCCCCAGAATCCGCAGTTGAGACAATTAAATGAACAGGCAATGGTTATTAAGGTTCAAAATCTGGAGGATGGAGATGCCCGGGCCGCTTTCAGAAACGTGAATCTCGATATAAGACAATACCGTAGGTTAAGGATGGAAGTTCATGCTGAAGCACTAATAGGACAACCCCTGCAGGATGATGAATTGACGGCATTTATAAGAATTGGATCTGATTACAAAGGGAATTTTTATGAATATGAGATCCCTTTAAAGCTTACATTGCCAGGCCGGTATGATAATAAATCTGATGCGCATAGAGAAATGGTATGGCCTGTTGAAAATAGTTTTAATATTGACCTCTCTGTCTTACAAGAGGCTAAACAGGAAAGAAACCGCCAGATGCAGGAACCAGGGTCTTCATTAAGTGTCTCCGATGTATTTGTTTATAATCATGAAGGTGCACGAATATCTGTATCCGGAAATCCTAACATGAGCAATGTAAGAGTAATAATGATAGGAGTAAGAAATCCTATTAAAACCAGCAATATGTCTGTTGATGATGGAAATCCAAAATTTGGCGAAGTATGGGTAAATGAACTTCGACTTTCCGACTTTATAGAAGATGGAGGCTGGGCTGCAAATGCTCATCTGCAAGCACGTCTGGCAGATTTGGGTACAATCGATATGGTAGGACAGACAAGTACCCCAGGGTGGGGAAGCATTGATAAAAAGGTGAATGAGAGAAGTAAAGAACAGATAATGAAATATGATATTTCATCAAGCGTCGAACTTGGGAAATTTTTTCCTGAGGAGCTTGGAGTACGTTTACCGGTTTATGTTGGTTATTCAGAAACCAGGATCAAACCGCAATATAATCCTCTCGATCCTGATATTCCTTTAAAGAATGCATTGGATGGGGCTAAAGATAAGGCTACCAGGGACTCTATCAAAACTATTTCGGAGGATTTTGCACGAAGGAAAACAATTACTGTTAGTAATGCTGGAATAACAAAGCGGGGAGAAAAACCTCATGTGTGGGACGTTGCTAATTTAAGTGTTAACTATACTTATAATGAAATTTACCGCAGTAATACTAAAACAGAAATTGATATTGAAAAAAATTACAGGGGGGGTATTAATTATAATTATGAAGCACAGCCATCCAATATTATGCCATTTAAAAGTATTGGGTTCTTAAGCTCACCAGCTTTAAGGATCATAAAAGATTTCAATTTCTATCTTTTTCCTAAGAGCTTGTCATTTAGAACAGAATTGAGCAGGTATTATAATGAGGTTAAAACAAGAAATATTAATAATCCATATTTAAGGATCACTCCTTCATTCCGAAAAGATTTTGAATGGACCAGGATTTATGATTTTAAATATGATGTTACTCGGCAGTTGAAGTTTGATTTTACAGCTAATAATATTGCAAGAATTGACGAGCCTTTTGGCGGTGTTGATAAGCACAGGTATAGTAACAGTTATGATAACTGGCGGGATTCAGTGATGGTTAATTTAAAAAAATTCGGAAGGACAACCACCTACAATCACTTTATGAATCTAACCTATACCATACCAATAAATAAACTACCATTGCTCTCCTGGGTAAATGCCAATGCACGTTATGGTGCTGACTATACCTGGCTTGCTGGTCCTCTTTTCCCTGATAGTCTGAATATAAATCTTGGTAACTCGATTAAGAATCACAATGAATTAACATTAACCGGTATGGCTAACCTCTCAACACTCTATGGAAAGTCCAATTTCCTCAAGAAAATTGAGAATAACACTCGTCCAGATGCTGGTCAAAGAATGAAACCCGAATTTAAAACTGTTACATATACAAGAAATAATGTAAATTTTAGAGCAGATGCTGTCAGGACAATTTTTCATAACTTAAATACTAAGGATGTAAAGGTCAGGATTGTCGGCAAGGATGGGATAGAAGTAAAGGGTAAAATGGTAATAGTAAACGAAAACAGGATTAATTTCACTGCAGCAGAACAGGTTGATGGTGCACAAATAATAGTAGAGGGTAATGTAAAGAAAAACAGGAATCCGTTAACCGTTGCCGGAGAATATATGATCAGAGCCATGATGGGTGTTAGGTCGTTTAGTGTTACTTATACATCTTCCCAGGGCCAATTCCTTCCCGGATATATGCCTGAGACAAGATACATGGGGATGTCTGATTATAATGACATGCTAGCGCCTGGATGGCCGTTTATTCTTGGATATAGTGACAAAAGTTTTTTTGATAAAGCTGTTACAAATGGATGGCTTTCAACAGATACCTTGCTTAATACCCCGGCACTATATAATAATAGATTTGATTTTTCAGTCAGGAGTCTTATTGAACCTTTTCCTGGCTTGAGAATTGATCTTAATGCCGACAGGAGATTTCTTGAATCTGTAAGTTCTTATTATATAGCTGATTATAATGGAAATTTTCCAGATAGCACACGAAATAGAATAGTGTCAGGTAACTTTTCTATATCTGTTATTTCATGGGGAACTGCTTTTGAAAAAATTTCCAAAGAGAATGAATATATATCTCCTACATTTGAAGCTTTTAAAAATTATGCGGTTATTATATCAGGCAGGAGAGCCGAGGAACGACAAAAAGCCGATCCTGGTTATGACCCTAATATCGATCCATTAACAGGAAACCCTGTTGAAGGACCATTTAAAAGTGGATATGGAAGTACTTCAAGAGAGGTTCTAATACCTGCATTTATTGCTGCATATACAAAATCAGATCCAAATAAAGTAGGACTTGGAACGTTTCCTTCGGCATTAAAGATGATGCCAAACTGGAGAATAAATTTTGACGGATTGTCTAAGTTTGAATTTGTCCAGCGAACTTTCAGGTCAATAAACTTAATGCATCAGTACAGAAGCACATATCAAATCGGGTCATATACCACAAACATGAACTACGAGGTTGATGGAAGTGGAATAAACAAGATAAGAGATCTGCAGAACAATTATATACAGCAATATGAAATTAACGTTGTGACAATCAGCGAACAATTCAGTCCTCTTATTAATGTAGATATGAATTGGAAAAACAGTCTTACAACAAGATTTGAATGGAGAAAATCGCGAACTGTTTCCCTTAATCTGACTAGTAACCAGGTTGCAGATGCGCGTATTAATGAATTTACAATCGGTGCTGGCTACCGGTTTGATGATGTTCAGATAATTCTAAAGACTGGAGGTCGACAGAGAGCCCTTAAAAGCGATTTGAATCTACGACTTGATTTTTCAGTACGCGATAATAAAACACTTGCACGAAAACTGGTTGAAAATGTTAATCAACCGGTTGTCGGGCGAAGAGAATTTATGATAGGTACAAGTGCTGATTATGTTCTGAGCGATAGGTTTAACCTTCAGATCTTCGCTGACCATAGTATGAATAATCCCTTTGTAGCAAACACTTTTCCCACTTCTAACACCAATTTTGGTTTCAGCCTTAAGTTTACACTTGTTCAGTAATGTGAAGCTCATTTTATTGAAGTTAAAAAAAGAGATATATCACTTTAGATAAACAAATTTTTTTATATTTTTAGCTGGCTTAATTGAATACAAAATTAACTTTGACTATTTATCTAAAACCATCTTAATTATGAACGTTCCTGTAGATTTACTGTATACCAAGGACCATGAATGGATTCGCATAGAGGGAGACTTCGCATATATAGGTGTTACTGATTTTGCTCAGGGTGAATTAGGAGACATCGTTTTTATTGAAATTGAAACTGTGGGGGAGACGCTTAAGAAAGAAGAGGTATTTGGTACTATTGAGGCAGTAAAAACAGTATCAGACATGTTTATGCCGGTAAGTGGTGAGATTCTTGAAATGAATCCTGCACTTGAAGATTCGCCTGATGTGATAAATAAAGATCCTTATGGTAAAGGATGGATGGTTAAAATCAGGATAAATAACCCTTCTGAAATCAGTGATCTGCTTACAGCTGAAAAGTATACAGCTATGTTATAGTGTCTTTTTTACTTCAAATTCCTGGTAGCCTTCAACAACATCTCCTGCTTTTATGTCATTGAAGTTATGGATGTTAAGTCCACACTCATACCCGCCAACGACCTCTTTCACATCATCTTTAAACCGTTTAAGTGAACCCAGTTCCCCGGTATAGATGACTATTCCCTCACGAATAATTCTTACCCTGGTATTCCTTGTAATCTTGCCCTCTTTAACATAACAGCCTGCCACTGTTCCAACTTTAGTGACTTTGAATACTTCACGTATTTCAAGCGTTGCAACAATCTCCTCTTTAACTTCTGGCATTAGCATACCCTCCATTGCAGATCTTATCTCCTCTATTGCATTATAAATGATGGAATATAACCGTACATCAATCTCTTCTTTTTCAGCAAGTTTCCTGGCACTTAACGAGGGTCGAACCTGGAATCCAACGATTATTGCATTAGATGCAGCTGCAAGTAGTATATCAGATTCCGATATCTGTCCTACTGCTTTGTGGATAACATTCAACTGGATTTCAGGAGTTGAAAGCTTAATGAGTGAGTCGCTTAAAGCTTCTACGGAACCGTCAACATCTCCTTTTACTATAATGTTAAGCTCCTGGAAGTTACCTATAGCGATTCTACGGCCTATTTCATCAAGGGTAATATGTTTCTGAGTACGAAGACCCTGTTCTCTTTGAAGTTGAGCTCTCTTTGTCGCAATATCTTTTGCTTCACGGTCGCTAGCCATAACATTAAATTTATCTCCGGCTTGCGGCGCACCGTTTAAACCTAAAATAAGTGTTGGAGTAGCAGGTCCAACCTCTTCAACTTTATTGCCTCTTTCATTATACATTGCTTTTATATGGCCAAAGCAGCTTCCGGCAAGCATAATATCGCCAATTTTCAGAGTACCTGCTTTTACAAGCACAGTAGCTGTAAATCCTCTTCCCTTATCAAGTGATGATTCAATAACTGTTCCAATAGCTGGTTTGTCAGGATTTGCCTTAAGTTCAAGCATCTCAGCTTCAAGTAGGACCTTATCGAGAAGAAGTTCAATATTGAGGCCATTTTTAGCTGATATCTCCTGCGACTGATACTTGCCTCCCCAATCTTCTACAAGGTAATTTAAATTTGCCAATGCTTCTTTGATCTTTTCAGGGTTGGCACTTTGTTTATCGATTTTGTTGATAGCGAATATCATCGGGACTCCTGCCGCTGAGGCATGATTTATTGCTTCAATGGTCTGAGGCATTATCCCATCGTCAGCTGCAACCACAATGATAGCAATATCTGTAATTTGTGCACCCCTGGCTCGCATAGCTGTAAAAGCTTCATGACCCGGTGTATCCAGGAAGGTAATCTGGCGTCCATCAGCCAGGATGACCCCATAGGCGCCAATATGCTGGGTAATCCCTCCTGCCTCTCCGGCAATTACATTGGAATTACGAATATAGTCGAGCAATTTTGTTTTACCATGGTCAACATGTCCCATTACAGTTACTATCGGAGGACGATGCGACAGATCTTCCTCCTCATCTACTTCCTCCCTTACTGCTTCGAGCAATTCCGCACTTACAAATTCTACCTTAAATCCAAATTCATCGGCAAGAAGAGCCATTGTTTCAGCATCGAGACGCTGATTAATAGAGACAAAAAGTCCAAGATTCATGCATGTGGAAATGATATCAGTAACTGGAATATTCATCATTGATGCCAGTTCATTTACCGATACAAATTCCGTTACTTTAAGGATACTCTTGTCCTGTTCTATCTTGTCAACCGACTCTTTATGTTTTTGACTTATAGCCTCTCTTTTATCCCTTCTGTACCTCGATCCTTTCGATTTACCTTTCGTGGTTAGCCGGGCAAGGGTCTCTTTGATTTGCTTCTGCACCTCTTCATCATTCACCTCAGCTCTAACAGGTTTTTTCTTAATTATCTTTTTGGTACCGGTCTTATCTTTCTTATCAGAAGGAAAAGGTTTAACTACAGTAGTTCCATCATCTTCCTTTAATATTCTCTTTCTTCTCCTCTTCCTCCTGAAATCAGAATCTCCACTTATTTTTACAGGTTGATTCTGAGTTGTTTTCTTTTTCTCACCCTGAGGTAAATCAATTTTTCCGACAACTCTTGGACCAGCAAGTTTTTTAAAATCTGTCTTATAGAGTGCAACAATATCTTCTTCAGGTTCTGGAATGGGAATTTCATCTATCATCTCGTCAGTTGTTAGATCTTCATCAGATTTTTCAATGTAAGAAGCTTCAATAATCTCCTGCTTTTTCTGTTCATCTGGTTTAGTATCTTTCAACTCACTAATATCTTGCTCTTTACTTATCTCTTTTTCTTTCTTTTTCTCTTTCGTTTTGCGCTCAGGTTTATCTTTCTTTTCCTCTTTTATTTCTGTTTTTTTCTTTTTATCTATTAAATCGAGGTCAACCTTTCCTACGATATGAAGATCAATATTCTTTTTAACAATTTTCTCTTCTTCCGAAACAGCGCTGGCTGGCACTTTCTTCTCCTCAGCAGGAATTTCTTCCTCAGTTGATTCAGTTTTTTCCGGAGGAGATGAAGGCTTCTTAATAGTCTTTTCTTTCGGAATTTCAGTCTTTTCAGCCTTAGGTTTTAATGTCTTTTCAAGATCAATCTTTCCGACAAGTTTTATATCAGGTTTGCTGATTTCAGTTTTAATATCAACAGTTGTTTTAACACCGGAGGAATCTGTGACCAGAACATTCTCATCTCTTTCTGAATCTTCACTTTCAGGTTTTTCTGAAAAATCATCAATTGAAACAGTTTCCTTTTTTCTGTGAAGATCTTTAAAGATCAGTTTTTCAGATTCTTTTTTAACACTGATATCCGTACTATATTCCTTAACAAGTAAAATATATGCTTCATGTGGGAGTTTAGTATTTGGGTTGGGATCAAGCTCAAAACCTTTCCTGTGTAGAAATTCCACGATAGTGGAAATTCCCACATTAAATTCACGGGCAGCTTTGCTTAATCTTGTAACCTTAATATCTTCTGTCATAAATATGCTTCACCTTTATATATACTTCAAATACAAGCTGTTTCTAAGTATTCAAATCAATTTTTATTCAAATTCTGCCCGGAGAATATTAACAACCTCTTTAACTGTTTCCTCCTCCAGGTCAGTTCTTTTAACAAGATCACTAATTGATAGATTCAATACACTTCTTGCAGTATCACAACCAATAGCTTTGAACTCTTCAATAATCCAATCTTCGATTTCATCTCCAAATTCCTCAAGATTTACATCTTCTTCATCTTCTCCACCCGGCTCCCTGTAAACGTCAATCTCATAGCCTGTGAGCTGGCTGGCAAGTTTAATATTCAGACCTCCTTTCCCAATAGCAAGAGATACTTCATTTGGCTTCAGATAAATTTCTGCTCTCTTTGTCTCTTCAACAAGTTTTATGGAAGTTATCTTGGCAGGGCTTAGCGCCCTCTGAATGAAAAGCTGATTATTGGAAGTAAAGTTGATCACATCAATATTTTCATTACGCAATTCTCTAACTATTCCATGAATTCTGGACCCTTTCATTCCAACACATGCTCCAACCGGATCAATTCTCTCATCATACGATTCAACCGCTACCTTGGCACGTTCTCCCGGAACCCTGACAATGTTTTTAATGGTTATTAGCCCATCAAAAATTTCAGGAACTTCCAGTTCAAACAATCTTTCAAGGAATACAGGTGAAGTTCGGCTCAGTATGATGAAAGGTGTATTATTTCTCATCTCGACTTTGATGACTACTGCTCTTATTGAGTCTCCTTTGCGGAAATGATCGGAAGGGATCTGTTCGCTCTTTGGCAAAATGAGTTCATTGCCATCATCATCTAGTACAAGTATCTCTCTCTTCCATACCTGATATACATCTCCTGTTACAATTTCGCCGATCCTGTCTTTATACTTGATGTAGATATTATTTTTCTCAAGATCAAGAATCCGCGCTGTAAGGTTTTGCCTTAATGATAATATGGCCCTTCTTCCAAAGTCAAGAAATTTGACCTCATCAGATACATCTTCGCCAACTTCATAATCTTCATCTATCTTTTTGGCCTCTGAAAGAGGTATTTGCATAACAGGATCTGTTAACTCTGAATCCTCAACAACAATCCTGTTTCTCCATATTTCAAAGTCACCTTTATCGATATTGACAATAATGTCAAAATTATCAGCTGAACCATACTTCTTTGCCAGCATACTTCTGAATACATCTTCAAGTACGCTCATCATAGTAGGTCTGTCAATGTTTTTCAGCTCTTTAAATTCCGAAAAAGTGTCGATCAAATTAACATTTTCCATCTGCTGTAAACCCCTTTTATATTACTAAATTGTTAAAATAACTCTTGTTGATTTTATTTGGTCCAGATTAAATGAAACATCCTTAAACTCTTTTGTTTTTCCTTTAGCTTTAATTTCTGATTCAAGTTCAAACCCGCCTTCTGTTACATTTTTAAGTTTACCAGTGTATTTTGATCCGTCATTGTCAGTAACTTCCACTTTCTTCCCTTCATTCTTAAAATATTGTTCAATGACCAGGAAAGGTAAATCCAGCCCTGGGGAAGATACCTGTAATTCAAAATCCTCAATTTCACGATCAAGTTTGTTTTCAATATGCCTATGTAGTTTAGCGCATTCATCAATGGTGATCCCTTCGTTCTTATCGATCAATACAGTGATCTTATTAGTACTGCTTACTTTCACAGCCACCAGAAAAATTTTTGTCCCTTTTAAGAATTCTTCAACAAGTGATTTTATATACTGTTTTTCAGCCATGATCTAAAAACTGATAACAAAATAGGGGACTCTGGTCCCCTAGGTCTCAAACACCCCTCAATTCGGTTGCAAAGGTATATATTATAATCAAATCACCAAAATATTTAACATTTTTATTGAATTAAACCTTGTGCTTCAAAGAAATAGCTAAAAATCAACGAAGCATTTTATAATATTTGCGATTATGATTATACTTCCTTTTATTTGAGAGAAATTAACATCGGTAAATTTGACAAAGGAAGTTATATATAGCAATAATGATCAGAAGATCATGGAGAATTGTAAATTATGTCCAAGGGAGTGCAAAGTTAACAGACTCATTGGAGAAACAGGTTATTGTAGAATTGATGCAGGTTTGAATATTGCATCAATCGCAATTCACAAAGGAGAGGAACCTTCAATAAATGGGCTTAACGGGATCTGTAATATTTTTTTTGCCGGGTGTAATCTTCATTGTCTATATTGTCAGAATTATGAAATCAGCTGGTCTGATACAGCAAAAAGTAATAGTGTAATGGATTTGAATGGAGCTGTGGATCAAATTGAGCGGATATTGTCGAAAGGAATAAAATCTGTTGGTTTTGTATCACCCTCACACGTAGTTCCTCAGGTCAAAGCAATAATAAAAGAGATTAATTTACGTAAGCATAGGCCTATAACTGTATATAATACAGGATGTTATGATAAGCGTGATGTAATCCGGAGTCTATCCGGATTAATCGACATTTATCTGCCCGATTATAAATATTGTACACCAGAACTTGCTTCTCAATATTCCGACGCATTTGATTATCCAAAGGTAGCATTGGAAGCTCTTAAAGAGATGTATTATCAGAAAGGATCAACTCTTATAACGGATGAAAATGGGATGGCTGAAAATGGATTGATAATACGACATCTTGTTTTGCCTGGTCATGTAGATGAGAGCAAGAATATTCTCAGGTCTATTGCAGAGGAGTTATCTCCCGGTGTCCACTTATCTCTTATGTCACAATATTATCCAACTGTTAATGCAAACGACCATTTTAAACTTAAACGATCACTCTACAAGGAAGAATATGAGACTGTTGTTGAAGAGATGAAAATTCTTGGATTTAGAAATGGCTGGATTCAGGATATGGAGAGCTTTAAGAACTTCCGGCCCGATTTCAGAAAGGAGTATCCATTTGAATAAAATGAGGAATTGCACAATTGCACAACGGTATATTGCATAATAAAAAAAACTACATAAATTTTTCCCGCTTTTGCAGGTTATATAGAGCAGTCAATAAAAAAATAATTGATCCTGTTATCAGGATAATCCTGTTTTTCAATGTAATGATTGCCCAGCTTGCTTCATTTACATCGTATGGAAGATCATATGGGTTGAGAAAGACATTCCACTGACTTTTACGAAGAATATCGGAAAGGATCATAAAAAATAAGCCAAATATGATCATTATTACGGCAGTCCCATTCCCATTTCTGATAACAGTAGATAACATAAAGGCCAGAGTACCAAGAAACAGTACCGGAACCATTACCTGAGCTGTCATACCTACGATACGGAATTTAACGATTAAAACAGAGGAAAGGAAGGTAAAAACGAGCATAATCAGGAAGGCAATTACAAAGATCAGGACTATCCTTACCAGCCAGACTTTATACCTGTAGTTTGGTATGCCAAACAATATCTCAATTGTGCGAGCATCCTGATCGTTCTGTATACCGAAAGCAGAAGGATAGAAGACCAGCAATATTCCTGAAAAAATAAATATTCCATAAAGATCATCCATTCTTGAAACATTTGAGTCAAAGACATAAATAACTGACAACCCCATATAAAAGATTATTGATCCTGTAAGAAACCAGATGAACCTGTTTGCAAAGATTATCCTCAGGTTGTAAGTAATCATTTTATGGATAAGGGTAAAAATATTATATAAATTGTTCGTTTCCATTTGAATACTATTTCATTATTTACTATGACTTACATGGCTTTTTTCCTTAAGAGCCATAGATACGCATCTTCGAGATTCGGAGTGGCACTTATTGCATCTTCCCAGGGCGACAATTCTGAGATTACCCTGACTCTTACAT
>Ga0307376_10002818_pt1 | contig 16624 bp, 21 predicted proteins | sample TR2MG_FD_202536 | JGI IMG/M metagenome (GOLD analysis project Ga0307376, IMG submission 202536) | Soil microbial communities from Risofladan, Vaasa, Finland - TR-2 | ecosystem: Environmental > Terrestrial > Soil > Coastal area > Acid sulfate soil | place: Finland: Risofladan, Vaasa | collected...
CTGTCTACCTACCGTGCAACCAACCCAGGACGAATCATCGCTGAGATTCTCGATATGGCTCACAAATCTATCGCCAGTTGTCATGTTGACACTCTGGAACTTCGTGATAACCGCAATCAGCGGTTTATGTTCAATGTGAGTCTTAAACCCGGACTCAAGTATGAAATCAGGCTTCGCACTTTTCATTGCCGCTCCGGGATGGCGCCAACAGCCCATTATGGCACGAATACCCATCACGGCTATATGTACATCGGCTCCAAGATGATAAGCGGGGAACTGTTGTGCAAGTTCTCTTACAAGGAGCTTTCCAAGCCGAAAGGAAAATGGAAACTCCAGAAGCCATCCGGTGAGGCTTCCAGCGAGCATATATCGGGTCTAGTGAGCGTCGTGGTGCCTCATTACAACTGTCCGAAACTCCTGGCAAAGTGTCTGGCGAGCCTGTCCAAACAGACATATAACGGCTTGGAGGTCATCATCGTGGATGACGGGTCGGATTGTAAGCCTGCTGTTCAGGCTGTGGTGGATGCTTACGAACCTATCCTGCCGGGAGTCGTGCTGGAGATGTTGCCGGAGAATCGAGGAGCACCTGCCGCTCGAAATGTCGGTGCCGCTCTTGCATCCGGGGAATACCTGATTTTCGTCGATTCAGATTGCGAAATATACCCGAAGTCAATTCAGACCATGCTGGAAACGCTTATGGACCGTCCAGATGTGGCATTTGCCTATGGCGGTTTTCGGTGGGGCAATGATGTGGTTGCACCTCGTCCATTCGATATTCCGACCCTGCGAAGCCGGAACTATGTAACCACCATGTCACTGATGCGTCGAGAAGTGTTCCCAGGCTTCGATGAGAACCTGAAGCGACATCAGGATTGGGATTTGTGGTTGACTATTGTAGAGAACGGGGGCACTGGTTTCTGTACGGGTAAGATGCTGTTCGAGACACCTCGAAGGGACGGTTCTATCAGCACAGGCGGTAGTATCGGGATTAGAGAATCTATGTCGATAGTCAGGGCGAAGCACGGGATAAGGAGTGTTGTATGAAAAGACACGGAGTAGACTTGGACAGGACGCTGGCGACCTATGACGAATGGGAAGGCTCAGACGCTATCGGGGAACCTATTCCGTTGATGGCAGAGAGAGTTCGTGGCTGGTTGGCGGTTGGAGACCAGATAGACATTTTCACGGCTCGGATGCACCCGTCGCACGGTCCTGAAGACAACCTGAAGTCGCAGGAAGCAGTCCTCAGGTGGTTCTTGGATGTATTCGGTGTGCCGCTTCCGGGTATCGTGACCTGCGAGAAGGACCCGCATTGGGATGACATCTGGGATGACAAGGTCATCCAGGTTGTTCCGAACACCGGTATTCGGGTTGACGGGGTCAAGGACTTGCCGGCACCCGACAGTATAGGAGATTTCATTTGCGGTGAAGACTGACATCATAGTTCTGTCGTGCGAGCAGACCCCGTACACCCTGAAGTGCTTTCAGTCGATTCGGAAGCACACGGACAGCTATAACCTCGTCTGGGTGGACAATGGCTCCTCTCCTAAATCACGCAATGCCGTGATGGAGGAGGTCATCAGACACCCGTCCTTCCGCATCCTGTGGCAGAGGGAGAACCTCGGCTTCGTCGGCGGCGTAAATGTGGCTCTCCGGGCAATTATGGATGTGTGGCGAAGCGACGCACCATATGTGGTTCTCCTGAACAACGATGTCGAGGTAACAGACGGCTGGCTCGAACGGATGGTTGGAATCCTGGACAAGGACGAGCATCTCGGAGCGGTTGGACCCGTTACCAGCGAGTGCAAATCGTGGCAGTCATTTGAGAATGTCCAGCAGGTGGTGCCGATATTTCAGATTCCGACAGGGTTCCAGAAGATGGGAACCGACGAGCGTGGTCAGAAGCTGGATTACTGCTACAGCGATGTCTACAAGCTCTGCAATATGGTGGCATTCTTCTGCACGGTCCTCCGCAAAGAGGCTTTCCAGAAACTCGGATGTCTCGATGCAGACTACGAAGTCGGGCTTGGTGACGATGACGATATGTGCAAGAGAATGAAGGATGCCGGGATGCTGTGTGCCGTGTCGCTGGGGTCATATGTGTTCCACAACCACCGGACGACCTTCAAACAGATGTACTCCTTCAAGGAAACTGAGAGGCTTAGTGCAAGTCACAAGGAAGTATTCAGACAGAAACACGGGCATGACCCGAAAGTGGAGGCTCTATGACGATGAATATCAGTGAGGATGCCGCAGTAATGCCTCCTTCTGCTACATGTACCGAGATTCCCTATGTCGTGACCTGGGTCGCCCTGGGCGCCATTTGCCATGTTCCATACAAGGACAAGAAGGATTTGGTCGGGCTGGAACTGAATGGTGAGCTGATGACCATCAGTATGAAGGACTGGCAGTTGGCAGCCAAAATCCACGACGAAATATCCAATTGCCGAGATGGCAATATGATGTCCGGCTACGAGATAATGCTGTGGCACCAGATGGCCGCCACTCTGGTCAAAAAGTATGTCAGCGAAGCGGACAAGAGTGTGGTCATGTTGAAGGACAAGGGCGGTGCTGGATACTGGCGTATGATACTTCCAGCAAAGCACTTAGATGGGACATCCAAAGGGTCAATTCGGGTCGATATTACGGCCGCCGAGGCAAAGTTCGAGTATCTTCTGGAGTACGATACGGTCTTTGTGCAGAGGGTCCACGATTGGGAGTCCTACTACATTCTGGAGAAACTCAAGAAGGCTGGCAAACGCATCGTCTACGACATTGACGATGACCTATTCAGCCTAACTCCGGACAACCCGGCGTTCTATGTCATCGGACGGGACCAGCAACAGGCTGCGGCTGCTTGCATCAGGCTGGCTGATTGTGTGACAACCACGACCCAATTCCTGGCTCGCAGGCTTGCCCAGGTAACGGAAAGACGGGATATTGTGGTTATCCCGAACGCTTTGGATACGGATGACAGATGGCTACCCACAGACCAGACAGGAAGCCCGGACGGTTACCGACGCATCTTCTGGCAGGGTTCAGCCACACACGGCGAGGATTGGGGAGAGTGCATTGGTGCCGTGGACGAGATTATGAAGAAAAATGACGACGTTCGCCTGGTCATCCTTGGGTTCCTACCGGAGATGCTTCAGGAGAGGGTACAATGGCCTGAGTACAAAGGTCGTATCGAGTTTGTCGGCTTCAGCACTCCAGAGACCTATTTCGAGATGGCCCATCATATTCGGGCAGAGGTCGGGCTGGCGCCATTGCGTCGCACAAACTTCAACGAGTCAAAGAGTCCCATCAAGTTCGTCGAGAACGCAGTCATCGGTATTCCCACCGTGGCTTCGGCTATGGAGCCGTATTCCTCCGTCATCGAGGACAAAGTCAATGGTAGGCTGGCTGGGGACCCGGCAGAGTGGTACAAGGCTTTGGATTGGTACCTGACCAAGGATGATGCCCGTGAGAAGGCCGTAGAGGCCGCTAGGATGACCGTGAGCAAGCGATTTGACATTAAGAAGGTGGTGAAGTCGTGGAAGGATGTTCTGTTGCCATAGAGCGCAGGCTGGTTGTCTGTGCGAGGAATGACTGCTGGAAATGCAGACCTCAGGAGGACATAGTTCCAGAGAGCTGTGATTTCCAGATAATGCACCCTCTGGAAACATTCGCAGGAGGTCTGGGGGTAAGGTCCTTCGACAGGCAGACAGGGAAAACGACCAGGCTTGTTGAAATCGCTAATCATATGGCGAAGCACCAGAACCGGGTCTATTTCCTCGTGATGAACCAGAATATGGGCAATCATGTCAAGCAGAGGTATGGACTCGACAGCTCGGTGATGGTGATTACCAAGCAATCTGCCGATAGGCATTTGAGAGGAATGGCTCCGGGGTATGTCCTGGCAGACGAGTTGTTGCCGGAGGAGTTGGAGACGCTGGCTTCGGTCCTGGCGATGAATACATTGGTGGCTTGCTGGTACACTCCGAGGTGAGCACGGATTTTTTGATATTCAGACCCTTGGTGGAAGGATGGAGGGTACAACCATGTTCAAGTTTTTTGCTTCTTTAAGACATATGCTGGCGAGGGAGTTCGCCGAGGTCGTTCTTGGGGCGGTGGCACAGGATGTTCTCAAGAGGGATTATCTGCCCCAGATACGAACAGCCATCAAAAACGCCAAGAATGACAAGGAAAAAGAGCGTCTGAGCCTGATGCTGGACGAGTGGACGGCTTATTCCGACCCGAACCGGGAGGGAAAGGTGTGGAATATCACGGCGGCCGCTATCGTTCACAAACTCATTCGGGCTCATAATCGTGACCCGAAGGATGTCGAGGAGCTTTCCCAGCAGATTGCCAATGATTTCTATCAGCTTCCCAGGATGAAGCGAACGAGCTTCGACAAGATTGACCCCACCAGACAACATCCCAAACCGGACGGTCTCAAAGTGTGGCAATCCGCAGTCGGGCTTCATGCCAGGCATATCCTTCGTCAATGGTCAAAGGATGAGAGCCGACTTCAGAGACCAGATTCTGGTGATGATGCTCTTGACCCACTCGCCAACCTCCCGGCAGCCGTCGAGAGAACGAAGACTGACGAGCAGTTGGACAGAGCCAAATACAGGGAGCTGGAGAGTGACTTCCTCCGGTTTATGAAACACGCCATCAAGAACGATACCGCCAAGATGCTTTTCGACATCTGGCACAAGGTTGCCAAGCGCAAAGGTCCCGATAATGTCGTTATGAAGAAGGATGTCTATCCCGTGATGTGGGATAAGGGCATTGAAGCCAAGGAGAGCTATCTGAGTGAGATGTGGCGTTACATAACCAAGCTCATCGTGGGCTTCTGGGAGACACCCAAGGAGAAGGGCGGGGCAGGTGTTAGGATGACAGATGCCCTGAAACGCCGGCTTCGAGTAACGAGTGTGAGGGACAGGCTGACTGCAATGTCCGAAGTGGTCGGGGAAGACCACTGGCGGCAAGCCGTGTGCGCCTGGATGCTGTCTGCGGTTCCACGATGTTTCAGGAGAACAGATGCCATTCTATGATTATGTCTGCCGTGACTGCGGCTCTGAGCACGAAGAAAACCACTCGATGACAGCGTCACCCGTGATTGGTTGTCGAAAATGCGGTTCCAAGAACACCTTCAAGGCTGTTCGGGCGTGTGGGATAATCGCTAGAAGCACGGGTACCCAGAGGCGGTTCGAGGATGCTAGGAAAACCCAGACCGAACAGCGACAAGACCTCCGTGAGAACTACGGAGTAGAAAATGTCACACCTGTTTTAGGAAACTCCCTGGCTTCGGTGTATAATGATGTGAAGTCACAAGGCTCTCTCGTCAAGGACGAGATGCAGGCGAAGCGAGAAAGCAATGCCGCCGCCGTCAAGGCAAAACAGAGAGCGTGGACAGAGAAGGCTCACAAGCGGGTAGGAGCCAGAACAAAGTTTGTCAACAAATTGAAGGCAGAAGCGAAGCAGAAGAAAAACGCTATCAGCCTTTGACGCCCTTCGGGGCGATAATATGAAACAGGAGATTGTATGTCGTTTGTGGACCCTTCTGCACTTAACTCTGGTGATGCCATCGGCCACCGGTGTGCCCAGGAGCCACATCTAACTTATCAGGAGGACGCTCATGCCTAACTCACTCCCCACCCTGTATCAGGACTTCATTCATCTAAGCAGATATGCTCGATGGCTGGACAAGGAGGGAACGAGAGAGTCGTGGGGACAGACAGTTGACCGATACGTTGACTATATGTGCGACATCCAATGCAAGGACAAGATTGGAGCCGTCACCAAAAAAGAGATTCGGGACGCCATCTTCGAGCTTCATGTGATGCCGTCCATGCGGTGTATGATGACCGCAGGCAAAGCCCTCACCAGAGACAATGTCGCCGCCTTCAATTGCCTCGCTGGCGAGACGCTCGTGACGACGCTTGAGGAGGGTATAACACCCATAGAGAACCTTGTCGCCAAAACGGTTCATGTCGTGGATGGTAGCGGTAACTGGGTGAAAGCAGGCTGTCGAGGGTTTGGCACCAAGAAGATATGGGAAGTGAGCCTCGCCACGTCTGGGCGCGGAGAAGACTGGACGCTGAGGTGTACCGGGAATCACGACTGGATGCTTCGGGATGGCTCGCGGCGAAGGACGGAGAATCTGAAGCCCGGTGACCAGTTGGCGTTCGTATCGGTGCCGGAGCGGGACTCGGTAGACACGACGAGTCAGGACTACCGTGACGGAATCATCCACGGGCTAGTTTATGGTGACGGGACTGCCAACTACGGTCAGAAGAAGGACAGGCGTATGTGTAAGGGCTTTGTGATTAGGCTCTGTGGAGACCACGAAGACCTGTTGCAGTATTTCGACGGCAAGCCGGTTAGTTATCCAGAGTCGTTCGAGGGTGAACCGATTGTTTATCTGATGGGCAACAACGCGGTGCTTGACTTGAAATCGTTGCCGGACATGGATAGTGGATTCTTCACGCCGGAGTACGTTCTCGGGTTTCTAAGGGGCTGGCTCGCGGCTGACGGAAGCGTCGGCAAGTCCGGGCAGGTGACGATGTGTACTGGGCAAGACGGCCTTCAGTGGATTTACAAGAACGCTGTGCCGCACGGTTTCGTTCCGAGGCGACACTACAGGCTTGCCGACGAGACAAACTTCGGCGTGCGGAAGCAGGCAGAGTTCTGTGTGGAGTTCGACCGAAGGTATCTTACGAAGAACGATATTCTGATAAAGCGTAAGAGGGACAGGTTCAACGAGATTGACAAGAGCAAGAATCCCGGCTTCGGGAAAGTATCTGCCGTGTCACAGACGGACAAGGAGGACGTAGTTTACTGCTTTGACGTACCGACGACGCACAGCTTCCTACTGACGCGGAACCTCTTGACGGGGAATTGCAGTTACCTTCCCATCGACAACATCAAGGCTTTCGACGAGATGCTCTACCTGCTTATGTGTGGCTCAGGGGTCGGATTCAGCGTAGAGCGTCAGTTCATCAAAACAGACCGGATGCCTGTGATACCAGACAGCGTAAGACCAAGCAAGACAGTCATTGGAGTCGAGGACTCCAAGATTGGCTGGGCGAACGCCTATAGGGAACTGATGAGTATGCTGTACCAAGGTCGAGTTCCGAAATGGGATACCAAGGATGTCCGTCCTTCCGGGGCAAGGCTCAAGACATTTGGTGGCAGGGCGTCCGGTCCAGAGCCCCTCGAAGACCTGTTCCGGTTCTGTGTGGAGACATTTACGAATGCGGCTGGTCGCAGGCTGACTTCCATCGAGTGTCACGATATTTGTTGTAAAATTGGTGAGGTCGTCGTGGTGGGCGGGGTCAGGCGTAGTGCGCTGCTAAGCCTATCCAACCCATCCGATGACCGTATGCGTTTCGCCAAGAGTGGAAACTGGAGTGAGATAACGCCGTGGCGTCGTATGGCAAACAACTCAGCCTGCTACACCGAGAAGCCCGGAATGGATGTGTTCATTAGGGAGTGGACTTCCCTCTATGAATCCAAGTCCGGAGAGCGTGGGTTCTTCAATCGTGCGGCAGCAAAGGCGAAGGCAACTCAGTACGGCAGGCGGTCAGCAGACTTTGAATACGGATGTAACCCGTGTTCGGAGATTCTCCTCCGACCTAATCAATTCTGTGTCTCCGGTAATACACCTCTAGCGACAACAGAAAGATTGTATCCTCGGATTTCAGAGATTGAAGGTCGAGAGGTGAAGGTCTGGAATGGCAGGGAATGGACTCCTGTGACGGTTAGAAAGACGGGTGAGGGACAGAATCTCGTTCGTGTTCACATCTCAGATGGTTCCTATCTTGACTGCACGCCTGACCACCGTTGGTCGGTAAAGGACAGATTCAAGAAAGAGTGGCAGGAAGTACAGGCCAAAGACCTGATGACATTCTCAAAGTACGCTGTGCAGGTAGAACCAGCGAATGCGGTTAATGTAACTGGTGATGGTGATAAACTGCCAGAGGCGTATACTCTCGGATTCGCCGCTGGGGACGGCTGTGTTTACAACGGAAGCGTTCTTATTGACCTTTACGGGCCGAAGGACTGGGATTGCCCTATCTCTGGAACAAGGCAGAAACCCCAGATGAATCATGCTGGAACATCTATCTACGTGAGAAGCGTGGCGTCAGTGGATGCTGAAAAGGTTGTTGCACTCAAAGGTTCGGCAGATGCTTGGTATGACATACTGGGTTCGATAAGGAGCATTGACTTGCTTGATTTTGTGGCCGGTCTGGCTGACGCTGACGGGAGTGAAACAGGAACGGGAGGCATCAGAATATACGTGGGAGAGTATGAGAAGGGAAGGGCGCTTCAGCTTCTCTTGGCTCGCATAGGGACACGGTGTTCGGTGAATCTACATCAGGAGGCTGGCGTCGAGACGAATCTTTGTGTGCGCCAGACAGACTCGTACTACGTTCAGATTACGGATTGCTCTCATATTCCGTGTCATAGGCTGGACACGAGCGGCGGTCACGAGCCAAAGTTCAAGGGCAAGTATCAGGTCATACGATATGTTGAGGAGCTTGATGGGCTTCATGACACATACTGCTTTAACGAGCCGAAGCGGCACAAAGCGATGTTCGGAAACGTGTTGACGTACCAGTGCAACCTCACAGAGGTCGTGGTAAGAGAACACGACACTGTTGAGGACATCAAGGCAAAGATTCGCATTGCCGTCATCTTGGGAACGATGCAGGCTTCCTTGACCAAGTTCCGATACATCGGTCCTGAGTGGAAGAATAATACCGAGGAGGAAGCTCTGCTTGGTGTCAGCCTGACAGGCGTGATGGACAACGAGCTTTTCTCTGGGCGTAAAGGTTTACCGGAACTGGCTACAGCTCTTTCCGAGCTTCGGCAATACTCGGTCCATGTCAACAAGGAGTGGGCAAAGAAGATTGGTGTCAACCCGGCTGGAGCCATAACCTGCAACAAGCCGTCTGGCACAGTTTCTCAGTTGGTTGATTGCTCCAGCGGGATACATGGTCGTGAGAGCAGGCACTACATCAGGAATGTGCGAGCGGATAAGAAAGACCCGATGGCGCAGATGATGGTGGCTATTGGGTTCCCGCACGAGGATGATGTATCAAGACCGGAACACAACCTGGTATTCGGATTCCCCGTGGAGTCACCAGCACACGCAGTCCTCAAGGACGAGATGACAGCCATTGAGCAGTTGGAGATATGGAAGGTCTATCAGGACCATTGGTGCGAGCATAAGCCGTCCTGTACGGTGAGCGTCCGTGAAAACGAGTGGATGGATGTCGGGGCGTGGGTTTACAAGAACTTCAATGATGTCAGCGGACTGACTTTCTTCCCACACTCTGGTCACACCTATCGACAGGCACCATACCAGTCCTGTTCGGAGAAGGAGTATAAAGATGCAGTCAAGGTTATGCCGAAAGAGGTTGACTGGACGAAGCTGAAAGAGTACGAAGTGGATGATAGTTCAGTACATTACGGAGAATTGTCGTGTGCGGCTGGCGCCGATAGCTGTGAAGTAGTGGACTTGGTTCAGAAGAAGTAAGCAGAAACACCCTCGGAAGGAGGACAATATGAACGAAAAAGTGACAGAAGTACAGGTAGATGATGCGACGATGATGGTGGACGATGTTCCGGTGAACTTGCCGGAGAAGGTTCAGGTGGTGGATGCTCGGAACGGTAGCCTGATAGGTTACAGGAGCCGGGAGGAAGTCACAGAATTGCTGGAGAAAGACCAGCGGTTCAGCGGTTATGAAGATTCAGCGACCGGCGAGTTTATGCTGGCGTACAGTCTGGAAGCAACCAAGGCTGTTGAGCGGGAAACCATCGACCCGTTCGAGTTCCTCAAGACCATCGAAGCCAACATCGAAACGGCCGTTGGCGCCGATGACTCCAAGCGAATGAAGCTGGGTGTGTCCTACACAGACCGGAGCGGCAGAAACTATCTGCTGTCAATCCACATCAAGAGGATGTTGAATGCCCTCGATATGCTCCACCAGGGTGTCGCCGAGGCACTCCAGTCCAACAAGAGCAAAGACGGGATGTTTGACGGCCAGTCTGAGAAAATCGTGGAGTTTGTGCGTCGCAGGCGCAAGGCATCATTACAGGGGTAAAATATGGACGGATTTACAGAGTTCAAAGACTGCGAAGTCAGAAGGATGAAACTGGCTGACCTTCGGCCAGCGGAATACAACCCCCGGAAGATGACTGATGAGGCTCGCCAGGGTCTCGGACAGTCTATCAACAGGTTCGGGTTGCTCATCCCTATCGTGTGGAATGAGACCAGCGGCAACATCGTCGGCGGTCATCAGCGGTACGAGCATCTGAAGGCTACCGGTGAAACCGAAACGGATGTTGTGGTCGTGAACCTTGATACTCCACATGAGGTCGCTCTCAATATCGCCCTGAACAGCGGCGAGATTCGGGGTGACTTCACCAAGGAGGTCGTGGGGCTCCTGGAGATGTCAGAGGCACAAATAGGGAGTGCCTTCAAGGAGCTGGGTCTTATGGACCTCCACGAAATGGTCAAGAAGCTCAAGGGCAAGGATACAAAGAAGAAAGAGCTTGGCTCCGAAACAGATTCACCGAAGTCGAAGGACGACGATGACCCTGACCCCTATGACGGGATGGAACCCAAGGCTGTGATAACCTGCCCGAAGTGCAAGAGCAAATGGCGAATGAACGACAATGTGGTGATTCTCAATGCCGTTCTGCCGCAACAAGCTCCGGAGGACGACAATGGCGAATGCTAATAAATGGCGGATTGAAAAGGTTCTATTGGCTGAGGTCACTCCGTTTGACCAGAACCCACGAGCCATCAGCGAGAAGGCTCTGAAGGGTCTCCGAGCGTCCTTGATGGAGTTTGGCTATGTCGAGCCAATCGTCTTCAACCGCACCACGGGACATATCGTTGGTGGTCACCAGAGATACGCATTACTGTTTGAGGCAGGCGTCAAGGAAGCAAAGATGGTAGTCGTTGAATTGTCCAAAGAGGACGAGTTGGCGGCGAACCTCACCCTGAACAACCCTGCTATTGAGGGCGAGTTCGATGAGCCTGTTATGGCTCTCCTGGAACAGCTCGAAGAAGTCGATTCAGGTCTTTTTGCGGCTCTGAATATGGACAGCCTTCGTGAAGCAGTCGAGCAGGCTCCACCTTCGCAGCCGCCATCGGAAGACGACGATGACGACGAGGACGAGGAGGTTGATACCAAGTGTCCTTGCTGTACCTACGAGTGGAAGATACAGGCCGGCGATGTGTCCATCGAGGACAATGAAGACGACGATGACGACGAGGACATCGACGACCCAGACCTTCCCCCAGACGAGGAAGATGAGGAAGACGAGTGACCTTTGGCGAGATACTGGCAGAAACCAAGAAGAACGAAGACCCGGAGAATATCGTTCCTCTGATAGAGGACGAGCGTCTTCGTAACGCCGTGGTCGCCTGGAAGTCAGTCACGATATCTTTCAAGTCTAACCAGGATTGCCCTCTTACCGGAGAGGTCGCTCAATGGAATTGGCTGTGGTCTCAGATAGAGTACGACCAGCAGACTTTCGGCGTCGTGGCTGGTCTGAAGCCTCAGGATGTCGAACCAGTACTGACTCGGCTGATAGGATTGCGCCTCGTGTACCCTGACGGAACTATCAATACCTTCGCCAAACAGTACCTTCAGGCCATCATTATGTCACGCCTGAGCGGCAAACGTCCTCCTGGAAGACCCAAAAAGGACGATTCTTCCAAGGTTAAGTAATCCATTGCGGATTTCTGCTAAAGAACCACCATTCCCACGAGTATAATGTGGGTATGAACAGGTGTGTTTGTGAGAGTTGCAGAAGATTCGGGGGAAGCTCCACACTTTTCGATGGAAAGGGCTGGAGGTGTGCCCAGAGCGTGTGGATGGAGGAGTCTGTTGTAATCCCCGGTCATTCGGTTCTGGTAAGGGAGAACTTTCTCGTAATTATGGTGGCTTCCCGTCGCCCGGAGTGGTGTGAGCGGCCGCTGGAGCAGACGATACTTGAGCCTGAAGCAGAAGTGGAGATTGAGCCAGACTTGAAGGGACCCGTGTATGACGGCAATAACAGAGGAGCCAAGAGAGCCCAAGAGTTTTCCGAGTCCGGCAGATTCTGATTCTTTCATAGGGCGCTATGTCTGTTTTGGAAGACAGGACGGAACATTCTGCTGGGGTCGTATCGAGCGAGAGTCGTCTATCAACACAGGAGATGGCTTGAAGGAGGCTTTTGTGTTGACCGGGATGATGACATGCTCGCTCCCGATGAATGTGCCTGGAATGGTCGCTTCGGCTACCCCGACGGGAGCCGTTGTGTCCAATGTGGCGAATCCCGGTGCAGGCTCGCCACAGACCAAACTCGGTCTGAGAAGGTACAAGGGAGAAAGGATTATCCGAAAGGATGTCATTGACCTCTCCCGTGATGTATTTGATGTGGAAGGGATACTTGCCGGGATGAGCGACGACGAAATGTTCATGTTCGTGATGAGCCGCAGGCTCGACGGCGCCAAGGGAGTACCTCTTGGCATCCAGAACATGGTCGCTCAGGGGTGTACCGAGTTCCCGGAGGAGATGGAGTCAGAGGCGATAAAGAGGCTGAAAAACAGAGTTGGGGTTACGGAATAGTTGATATTCTGCCCCTATGGTGGAGGATGTAATGAGCGAGGAATACCCGAAAAAGATGGATATGGATAATCCAGCCAAGGTTATCGGCTTGTTCATAATCGGAGTGAGAAACAAGGTTAAGACGGCATGTAAGATAATCGACGCCTTTGAGGAGGATGGTGAGGTTCGGCTGGCCTATGAGGTGATAACCGGACCTGACCAGGGAAAAGTGTTCAATGGTCGATATGACCGCAGGCAGACGGTAAGCGTCTACGACAACGGAAGCGTTATGCTTGCAATAATGGGAACCTGATGGTCAACCTCCACATATGTGCAAAGTGCCTACTGGGAAAGTATGACCCATCGAGGACGGGAGAGGATGGTGTTCTAATTGAGGCGCCATCGGTGAACTGCGAGCTTGAAACAGGATTCCTCCTGCTTTTTGACTCGGAATTGCCTGTGGGTTGCCCATTCGTATTGGAGCATAAATTGACCGAGGACGAGGCTTTCAGTTGTGCTGAGTCTGTGAGGAATGAGTTCTACGGAACGGAGGATGACGATGGAAATGTTTGATGTTACACCAATTGAGATTTACTTGGACAACGCTGCGACAACTGTAGTCGATGATGCAGTCCTGGATGCTATGCGGGCATACCTTGACGAAAGGTATGGCAACCCGGAAACTCCCTACCGGCTGGGCAGGGAGGCACGAGAAGCCGTGGACGACGCCAGGGCAAAGGTCGCCGAACTCCTGGGATGCTCTCCGAACGAGGTGTACTTCACCTCAGGAGGCACAGAAGCCAACAACTGGGCTATCAAGGGTCATTCGTTCACCGAGGACAAGAATGTGGTCGTCGTTGGCGCCGTCGAACACTCCTCAGTCCTCAAACCGGCAAACTGGCTCATGGACAAAGGCATAGCATCTCTATATGTGGCACCCGTGGACGCAGAGGGAACGGTGAACATTGGTGCTATCAAGAAGTACCTGAAGGACGGTCATGTCGGTCTGGTGAGTGTCCAGTACGCCAACAATGAGGTGGGAACCATTCAGCCCGTCGATGAGATAGCCAAGCTCTGCCAGAAGTACGGTGCGATGTTCCATTGCGACGCCGTTCAGGCTTTAGGGAAGGTCCATCTCAACGTGAAGGAACTCGGAGCAGACTTCGTGTCTGTGTCATCGCACAAGATTCACGGACCGATGGGCATTGGAGCCCTGTACATCAGGGACGGCGCAGAGATTGAACCCTTACTTCACGGTGGGGAGCAGGAGGGAGGTCTCCGGGCTGGTACCTTGGCGGTACCTCAGATTGTCGGGTTCGGAAAGGCAGTCGAATTGGTCGCAGAGCGTATGCTTGTGGTCGCTCCCGCAATGTGGGATATGACTCGCAGGCTCGCTATGGATGTCGAACAGAAACTCGATGCAAAGGTGAATGGAAGCAAGGACAACAGGCTTCCTCATATCGTGAGTTTCCAACTTCCTGTGTCTGAGGCGGCATTGATTGCCGGCATCCTGGCTGACCAGCACGGCATCGTCGTGTCCACGGGTTCTGCGTGTGCTACACGAACCAGAGGCTCTCATGTACTGGAGGCGATGGGGCAGAGTCGTACCCAGAGTTGTTCGGCTGTCCGGGTCAGCGTGAGTCGATACACAAAGCAGAACGACCTGGTGATGTTCGTTGCCAGACTTCAGCACGCTGTGGTTGAAGCGAAAAGGAGGTCGTTACTCTAATGCTTGCCCTTCAGGGAGTCATATTCTTGGGTATGCTTGCCGTCGGCTTCGTGTTTGGATACACGGCATCAGATGGAAGTATGGGATTCGGGTTACTGGGTCTTGCCGGGGGATTCATGGCCTATTGCCTTGGAGCCTTCTCTGCCGGTGTTGGTATGCAGATGAATATCAACAAGCGAGCCAAAGAGGCAGTCAATGCTATGGAGAGATTCAAGGCTGCAACCAAAAGCGTGATGGACCAGCGTGGTGACTTGGCAGTCAGAGCTTCCATCGCATTGTCCAGAGCGTCTGTCGAACGAGTAGTTCAGCGAATACTGTCCCATCATACGGTTTTCATTGCCAACCCGGAGCAGATGGAAGCTGCCATCGAGGAAGCCAGGGTCATCATCGATGAGGAACTTCAGGCACTCCAGGACGCCGTCAAAGATGAGTCTGCAAAAGCATCTTGACCGGATTCCAACCACCCTTCTGCAATAGTAGGGTGATGAGCAAGAAGACTCAGAGAACGAAGTGGACGGCGTTCCAGCCTGCTGTTCTGAAACCAGACCAGCTCGCTGTGACGCCAGGTGCCGACCTGATTAGGGATGACGAGATATGGTTGAACTCGCATTACCAGGTCAATGTTCGACGCATCAGTAAGCCCGCAGGCTGGCCGTGCGATATGGTGCATCTCAGCATCAAGCGTATCGACAAGCATCCGGTTCATGACTGGCGCCACTTCCAATGGATAAAGAACGAGTTAGTCGGCGAGGAGAACGAAGCGATTGAGATTTTCCCTGCCGAGTCGAGGATGGTTGACACGAGCAACCAGTATCATTGACACAAGCAGGTTGGTGTGATAGTATGCTCGTATGATTGGAATATACCAAATACGATGTGTCACCTCCGGGAAACGATACATAGGAAGTTCAGCCAAGATTAAGTCGAGGTGGAAGCGTCATATTCAGATGCTCAATAGGGGTTGTCATTTCAACCCTTATCTTCAGAACTCATGGAGCAAACATGGTCAAGACAAGTTTGTATTTGAGGTCTTACTTGAACTTGGTGTTGATGATTATTTACTTGAATGGGAGGAGTTGTTCTTTCGTGCTGATAAGCCAGAACTCAATGCCACGTATGTAGCAGTCGGTTCTCCGTTGAAAGGAAAGAAACACACAGCGGAGAGCAGGAGGAGGATGACTGATGGGCAGTATGCTTACTGGGAAAGAAGGCGCAGAGAGGGTGGAGGAAAACTTACGGAGACGCATAAGAAGAAGATTCAAAAGAAGGCTTTCGGAAGGAAACACTCTGAAGAATCTAAGAGTAAGATGGGTGAGTCTGCAAAGTCCAGAAGGATGACGAAAAAGATAAGGGAAGGAAACAGGAGGGGAGCAGCCAAGAGGACAGGGAACAGGGGAAGATTCAATCCTGACCTAAATCGAAATGAGAAGTTGTATGATGCGATTAAGGATGGAGGTTGGTCGTTCAAGAGACTTGGTGGTGAGGTTGGATTGTCGGCGCAGGGTCTCCACAATGTCGTAATGGGAAAGGTAAAGAAGCCAAGCAAGCATATTGTTGAGTCTCTTTGTTCAATACTCGGTGTCAAAAGGGATGAGGTTGGATTGTAGTGGGTGTTCGCTGACCCGCAGGTGAGGTTGCCGATAGGGTTCAACGAAGGTCGCCTGGTGTGGGAGGGAAACTCTCACGGGTCGAAACAGAGAGATTGGCCTGAGGAGAAACGACCAGCAGATTGCAAGCGGATGTCAGAGGAGGAAGTGAAGGCAGAAGTGAAGCGGAGATATGGGGTCTGAAAAAAGTTTACTTTTTTCTTGAAAGACTTCTTCGCTCGTGTGTATAGTGTGTCAGTGATTGGGAGATAATCCCAAACGGAGAGATAAGAACAATGAGTTTGAAACAACATACGATTACGAAGACAGCCCCAGCCACCCCGGCATGGGAACAGGGTGAGAAGCGCCCTGATACCATCAGGGGGTTCCGGTGTCTCCGGGAGCGTATGACGTAACCAAGACACATAGCGAGAATAGGAACCCTCTGAAGCCGAAAGGCATCAGGGGGTTTTTTGTTGGACAGATTCAGATGGATGCGTAGCTCAGTTGGGAGAGCATCTGACTCTTAATCAGAGGGTCGTGGGTTCAAACCCCACCGCATCTACCAGGTTTAGAAGATGGCGGGCGTGGTGTAAAGGTCAGCACGTTTGGTTGTGGGCCAGAAAGTGCCAGTTCGAGTCTGGTCGTTCGCCCCATTGTTCTTTGAAAAATTGAAGATAGGCACCTTCAGCACAGAGGGTTACTTCCATATT
>Ga0307376_10002820_pt1 | contig 16617 bp, 17 predicted proteins | sample TR2MG_FD_202536 | JGI IMG/M metagenome (GOLD analysis project Ga0307376, IMG submission 202536) | Soil microbial communities from Risofladan, Vaasa, Finland - TR-2 | ecosystem: Environmental > Terrestrial > Soil > Coastal area > Acid sulfate soil | place: Finland: Risofladan, Vaasa | collected...
AAGTAGAGCTCGAACAGCCTTCATGAGTGCAACGAGGAGCGCCCATACCTTACTTACCGTAAAGGAAAAGTATTGAGGTTCCCCCACGGAGAAGTACCCGTCAGCCATCAGACGCCTCGCGGCTACTCGCTGAGCCATCGTGTTCATCGAAGGAATCCCTCCAAATACCGCGCGGCTACAGACTTGGCCTGTGGACCGAGCGGGATCTTGTGGAGTTCGGGCATCCCCCACACCTCCATCTCATCGAAGTCCCAGTCGCCCTCGGGAACTTCATCTTCCCACTCCGAATCCATGCCGGGCATGTACGCCAACGTGACATGTGGTTTGAACTCGGGGAACTTGTCACCCACCTCGATGCCGGCATCCTGGAGCTCCTGCTTCACACGGTGCTTGAAACCACTGAGGTCCTTGTCGAATTTCACGGAAACGTGAGGAACTCGACGGTCCTTGTCGTGGTGGTCGAAGTACTCGAGCTTGTCGAGACTGGCGCGGCACTTGGGCCACCACTTACGGAAAACCTCTTGGAGGGTTTCGAGCAATAGTTCCTGCTCCGCCTTGTCTTTGAAATCCCCGATGTACAGGAACGTGACATGGGAAGGGGAGTCATCGTCCTCACCAAGGCCCGGGAACTTCTTGGCAAGCTCCTTCGGCAACGGGATGAACAGGCCCACGGACTCGCCGGGGCCAGTCTTCGTACCAGTCGCTTTGGCGATTTTCACGGTGCGCTGAGCGAGCAGCCATTTGGCAGCCACGCGTTTCGTGAAATTGTGGTCGGACGGTGTGGACACAAGGAGCCCCTGCTAGGGGCGCCCTGATAGCCCGAAAACCGTCCTAGAACCGTGGCCCGACACCGGGCTCCTCGGGCTTCTTGTAGTCGAGCCCCAGGTTGTCGGCGATCTTCTGAACCAGGTCGGATCCCTCGGTAAGCTGGTCGCCCACGCGGCCGTACGCAGACCGCAGGACCTCGTGGAAAGCGGAATCGTTGAAAGTTGCGAAATCGCGTTCCAAGCGCTCTTTGACGACCACGGGGTCGATGTTGAGCAAATCGAGGATCGTTTCCACGTCCAGCGAACCCTTCTGGTAGAGCTGGAACAACGCATCGAACGTGTCCTGGTTGTCCCGCAAGGCAAGCCTCGTGAAACTCAACCGGGGGTAAATCACCACATCCTGGCCATCTTCATCGGTTTCGATGAAGCCCATCCGCTTGCACATGGGCTTGAAGAAGTACTCCTCGGCCAAACGCTGGATGTTCTCGCGCAAAAGCATGTAGCGCGTGTTGATGACTTCGAGGTTGATGCGGTCTCCGCTGTAGCTCGACTCACCGTTGAGCAGGGACTCCGTGACACCCAACCCAGCGTAGAGCTGGCGAGCCACGAGGTCGTACTCACCGGTGAGCTCCAGGAGACGACCATTCGAGTTCATTTCCTCCCAGGTGACCTGGAAGTTGGTGACGATCGAGTAGTCCGGGTCCTGGAGAGCCAGATCGATCTGGTCACGCAGGGCCTCGGTGTCGTTCTCGTCCATGTCCTCGGCGTACACAAGACGAATGGGCGTCATGTGCCGTGAGGCGATGGAGGTCTGAGCCTGACGCAGCTTGTCGAAGTAAACAAGCGTACGAAGGCAGCGCTGGAGGATGCTGTGGCCGCGCGGCTCATACTGGCTCTTTTTGTTCGCCATGTAGTGGACGAACGAGCCCCCATCAGGATCTGTAGATAGCGGGATGTTGTCGCCACGGCGAAGGGCGTCCACAACGGTCGGGTCCATCGAGTTGGCTACACGCTGGGCGTTGCGATCTCCCTGGTCTGCCATCTCCAAAACGTGCTTGGTTTTGGCATCGGGAATGAGCTCGATGATCACCTCGTCGGTGAATGGAAACGTCTGAATGTGGACCTGCTCGGGAGGCAAGATGCGAATCTTCGTCCACCCCGTGTAGTTCTTCTTCTGCCACGCAATCGTGTTCTCGATGGCGTCGTCGCGCTCGATCCAGTCCTCGGTGAGGGTGCCGTCTGCTTCTACGCGACGCACAACCTTCTCTCGGATCTCCCGAGGCATCTCAGGGTTGGCATCCTCGCAGAAGATGTAGACCTCACCGATGAGGTAGTAGTCGTGAACGATCTCGATCAGGCGTTGCAGCAGCCCGATTTTCCCGACCCATTTTTCGCAGAAACGTAGGGCCGCATCGGCTAGTTTCTTGCTCTTGGCTGCAGGCCGCGCGAGTCGAACTTTCGACAACGGCAGTTCGGTGTGCAGGTCGATGGCCTGCCCGACGAACGGCTCGTTGTTGTAGAAGAACCGGTAGTAGTTCCACTGCTCATTGAGGCTCTGCGGGAGCTCAAGAAAGTCGGTGGAGAGCTCGGGAGAATAGAAGTTGCCACCACTCGCTTGAGCGACGGCACCACCTCCCATATTTCCACCGAATCCGCCGCCGCCACCGCCTCCACCGCCTCCTCCAGAAAAGGAAGCGACACGGGCACGGAAACTTCCAGGACCTCCGGAACTCTTCATCGATCCGGCGACGACTCGTTTCGGTTTCCCAATGGAGATGTTGGGGCGGGTGTTGGGGACCTGCGCAACTTCACGGGCATCCTCGTTGGTGCGTGAAGTAGGTGAGGCGGATCCTTTGACGGCGTTAGGGGTCCCTTCGGCTGGCATTTTTCATCTCCTTTTTTGTCCTGGGGTTCTGTGTTTTGTGGGTTAGGTGCCTACGTCATCCAAGTCGAGATCAACGTCAGGTACGTGAAAAGTGCCTCGGCCGATTTGGCGCAAGGCGGAAAGGGCGCCCTCAATGGAACGCCGAACTCGAAGCTGTTCGCGGCCTTCTTGGGAGTGACGGGGAAGAGGAACGGCAACTGCGTCTCTGAGAGCCGCTTGGAGCTCCCTGGAAGCCGCGGCGACATGGTGGGCCACCTTGCCCTTGGCCTCCGTAAGAGCGCCCTGACGGCGCTGCTTGACCGCTGTGGCCTGCTTCTTCTGGCGCTCTCGGCGCTCACGGATCCGCTTCTCTTTGGCCTCGTGGCGATGTTTGCGGTCCGCGAGGACTTCAGCACGCATCTCCTCGTGCTGAGCCGCACGCACAGCATCCATGACCTCACGGATAGTCTGGCGTCCCGTGACCGGGCCCTCTTCGGGCTTTTTGTCGTTCGGGTCAGTCATGGCTGCTACCCACCCTACCGAAAGGGTTCACGCTTGGTGATGAATCCTTTCTTAATCGCGATTTTCAGAATTCGACGAAGCAACACGATGTCGCGTACGGACCCCGTGAAAAGGCGCTCCCAAGACCCACCCGCCCGAGCAAAAACCCTGGAGACGTGGTCGTACTCCGAAGGGTTGTGATGCACTGGCGTTTTCGCCAAAAACTCTTTGAGCTGTAGGCGGATGAACCGATGATCCGCGCGTGACGGATCGTTGGGCATGATGCCTTTGTTCATCGCTACCACCTCCGCTTGCGCTGAACTTGGCGCTTGGGATCCGACCCTCCGAGCATTCGCTTTCGATGGGCAACTCGTTGGACCGACGAAGAAACTTGAGGCTGTCCTGGGTAGGCCGCTGTCTTCGACCGGGCGATGTGCTTCATCTTTCCGAGATGCAAGCTGGCAAGGTAGATCGAACGCGCCAAGGCGTCCGCCATGTCGTCGTGTTTCCCGACCGTCTGGGGCGCCTGGACATCAACGATGTACTGACTCTTGTACGTGGCCTGGAGGGACAGAATCTGCTCGATGTAGGGCAGATGCTCGGGAGGCTTCTCCTCACGAGCGATGTACTTGGCACGCTCACGGTCATCGATGTCGTAAAACACAAGGCGCGGTGAACCGCCTACCCGGTCCCACAGCATCGACTTGAAGTTGGCCCAAATGTCGGACTTCTCCCGAGGCGTGAACAGCTTGCCTTCGAACATGGACAAGCCCTTCTTGTGGAGCGCTTGCTCCAAAGGGATGGCCGCATACTGATCGAAAAGACCCCGGTGGAAGTGGAAACGACGCGACAGGAGATGAATCCAGGCCGCGATTTCCTCGAAATCCAACCGGTCGACATTGGCGAAGTCGCCTACCCCAGCTTTGATTTCCCCGATGTAGTCCAAAACGATGCGCGACTGCTCATCGATGTGGGTGATCGCGATCGCGCTGGCATCGTTGACGAGACCAAGGTCGAATCCAACGAAGTATGGCGTCCGAGCCGAACCCCGACTTTTGACACGATGGGACTTGTCGATACAATCGAGGAGGTCATTGGCATCGTCAAGCCAACCCAACGTCCGGTCCGAGAAATCCGCACCGAATTCCTGTCGGAACATGCGTGGATCGAACGCGTAGTGCTCCTTGAAATATGACGCCGGGATGGTCGGGTTGACCTCCCAGGTCGGTGCCTGGACGCACAAGATGTTGTCGGCAGCCTCGCCGCCGCCCATGCCCTGCATGAACTTCTGGTAGAAGAGCCCCTGCTTTCCGAGCGGGGACGAGATCATGATGATGCGGCCGTCCGAGAGGGTCTCGTCCATGCCGTCGATGGGCTCACCAAATTCGTTCTTGGGAGTAAACGCCGCGTTCGAAGGCGACACCGCTGCGTAGACCTCTTCGGCCGAGCTGCCACCTTGCTCGAGGAAGTGGGCAACCTCATCGAGAATGATGACGATGTTGCCCTGACCACGAAGGCTCTTGGCGTTGCAGGCCGCGAAGAACACCTTGATAGATGCGCGGGCTTGCTGGTTCTCGCTGTAGGCTCCGAACTCTTCGATGTCGTGCGGCGTCTGGAAACGCGCATAGGACATCGTGTTGTTGGCCATGTAACGACGGAAAAAGTTGCACTTCGAGAAGTGGTGGCTCACCTCTTCGTACAAAAGACCCGCTTGTTCCTTGCCGGTCGCGACGGACACGAGGCGGATGGGGTTCGAGGGCGCAACGCCGTAGTAGTTCTGCGGGTTGCCCTTGTTGATGAGCTTGTACGTCTCATACGCGGCAATGCACGCGGAGATCATCGTCTTGCCGGAACGGCGACCGATGGGCAGGATCAGAGTGCGGCGCTCGTGGCCCGGAACAACCTCTTTGATGTTGCAGCGTTTCTCTTCGTACAGAAAGGCCAAGTACTCGGCCTCTGTCATCCACTGCTCGTTCTCCCGCTTCCAGTCCGTGATCTTGAAACGGTTGTCCGGATTGTTGTCGAGCTCAAGTCCGTAGTGGGCTTTGAGGATGACCCGCTGAACCGGGAACAGCTTCATACCGAGTCCCCAATCGGACTCGATGAACGTGATGATGTCTACAACCTCAGTCTCGCTCTTACTTTGGCGACGACCGGCATTGAGCGCGATGCGAGCGAGATTGGCAGCAGCCCCCTTCTTCCTGGCCACGTTACGCCCCCTTCATCTTGTTGCGCGCTTCTTGCTCCCAGGTCTCGTCGGCCATGCGATCCGAGAGACGCGAAAAAACGGTCTCAGCCTGATCACGACCAATGCCGCCAGCCAACATGGACTCGCGGAACGTGTCGGTCATGAACGCAAACAAACGTGAAAAGGCCGGGCTATCCATGTCGACGGAGTTGCCCGAGAGTTGGTCTTTGCGCTTGAGGTACGCATCACCCAACGCCTTGAGGGCGCTGATGCGACGAATGGAGAGCTGGCTTGTCTCCTTGCCCTCGGCCTCGGCGATTTGACGTTCGAATTCCAAGGAAGCAGCTTCTTGCGCAAACCCTCGCATGACGAGAAGGAGGATGTCCTCCGACTCAACGCCCTGCTCGATCTGGAGAAGGAGAGGGTCGTGGTCCAGGAACGCGACTTTGTTGGCCTGCGTCTGGGCATTCTTGGGTGTCGTAGGCTCAGGTGCCTTCGGCAACGGGGTCGCTTTCTTGCGACCCGGCACCTTGTTCATCGTGATAGGTCTGCCTCCAATGAGAACAAGCGTGTCGGTAGGAAGGATCTTGGAAAAATCCTTCTTGTCCGCGTCCACCGTCCGGTACTTTTTTTGGCCCTTGTCGTTCTCGACCTTGACGCGCACGGCATCAAGGGGAATGAGCGCAAGCTCCTGGTCCCGGGTGAGTTTCGTGTCCTTTGCTGCTGCCATACGAACGTCCTAGTTAAGGAGCCACTCCGTTGGGCACGCCCGCAGGCAAGATAGTGGTGGGATCGATCGGACTTGCAGGCTGCAAGAACCCCAGAACCCCATCCTCTTGAAGGTATGCGAACGTGAAATTCAGCTCGCCGCCACGATACGCCGCACTGAATTTCAGCTCCATCTGGCCCAAAGGACCCTCCACCGTCACCGCAGCACCAACGGCTACAGCCGAGTACCCGGGCAACGAGTCGATCGCCGCCGCGATGTTCAACGCAGTAGCTGCGGCACCACCTCCGGTCACAAAGTCTCGATTGGAGACGAGCTCAAAGGGGCCCACAAACAGGCTGGCGGACTGGCCCACAAACACATCACTCGCAACCGTCACCTCTCCCTGTGGAGGATCGTTCGGAGGGAAGGGATTCATGATCCCCAACTGCGTTTTGGTGAGCAACGATCGAGCAGGCGTTGAAGTCCCACTGACGTGGTCGCTAGCGAACCCGAGAGTCTGGATGTTTTGGAACACGAACCCCGTCCGCGTTTTGGTCGGAGGCATGTTCTCCGTATCAGAACCGGTGAGCAGACTCGGAGTGGGACGCGAGAAGTTTGCAACCAGAAGTGTGTACGGGGCTTGTGCTGTCGTGGCCATGAGCTACTCCTTCTTGAGAGAGGCCCAGTCGTCGGCTGCCATTTTGGCGGACTCCTTGGACCGAAGCACTTGCCGGAGCAGGTACTGGTTGGTCTCGTGTTCGTTGGCGGTGGCCATCAGGAAATCGTCCATCCCAAGGCTCATCTCACCCATCGATTTGAGTTGCTTGTAGACGCGTTCGCAGATTTGCTGAAAATCCTGCTCGGAAAGCAGCCCTCTCTTGTGGAGGCAATCCGTAGTACTCCACCGTCGGATGAACGACTCGAACTTGGCGCCCAGATCGAGACCATTCACGGCATCAAGGCCGTAACCGGCGACCATTTTCTCCGCGAGCACGTCCGTCTGTTTCTGCACACTCTCGTAGAGGCGTTCGAACATCAGGTGGTCGCCGTAGAACGACTGTCCTTTCACCTGCCAGTGGGACTCCTGGTAGCTCCAGTACTGAGCACGCAGACATCCCAGGAGCCATTGCAGAGCTTCGACTGCAACCTCTTTCGGAGGAAGCCCCTTCGCCGGGGCGACACCGGGCATGAAAGACCAGTGGTTCATCAGAATTCAATCCCCCCTCCGAAAAAGATGCCATCAAGCATCTCGGGATCGGGTGCTGCGGTAGTCACGTCATCGAGAGCTCCGTTGTGCAGACCGAACTCGTACGCAGAAGCCATTGCTTCCGCACCCACAGCGAACAGAGCCGCAGTGGATTCCTGGTCGCTCATCGCGTGGCTCGCCAAGTTGAGACTTTGGAATTCCTTGCGGATCTCAGGGCTCAACTCGTCGATCAGCTCTTTGTTGTATTTCTGGCACGCACCATTCGCGTTCTTGAACACGCAAGAACCGCAACGCTCCATCGCCAGGACGAACTTGAGTTGATTCGCACGGTGCTTGAGAGCGCCCTGCTCGCACCCGGCAGTCCCCTCGGGACTCGCGTATGCAGCGGCCTCGACGTACAGGTGCCCGGAAACACCTTCATGCTCGCTACGGATCTTGGCAAGCTGCTGGTCGCCGGCCTTGCGAACCTTGTGGTCCAAACGAAGCTGGATCAGTTGATCGAGCTCAGACCCAGCCATGCCTTCGGTCATCTGCTGGCGAACCCAACGAGCAGCCTTGCGGATCTCCGTGGCCGGGACCGAAATCTCCGGGGTCGAAGCAATGTGACGAGTGCGCTTCACATCGTCGTACTGCTTGACCTGGGCAACCTTGGGATTGAGAGCGCTCGTCTTCTGGAGGATGTCCTTGAGAAGCGGAGAAGCCAGGAAGGCTTCCTGCTGAGTCAGCGTTTCACGAATGAACGCCGCAAGCCGTTTGCCCTTCAAGCCACCATTGATCTTGGCCTTGATGAGCCGAACCTTCTGAGTGATCTGGTCCTTAGCGACACGGTCCCGAACCACTTGATGGCCCGCCTCCCACTGCGAAGCAGCCTTGTTCAGCTCAGCCCATGCGGCTTCCTTGGAGATCGTCTCTCCTTGAACGAGAGGAGCCGCGCCCTGGTAAGTCGCCTTCTTGACCGTCAAAGCGATCTTGGCGGCGGCCTTGAGGATGTCCTTGGGAGGGGCGTTGGACGAAAGAAGACTCTGGGCCTCCTCCGGCGTCACCAAGTGTGCCTTGACCATGGCACCCACGCGCTTCACGACCTTCTCAGCGTCCTTCTTGTTGTGACGCTCGGTCATGTCGAGGACGACACGATGCGGGATGGTGAACTCGACCAACGCCTTCTTGGCCTCGGCAGCGGTCACCTGGTCCACCGGCATCGTGTGCCGGTTTCGGCTGGGCTCGATGTCCAGCCTAGGGCTTTGACTTGCCGCCAAGAGCCACGTTTGCAGGTACTCGCGCGGTCCCTGTTTGCTGGCCCTTTTTGGCTCCTTGCGCGTAGCTCGAAGGCTGATCGCGTACCGTTGAAGTTCGTCGGCCCACGGGATTTCGTTTGGATGCCCGACTACTACGAGATTTAAAGCAGTTGCACATGATTGGCAGTCCTCTCCCTCAGCAGCGATCAGGTAACGGCAACCCTTGGCTGCCTTCTGGAGCTCCTTCGCCCATTTCCCGTGCTGGAGGCGCGGGTAAGCAGAAGCACGAACGTAGACGTTGCCGGAAAGACCATGCTCAGACTGGATCGCCTGAACAGGCTTCACGATCTGGCGAGCGAGCTTGGGACCCATGGCATCAAGCAGTTTTTGCTTGATGTGGTCCATCGACTGCCCAGCAGCCGAGCGACGCATCGCCATGCGCACGAACGACGCCAATTTGTCTCGGTTCAGAGGATCGTCGTCCTCTTCGTGCTGCATCGCATCTTCGTAGGTCAGCGAGGACCGGTCATAGAGATCGACGCGCATGATGCCGTCGGTGCGGTCTCCCCAGGCTTCTTGAAGCTCGGGGATTCCGTTGTCGACGGGCTTGTCAGGAAGGCGAGAAGGGTCCTGGTAGGCATCCGAAAGCCAGTTGTGATCCACAACCCCCACGTCACTGCGATCTACATCCGGCGCCAGCCGGGCAACGATGCCCAGGGCTGCCAGGTCCATTGCACCCTCATCGTCCTGGTGGAAAATCTCGAACGCTTCTGCGGGAGCGTCGTCGATCTCCAACGCGACCATCAGGCCGTCAGGGAGTTGCGCCATGCCGGACTCGGAGGGCTGCGGCACGGGGTCAGCAGCAGGGTTCTCTTTGAGCCCATGGCCGTACTCCATGTCATGCCAGAAGCCGTCCATCATGTAGTTGGAGCCGTAGTTTTCGTTGAGCTCGCTCGGAAGTTTCGATTCGTTCTTGGACATCAGTCTTGTCCTTTCTCGGCGAGCCATTTGTCGGCGATACGGGAAGTCGCCAACTTGAGGCGAATTTCACGGGCGGAGGCTTGACGGTTCATGGTGATGGGAACGGTCTCCTCGTTCTCGGTCTCACTTCCCCAAGAATCCCAATCATCGGGGTCCACCAGTTCAGGTTTCTCTCGGGACTTCTCGCCGTCCTTGTCTTCTTTGCCCTGGTCGAATTCTTCTGCCATCTCTTGCTCGGCCCACTCTTGGGGATCCGAACGGATGGACTCCGCGTCACCGATGATCGCCTTGATTTCGGCCTTCTCGCCGTCCTCTTCCTGACGCGACATCACCGACCAGTGAGGTGCATTGATCTCGTCGTAGATCGTGTCTGCCAGGGCCGACAATGCCTCGACGCAGTTCATGTACTGCTTGCGCATGTCGGCGATCTTCTGGATGTACCCGCGACCACCCATGGCGCCGTCAGGACTCACTCGAGCCGATTTGATTTTGGCGAACCGGTTGTAGCCGGACAGCGTGTGGCCCAAAGCAGCCAAGGTCGCTCGAAGGATCTTGGCGAGTGGCTTCTGGTGACGAGGGCTGTAGTTGAAGTCGTTTGGAATTTCACGGAGCGACGGAGCGATGTCGTTGTAGGCCCAAGAGCCAACATCGTCGCCACGGTCCTTCTTGAAAATAACCTCGCCCGCAGTTTTCGTGCGTGCTTGGCGAGCCAAGTAGAGAGCCGCAACGCGCTTTGAGTCTGGGGTGGTCACAGTGAATGTCCTGCCAAAGGGGGGCCTATAAGGCGAAAACCATCGATCCGGCCTGGATCAGAAGAAGCGCTAGTGGCGCAAGGGCTAGACCTTGAGCGGCTCGCCCGTATCCTTGAAAAGTCGGGAGATCACGAACTCTCCTCGATCAGTCGTTTCGAAGCTCCACAGGTCTCGCGTGGCCTTGTGGACGAGATCGTTGTCGTCAGAACCCCACCGGAGAAAACCCGAAAGATCTCCAAGGTTTGCCACTCGACGGCTAAAGTTGGACGCGACCTTTGTGTTGGTCGTGGCCGAACGGAGGAACTGGGGGTCGACTTGGAGGAATTGTCCGTTGTCGAATTTCACGAAGATCAAACCGTTGAGGCTGGTCTGGTCTCCCTCGGCGGTACGCACCATGACGATGGTGCCTTCTGACCCATCCGCTGGAGGATCGGCCCACTGGAGGACGCTGCCGATGTTCGTGATGAACGCGACCCGAGTTCCAACGGTCGCCGGCAGTCCAAAGGCGTTAGCAGCGCGACCCTGATCCGTCAGAGAGCGCAGCCCCTTGTTGGCCAGTTGCTCTTCGCGACCCTGTAGGTACACGTCCAACGAGGACGCCGTGGTTCCAAGGCTGAGGCCGCTGTAAAGTTCGTCTTCTTCATGTGCCATTGCAGGTCTCCTAGATGTCTCGCGTGACCACGAACTCCACAGTCGCGGCTTGTGGGGCTCCGAACGCGATGTCGAACCCGAGGGTTGTCTTGGCAGTCACGAACGCAACGTCCGTGATAGCGATGGGAATCACGGGCGAATCGAGAAACACCCGGTAAGCAATGTCGATCTGAGGCTCGTCGAAAAGAACCGTGATCACAGGAACCGCCGCAAACACAGCCGAGCCTTGGAAAGTGGTCTCCTGCAACGTTCCAGTGCCAGCACCGACAAGAGCTCCACGCGTGCAGTTGCTCAGCACCATCGCAGGAGCCACACCGCCGACTGTCATAGGTCCGAAGGAACACCTGCGCGCTGTGAAACTCTGAGCTGGGGCTCCGCCGCTGTAGACCGTCGTGCCCACCACAGTGCAGTTGCTCATCACGAGGCTGCCAACCCCCGAGTAACCCGTGGTGAAGCCCGTTGCCCCGATTTGGACATCTGCCATCTCGTAAGCAGAGGTTCCGATGGAGGGCAAATCTGGGTTGGCACTGTCGTAGTTCAACGAAGCAGTCTCCACCCCAACGCCGATCAAGTTGCAGGCCGCGCAATCGGTCACGCTGAAAGTCGTACCCGTCGCGGCCTCCGTCCAGTTGCCACCGCGCACGTACAAATTGTTGATGGCCGAGGCACGCAGAGTGAACCCGCCGGCAACCGTGGGGACCAGGTCGCAATCAAGGATCTGGATCAAGTCGTCACCAACCGTCGATCCAGGACCGGAAGCGGTGCCGCCGGTGAGGGTCGCCCCAGACGGGATAATCACCAACACCACCGTGCTCGAAATTGTGATGGCGTTACCCGCCACCCCGTCTGCCAGCGCTCGGATAGTCACGACCGTTCCTGACACCGTCGCTTCCACGATGGTGGATACGCCGTTGACGGGGTCATTGATTGCCAGCGCCAAGTTCACGGCCGTCGTGGCTTCGTCGGTCCCGAGCTCGAACTCGCCGGGAGCGGGAACCCCACCGTTGGCGATAGCTGTGAACGTGGTGCCATCAACGTCAGCGATGTCGCCGATGTTCGGCACCGACGCGATCGTGAACGTGCCACTCGCAAAGGTCGCGCTTCCAATGTCGATGCACGCCTCAGCCGCCGTCAGGCACTCAATACGCAGGTTCTTAAGGGCGACCCGACGAGGTACGGTACTCACGCCCGCACGCATCCGCACCGTACTGACAGCGCTGGCATTGCGAAGAACGACCGTTCCGATCCCTTGGAGCGTCACGCCATCCTTGAAAAAATACACGTCCTCCACGTAGAGCCCAGGAGCCACCAGGATGGTCCAGGGGTCGTCCACGTCCGCACCCACGGGAACATTGTCGAGAGCTCCCTGGATGGTCGTGATGGGGTCTCCGTTGGCGTCCTTACTCCCACCCTCACCCGTCGGGGAGACGATGAGGGTGTTCTGAGCCTGCTGGAGACCTACAAGCTGGTTGAGGTTGATACCCGCCGGGATGCGGGGGTCGCTGAACCGGAGAGAGCCGTCGTTTTCGTCGGCTTCGAGAAGGCGTGGTCCAACAGGAGCATCGGCGTTCTCGACCTCAAATGCGTCACTTCGAAATGGTGGTTGTACGGCCATGATCTTCTCCTAGACGAACACGTCGTACTGGACCGTTCCGGTGTAAGTAACGTTGAGCTCGAGGTCGAAGCCGGTGGTGGTCTTGTTGGTGACCCGCCAGTCAACGAACTGCCCCACGGGCGTCGCGTACACTCGGTAGTTCGTGTTCGCGAACGGCGTGGCAAAGACGATCGACTGGCTGATTTCAGCGGTGTAAGTGAGGGTTCCGTTGACTGCGCTCGATTGTGCCAAGATGTTCTCCACATCTGCCTTTGCGGCGTTGATTTCGTCGAGCACCTCTCCCGGCACCTGAAGCATTGAGTTGCAGAGGAGGCCATTTGGCGACTTGATGTCCCTCACCCCACAGGTGCCGTCTTGGTTTACAACGATCGTGAACATCCACGATGGGCTACACGGATCATCGATCCGCACCATGTACGTGAAACAACTTTCGAGGCGTGTGCGGACGGCTGCCATTTCACCAAATCCAGTTCGTCTCCAGTCCGCGTTTTGCGAACCACCGCTGCAAGGTCTTTAGAGCCTCGTGATCCGACGACCACACATAGAAACCTTCGAAGTCCTCCTTCACGCCTAAATCAGGAATCGGTTCCACGCTTCCCATTTTGAGCTTGCCGTCTCGAAAAGACCGCAACACCGAGGGATAGTCTTTGGCCAGAGGGTTGAACACTCTGAACCGGTACTCGGGCTTGGCCTTCTTGAGCAGCCATTGGCGAGCCACTGACTTGCTCATGACGACTCGACGTGCTGAAGGTTTATCGGACATAAGTTTCCTGACGGACCAGCAAAGTTGTTACCCGGCGGCGCACTCACCCAGATCGATGGTGACCGCGGGGACAGAAACGATGCCGTCCGGATCGGCGATCTCGTCCGCGATGGGCTTGATCATACCGTTGACGTAGTTGATGGCGCCCAGGGCAGCAGTGCCCTTTTTGCAGTTTGCGCTTTGGAGTTTCACCGCGTAGTGGAGGACCACGACCATCGTCATGCCGCCGATGGTTTCCACCAGCGCTGCAACATCCGCACTTCCGGTGAGTGCGGGAACAGGCTCCTCAGCTTCCTCGGGCTCCTCGGCGGGAGGCTCTTCCGTCGCGGGCTCCTCGGCGGGAGCGGTTTCCTCGGCCGGTGCTTCTTCCGTCGCGGCTTCTTCCGTCGCGGCTTCCTCGGCCGGCGCGACGTATGCCGCGACCATGGTGGAATGCACCGTGACACTGGCGTTCTCAGCACCTGCCTCTTCCGCCGGAGCTTCTTCGGCTGTTGCCCCTCGGAGTGCCAAGCAGTCCGACACGTCGATCTCGACGGCGGGGATGACGATTTTGCCACCCATCTTGCTGGCCAGAACTTGGTTGGCGCTGTCGAACGCGGAGATCAGGGACTCGGAAGCGACGCAGCCGGGGAAATTCTTGGCCTTGATGGCCTCATTTCGACCAATCATCGCGGCCGTCTCACCGCCGCCCAGGGCAACCTGGATCAGGGGGAAATAGTCTTCTGGGTTCGCTGTGCCCTTTGTTGGTCGACAGCCGCCCAAAGCCAAAGGGATGAGCAGGGCTGCTGAAACCGTAAATTTGCCGATATGGGACATGGATAGCCTCCTACCCAGTGGGTCTGGATAGGACGAAAACCGGCCCCTAATCGATGACGTAATGGACCTTCTCGTCCCAAGCGGGGCGATCCACTTCGCGCAAAATGTTCAAGTTTTTCGCGATGGCTTGGAAGATCTGAGCGATTTTCGCCATCCTGGGGCTCTCCGACTCCACCATCCGCTTCGTGGAACGCATGAACCGGTGACGGACTTTCCCCTGGGTGACACCGAGCCGTTTGGCGACCGCGCTTTGGCAAGTCGTCTCGAACATCAACATCATGATCTTCACGTCCTCGGGATCCGAGAGGAACCCAACAAGGACGGTCTCCAGCTCGCCCTGTGATACGTCGGGGAGCGACAACACAAACCGAATTCGTGAAGTTGCCCTCTGGAGCCGATAGCAGACGGTTGGCTGCGAGACTTTGAAAATCTCGGCAATGTCCGTCTGGGTCTTGTGGTTGAAGAAGTAGAGCTCTACGAAATCCGCCTCGCGTGGAGGCAGTTCCCTCATGATGTCCCGGACTCGCTCAAGGTTCCGCGAGGACTCTTCCGTAGGTTCCTCGGTGAGGACCTGATGGAGGAACTCCATGTTGTCAGCGATACTGACTCGACTTTCGAGTTCAGAAGGATCTACAGATCGGCAGTCGGCCCAGTTGGTACGCATTCAGGTCACGCGGTCATCGTCTCCAAAAACACCTTCGGTATTTTTGAGATCACTTCGAGGGATCGCAGCTCAAAGCGGACAACCGCGTGGTCGCCCTCCGAGTCCATTACTACACCTTCTAGCTTACTGTAAACTCCATCCGTGACCATGACCCGCATTCCGGGGACAATGTCGGCCGCGACCTCTTCACTGAGGCGCCTGCGAAGATCGCTAACTTGTGAGTCGTGAATCGTTTCAAGACGCCGAATACCGCGCGCGCCGCGCGACGACATCACCTGTTCAACGATCTTCGTGTGCTCAAGCCGGAAATAGCGCACCTCGTCAAGACCGGTCCCCATGAAGGCGTAACCCTCCATCAAGTGGACCGTGACCCGCTTCCCGTTCTTCTCGTAGACACGGGCCGGCACGAAGACAGGCCAATCATCCTCGACATCAAGCAGCCTGCGCAGCTCGACATCGAGTGACCCTTCTTCGACTAATTTTTCGCCGTGGTGCGTGAGCTCAAGTGCTACCCACGTCGTCCCGTCTCGCCTGTCTGCCACTGATTGACTTCTCCTGTGTCAGCTCAATGACCCGGCGATGCAGTACTTTGGTAAAAGAGGCGATTGGCATAATGCCAAACGCGTCATCTTGTCGTGGAGCTAGTCCTTGACTCATTTGCTGCGCTTGCGGGTTGATGTGGACGCCCATCGAATTCACGAAAGGGCCCTTTGCTATACTACCGGCCTGCGCAGGCTCGTTCTGAGTATCTGTCGTTTTCTGGGGCTCTGTTTTCGGTAAGGACTCGATAGGGCTCGGCGCCGGCTCGGGCGCTGGGGGCACCCTGTCGAGAACCTCGGGGGACTTTTCGAGAAGGACAGGCGCCGGTTCTGGCGCTTCTTCGGTGGCCTGAGCTCGCTCCATAGGAGCCTCCTCAGCGGTCTCCACCGGCTCCGGTGCGGTGCTGGGCTCTGGCTCCGAAACAGGCTCAGGGACACTCACAGGTGTTGTGAGAGCCAAAGGTGTCGGCGCTGGGGCCTTGGGCTGGACAGTGGCGGGGACGGCCACCTCGGTCATTGTGGTCGCCACGACCCGAATGCCGGCACGTTTTTGATGAAGGGCCCCCACGTCGCAAAGAAGCATCGACATGGTCGCGTAAGCTGGACGCTCCGCGAAGGACTGCGCGAACAGCACCAAAAATTCCTTGTGGAGATCTCCCGCCCGCTGGACGCGATCCCGGTCCCAGTACGACGGGACGCTCGCCTGCCCGACGTATGAAAGCCGGTACGCCATCATCGAAATGTCGGCCATCCGTTCGTAACAAGTGGCCGGCGACACTCGCTCGATGAGTTTCTCGACGGTCATCAGCGCACGAGGCAAGTCTGTCCCGATGGCCTCCAGGAGATCCAGATACAGAACGTTCGCGTCCAGGTGAAGGTAACGCTCCACATTTTCACGATCGATCCTCCCCAACATGGAGACGCCTTCGACGGCTTTGATCGAATCGCGAATGTGACACTCACAAACCTCGGCGACAACGGGCAGCACGGCCGAGTCGTACTCCAGCCCCTCCGAATCCAGGATGAACGTGAGGCGCTTCGCGATCTCCTCGGGCGTGTTGAGGGCAATCTTGAACGCTGGAGCACAGCGCGACATGATCGCGGGACGCATCTTCTTCGGCTCCGTCGTACAGAAGATGCAGACGAGCTGCTTCTCTTCGCTGCCACGGATGTTGTCCTCAAGCGGCTTGAGCATCGCATCCATCGCGGACTTGCTCAGCTCATGACACTCGTCAAAAAGGTAGACCTTTCGCTTGCCGGAGAAACTCCCGAACTGCGCCTCCTCCGTGATGCGGCGGACATCGTCCTTGCCGGAGTTCGTAGCGGCATCAACCTCGATGAAGTTCTCGGACGCGTCGTTCAGGA
>Ga0307376_10002823_pt1 | contig 16601 bp, 11 predicted proteins | sample TR2MG_FD_202536 | JGI IMG/M metagenome (GOLD analysis project Ga0307376, IMG submission 202536) | Soil microbial communities from Risofladan, Vaasa, Finland - TR-2 | ecosystem: Environmental > Terrestrial > Soil > Coastal area > Acid sulfate soil | place: Finland: Risofladan, Vaasa | collected...
TGGAACAAAGATATGAAAGCTCCGTGGAATTCCGATTTCCATACAAATATAAACCTACAGATGAATTACTGGCCTGCAGAGGTTTGTAATCTGCCGGAAACATCAGAGATTCTTGCATCTTTCATGGAAAAACTGACAGTCCCGGGCTCTTTGACCGCCACAGAGATGTATGGTACAAAGGGTTGGGTATTTCACCATCTTACAGATCCCTTTGGACGGACTGGCGTTGCTGATGGAGTATGGGGCATAACCCCAATGAACGGACCATGGATGACTTTCCCGGTATATGAACATTTTCTATTCACAGGTGACACTTCTTTTCTTAAAAATTTAGCCTATCCTTTAATGAAAGGTTCTGCTGAATTTGTACTCGGATTTCTTGTTGAATCGCCTGAAGGATACCTGGTTACCAATCCTTCACACTCGCCTGAAAATAATTTCAGAGATAATAAAACAGGAGAGACTTCCGCTCTGACTTATTCAGCTACAATTGATATTGAGATAATAAATACACTCTTCGAGAATTGTATCGAAGCATCCAATATTCTTGGAACAGATAAAGAATTCGCTTCCAGGCTTGAAGCTGCGAAAAAACGCCTTCCTCCCATAGTGATCAATTCAAAAGGTGTAATTCAGGAGTGGATTAAGGATTATGAAGAGCCGGAACCCGGACACAGGCACATGTCACATCTTCTTGGACTTTATCCTCTGGTATTGTTTACGCCGGAAACGCCTGACCTTTTCAAAGCAGCTGAAGCTACTATCGATCGACGGTTATCATTTGGAGGAGGACATACAGGTTGGAGCAGAGCCTGGATAATAAACTTCTTCGCTCGTCTTCAAAATGGCGAAAAAGCTTACGAAAACCTTATTGCATTACTCAGTAAATCAACACTTAACAATCTTTTTGATAGTCATCCTCCATTCCAGATAGATGGTAATTTCGGAGGTACTTCAGGAATTGCTGAAATGCTGATCCAGTCTCATAATGGTGTGATAAGATTACTCCCTGCGATTCCGAAAGAATGGAACAAAGGAGAAGTAAAAGGTCTTTGTGCCAGAGGTGGATTTGTTGTTGATATGAAATGGCTGAATAATAAACTTGAAAAGGTAAAAATATATTCTGATAAGGGCGGAAAGTGCTCACTGATATATAATGGCAATGAACAGGAAATAATTTTGAAAGCAGGACAGGAAAGAGTAATCAGCTTTTAAGTTCAATTTATCTATGCAGACTGAAGCATTCAAGTGGTTTGACCAATGGCTTAAAGTATGAGTATGTCTGCAAATGTAGGATATCTTAAAACAAGATTAAAATTATTGTTAGAGTCATAGAAAAGAGACATTAGGTCCTGGGAAACTAGTTAATTCAACCAAAATAAATACTTAACATAATCACTGAAAACTGAACCCTTATGAAAAAATTCCTTTACCATCTTCTTTTTCTACTTCTTCTTATACCACTAAACCTGTTGGCTCAACAGGATAATGCTCCTGTTGTTGGAGTGAGTGATAAAAGAGTTGAGGTATACGGGCTTAGAAATGCCCGGGTTGTGGTTGATTACCAAACCACTATTGAGAATACAGATATTCTTATTACTGACGGGAGGATTGAATCGATTGGCCCAAAACTCTCTTTTCCAAATGGAACTATCATCTATGATCTGACAGGAAAAACTGTCTATCCCTCATTTGTTGATGTCTATGCCGGCAATTTCGGGATTAAAACTCCTTCTTCAAACCAAAATGCAATGTCGGCGTTTTATTCTCCCCAACAGACAGGCAGATCTTCAACCGTTGCAACTCCCGCGGCACGGGTGGCAGATTATTGGAATGATGGTATACACGCATCATTCAATATGTCTGATGAGTTTATTCCTGATACAAAGGTAGCAGAAGAATATAGACAGATAGGTTTTGGTTCAGTAGTTGCATTTAGAGAAACTGGTATAGCTCAAGGCACATCTGCTCTTGTCAGTACCGGCGATGGTAAAGCCAATACTATAATTATTAAGAACAAAGCATCTGCCAATTATTCATTGCAAAGGAGTCGGTCGGCAGATATGTATCCTGCTGCACAATTTGGCATCATAGCTCTGCTCCGGCAGCTCAATTTCGATGCTCAATGGTATAAACAATTACCTGCTGGTTATTTTCAGGATGATGGTCTTGAAGCATATAATTCTAATCTATCCTTACCTCAGATATTCGAAGTTTCAAATAAGCTGGAGGTACTTCGTGCTGATAAGATCGGTAAAGAATTTGCAATTAACTATATCATTAAAGGTGGAGGTGATGAATATCAGACTCTGAATGATATGAAAAAAGCTGGTAATAAACTGATAATCCCGATCAATTTTCCGGAAACACCGGATGTAAAAGATCCATATGATATGGCTTCAGTTACATATACAGCCTTGAAGCATTATGAGCTGGCCCCGGCAAATCTTTCAGAGGTTTCAAAAGCCGGAATAACATTTGCCATAACATCATCGGATATGAAAAAGCGCAGTGATTTCCTGCCTAACCTGAGAAAAGCTGTCCGGTACGGCCTCTCTGAAAAAGAAGCACTGAAGGCTCTTACAACTACACCTGCTGAGATGGTAGGAGCATCGGGCCTTGTAGGTGCTATAAAGAAAAATATGATCGCTAACCTTTTAGTAACATCAGGAGATATCTTCAAAGATAACTGTGTAATCTATGAAAACTGGGTACAGGGGAAACCTTACAGACTTGTTGATTTGAGGCTCAAGGATATCAGAGGAACATATACACTGAAGATCGACACAACCAGCTATAAAATGGTTCTGTCCGGGACTATTGATAAGACAACAATAAAACTAAACATCGATTCAACGGATGTTAGAGGGGCGACTTTTACACGAGATAATGATCTGGTTAGTATAACCTTCGATAGGGCAAAGATAAAATACAGATTATCAGGTTATTTGTCAGAATCGGATATTAAAGGGAAAGGGCAGCTTGATAATGGAAAGTGGATCTCATGGAATGCTATTTATGAAAATGATGAAAAAGAACCTGCATCAAAACCAAGCAGATCAACACCTCAAATCCCTGTTCTCGGGAAGGTAGTTTATCCTTTTACTGCATATGGAAGGACTGATCTCCCAAAACAGGAAGATATACTGTTTAAAAATGCAACGGTATGGACTAATGAAACAGAGGGAAAGCTTTTAAATACAGATGTTCTGGTTAGCAAGGGCAAAATATCAAAAATTGGTATTAACCTCTCAGATGCAGGTGTCAGGGTTATTGATGCTACAGGAATGCATCTTACTGCCGGAATCATTGATGAACATTCGCATATTGCACTTGATGCCACTAACGAGATGGGACAGGCCATTACCTCAGAGGTCCGTTGCAGCGATGTAATTGATCCTGAAAATCAGAATATTTACAGACAACTTGCCGGAGGTGTTACGGCAGCTCAGCTGCTTCATGGGTCAGCAAATCCTATCGGAGGGCAGTCAATTATAATAAAGCACAGATGGGGACATGATGCGGAAGAGTTAAAGGTAGAGAACCAGGTCGGATTCCTGAAGCATGCTCTTGGTGAAAACGTAAAAAGAACTTCCAATCGCTATCCGAATAGCAGAATGGGTACAGATCAAATAATACGTGATGCATATCAAAGAGCAATCGATTACAATCTAAAATGGAAAACATGGAATAGTATGAAACCTGCAGAAAGAGCAGGTAAAATTCCTCCACGCAGAGACCTGGAGCTTGACGCAATTGTAGATGTTCTAGAAAAGAGGAGCTTTATCACCTGTCATACATATGTCCAGTCGGAGGGAACTATGATCATGAACCTGGCAGAAGACTTTGGAGTTAAGGTAAATACATTTATCCATTTTAATGAAGGTTATAAAATAGCTGACCAGATAGCAAAGCATGGTGCAGCTGCCTCAGTCTTTTCCGACTGGTGGGATTATAAGTATGAAGTATATGAAGGAATAACCTATAATGCAGCCATGTTATTAAGCCAGGGGGTTCTTACCTGTATTAATTCAGATGATGCTGAACAGGGAAGAAGACTAAACCAGGAAGCAGGTAAGATTGTCAAATATGGAGGTGTCCCTGAGACAGAGGCACTGAAGCTGGTAACACTTAATCCTGCAAAAATTCTCCATCTTGACGATAGAATGGGGAGCATCAAAAAAGGTAAAGATGCTGATCTGGTTCTATGGACAGATAATCCCCTTTCAGTTTATGCGAGGGCAAGTAAAACAATGGTAGATGGAACGATATATTTTGATGAGGAGGAGGATGCAAAAATGAAAGAGGAGATAGATAATGAACGTAACAGGATAATTGCTAATATCTTAAAGGAGACAACACAACCCACCGCTACTAACACTACAAATTCAAGACGATGAAAAAAAGGATATATATATCAGCAGTGCTGCTTATTGCAGGCATATTGCAGACAGCAGCTCAAAACCCCGTTGTAGCACCGGCACAGAAAAACCCGGTCGTACTTTCGGGTGGTACAATTCATACCGGAACAGGTGAAGTAATTGATAACGGAATAGTTGCCTTTACAGCCGGCAAGATTACATTTGTTGGTAAATCGGCTGATTATAAAGGCGATAAGAATGGCGTAGAGCTAATTGATGTAACAGGTAAAGAGGTTTATCCAGGGTTAATATTTCCAAATACAAGTCTTGGTTTGGTAGAGATTGGCAGCGGAGTAGATGTTGCTACTGATAACAGGGAAATAGGAGATGTCAATCCTAATGTCAGGGCAATTGTTGCATACAATACAGACTCACATGTCCTTCCTGTTGTCAGATCAAATGGGATTCTTCTGGCCCAGATAATCCCTACAGGATCACTTCTTCCCGGGACATCGAGTGTTGTTCAGCTTGATGCATGGAACTGGGAGGATGCAGCTTATAAGATTGATAATGGTATTCAATTGGGTTGGCCAAGAAAATCTTCATCTGGTGGGAGAGGGGGAGGAGCTTCAGGCAGACCTCCAACAACCGGTACATCAACCTACGATGATAATGTAGAGTTGCTCGAGAAAATATTTACAGATGCCGTCGCTTATGCTGCTATGGAAAACCCAAAAGATGTTAATCTCAGACTTGAATCTCTTGAGGGCCTTTTTGATGGTACCAAAACAATGTTCATCTCTTCTTCTGAACCTAAAGGTATTATTGCTGCAGTATCATTTGGAAAGAGACATGGGGTTAAGAAAATGGTACTTTCAGGAGCTGACGAAACAGCATGGGCAGTAAAGGATTTTCTTAAAGAAAATAATATTCCTGTTTTGCTGGATAATACTCAAAGTCTTCCGAAATATGAATATAGCGATATCAGACTTCCTTTCAAGCTAGCTGCAATGTTTAAGAAGGAGGGCATTCTGGTCGGTCTGACCTATTCGAAACAGGCATATAGCAACCTGCCTTTTGTTGCAGGTCAGACTGTGGCTTATGGGCTTACCAGGGAGGAAGCTCTTCAGACTGTTACTTTAAATACTGCAAAAATATTGGGAATAGATGATATAGCTGGATCTCTTGAGGTTGGCAAGGATGCAAATATTGTAGTGTCAACAGGAGATATACTTGATATGCTAACTAACAATATAGAATATGCATTCATCACAGGTCGAAGTATTATCCTCGATGATAAACATAAAAAATTATACAGACGCTTTCAGGCTAAATATGAGTAATCTGATAAGTCAAAATTATTAAATTGCACCTGAGCAATAATACTACGGTATAATGTTGATACTACAGTCCATCTCATTAAATTTTAGCTACTACCCGTTACTTGTTGTTGTGGGTCTGGCCTGGATCACCCCGATGGCATTGTCGATGCTCAGGATTAAGAGAGTGCCTGCTGTTATTGTGGAGATTATCCTGGGCTATTTTGTTGGCAGATTACTTCTTGAAAATATTAGTCCGGAAAGTATGAATATTCTTGAATTTCTGGGATTAACAGGATTTATCTTTCTTATGTTCCTTACCGGATTGGAAATAGATATGGACCAGGTTGCGGGTTCTTTTTCTCGTAGAAGAATAAAATATTCAAGGTTGATAAAGAATCCTCTGGTAGTAGCGTTAATTTACTTTATCCTTACAATAATTTTGTCCTATTTAGGAGCCATCGTTTTATCACACATTGTCGAAATTAATAATGAATGGTATTTTTCCCTGATTATGGTTACGACATCAGTCGGTATCATACTCCCTGTCATAAAAGCCAGAGGTGAAACATCAGGAGCATACGGTCAGATGCTGATCATAATGGCTGCTGTGGCAGACATCTTTAGTATCATTCTTTTTACTTTCACAGCTTATATATTAAAAAACGGATTCAGGATGGAAATTACTTACATCTTGATCCTGTTTGTATTCTTCTATCTTTTATACCGCCTGGGTATTCGTTTTCAGAATTCTTACGCACTTAAAAAGATATCATTCCAGCTTTCACATGCTGCCTCACAGCTTAACATCAGGGGCACTATGTTCCTGCTTTTGATATTTGTAGTAATAAGCCAGTACATAAGTCCCGAGGTCGTTTTGCTTGGAGCTTTTTTAAGCGGAATCCTTCTGTCACTTTTTCATCATAAGGAAAGATCACTGTTACTTGTAAAGCTTGATGGTATGGGATTCGGATTTTTTATTCCCATATTCTTTATTATGGTTGGAGTAAAATTTGATCCGGGAGCTCTTCATGAGTTTGAACGAACTCTTATTCCGTTTCTGATAATTCTTCTGTTTCTTTTGTTTGCCATTAAGGTAATCCCATCTTTGATTTTGACTAAACAATTTGGAAGCAGGAGAGCATTAGCGGGTGGTTTCCTGCTCTCTTCACGCTTAAGCCTTATAATTGCGGCTTCTGCAATAGGACTTGAACTGGGGGTTGTCTCTCAAGGCTTAAATGCAAGTTTTATAATTATGGCTATCGCCACATGTTTCCTTGGGCCTGTAATATATAATATAATTAACCGGCAAGGGAAGTATCCTGCAGACAGAACTATAATTGTAGGAGGAAGCAGTAAGGGTGTATTACTTGCAAGAAGATTGCATATCCATGGTAAAGCATCAGTAATTATTGAAATCGATGAAAAAAGGTATAAAGAATTGAATTCGAAGGGGTTAAGCTCATGTTTATCTGATGGACTTGATATCAGTACTTATGAGAAATTAAAAGTGACAGCATCAAACTATGTTCTTGTTGAAACCGGTTCGGATGAGTTAAATATTCTTATTTGTGAAATGTTAAGAAAGGAATTTAACCACGAGAAGATCATATCCATGGCCAATAGCAGAGCTGTTGAGCAACAATTGAAAAGACTGGATGTTGAGACTGTAGATGTAAGGAGAGTTATGGCAACCACTATTGAAAACCTGATTGTAAGACCCATTACATATCATGCTCTTATCGAATCATTTGAGAATTTTAGTGTTGAGGAGATTGCTATCATCAACCGCAACATTGATGGACATAAAGTACGGGAAATTGCTTTTCATAAGGATGCAATTCTCATTATGGTGAAACGGGGCACTAACCTGTTTATTCCTCACGGAGAGACTTTCCTTAAGATTGGTGATATTCTGAATATCTTCGGAACAGGAACGGCTCTCGAGAATACAAGGGAATTACTTGGATAACATCCTTGACTGTTGTCACCTGGGTTCCTTCTTGGAGTGAATTTTTACAAGTTGACCAATTAAACAGATGTCATATGAATGTTAGTCATTTTTTTACCGGCTTTGCACTTCTCATTTTTGCCGGTTTCCTCTTTCTTTCTTCCCTGTTTATTGCTGAAGGATCATGGAGGGCTTCATTTAGAAGCCTTATACTTGCTATATTACTCCCTGTACCTTATTTGTTTTTTTCAATATCAGCTAATCCTTTTATTCAGACATCAGGAGCAATTGTAACATTTGTTACAATTTTTTGTCTCATATTACTTGTCATTCCTTTGAAAGGTAGAGAAATAAGATATGGATTAGTTGACAAGGCTGTAATTGACGAACGCGATACAATGTTCTCCAGGAAGGATTTACAACCCGGAACGAAATCATATGATGCGTATTACTTGAATAACCCTGAAAAGGAGATTAAAGATAATATATGGCGGGCTGAACCAGGTTTGTTATCTCCAGGATCACTATTATATAATAAATTGGCATTTGCAGCTGCTGATGCCAGTTTTGATACTGTTAAAACATTTTCGGAATTCAGGGATAAAAAACCTGAAATCACATCGACGGATTTATCAGGGCTCCAGGTGACTGAATTTATAAAAGAGTGGAGTAAAAAGCTGGGAGCTGCTGCTGTTGGATTTACGGAAATGAAAGATTATCATTATTATACTGTTGCAGGAAGGGACCTCCGTTACGGGAGTATTATATCTAAAGAACATCCGTATGGGATTGTTTTTCTTACAGAGATGGATTTTGAAATGGTAATGACAGCACCTCATTCTCCAGTTGTAATGGAATCATCAAACCAGTATCTCCGATCGGCTGCCATAGCAACTCAGGTAGCTGTTATGATAAGGAAATTAGGATACAGGGCAAAGACACATATCGATGCCAATTATGATTTAATTTGCCCCTTGGTGGCAAGGGATTCGGGGCTGGGTGAGATTGGGAGAAACGGCATGCTGATTTCTGATGAATATGGGCCCAGGGTAAGAATTTCAGTTATAACAACCGACCTTCCTGTAAAAATCAATCCTGTCCGATCAGACTCCTCTGTTTTGCAATTTTGTGCTATTTGTAAAAAATGTGCGCTGAATTGTCCTGCTCAGAGTATACCTTCAGGACCAATGGAAAATATTGGAGGAACAATGAAATGGCAACTTAATCAGGAGTCCTGTTACACATATTGGAATCATACTGGAACTGATTGTGGGAGATGTTTGAGCAGCTGTCCATATTCTCACCCAAATACCTGGTTTCACAATATAGTGCGACGGGGTATCCGGAATAATATTATTTTTCTTTACCTGTCAAAGATGCTTGACAATTATTTCTATGGAAAGAGACCATCTGTCACAAAGATCAATGCTCTTCTGCAATGAACCTGTAGAAAGAGTATATTAATTGTAGAACCAGGGGTACCTATAATTTTTTATCTTTGTTTTTTTTATCTCGATGAAGATTATTATTACAGGAACTGCACATCCTTACAGAGGAGGGCTGGCATCATTCAATGAACGGCTTGCCGGTCAGTTCCTGGCTGAGGGATTTGAAACTGAGATTTTTACATTCACACTTCAGTATCCCGGATTTCTTTTCCCTGGAAAGACACAATATTCTGAAAGTCCGGCTCCTGGAGGAGTAAAAATAACAAGAATACTAAATTCAATTAACCCGTTTAACTGGATCCGAACAGGTTATAGAATTAAGAAGGAGAATCCGGATATACTTATTATTAAGTACTGGCATCCCTTTATGGCTCCATGTTTTGGAACAATAGCCAGGTTATCAAAGAGTAAAAGATCAGGAAAACCAAAGGTAATTTGCATCTTTGATAATGTAATTCCTCATGAGAAGAGACCAGGGGACAGGATCATGGCAAAATATTTCATAAGAAGCATTGATGGAGCTGTTGTGATGTCCCGAAGTGTTCATGATGATCTTAATACGTTCCGGGTAGATATTCCTGTTGTTTTTAATCCCCATCCTCTGTTTGATAACTATGGTGAAATAATTCCCAGAGAAGAAGCTCTGGGGAGGCTCAATCTTTCAAACGACTGTTCATACCTGCTTTTTTTCGGGTTTATCAGGGCGTATAAGGGCCTGGATCTTCTATTAGAGGCATTTGCTGATAAAAGGTTGAGAAACAGGAAATTGAAATTAATTATTGCTGGCGAGTTTTATGAAAGTAAAGCGCCCTATCTGGATAGTATTGAAAAATACGGCATAACAAATGACATATTAATGTACGACCGTTTTATAAACGAGGATGAAGTTGCTGTATTCTTTAGTGCAGCTGACCTTATTGTACAACCCTACAGAAGTGCTACTCAGAGCGGTGTTACTCAGATCGCCTACCATTTTGAAAAACCGATGGTGGTTACTGATGTTGGTGGATTAAGTGAGATTATCGCTGATGGTAAATGCGGTTACGTGGTAAAACCAGAACCAAAAAATATAGCAGAGGCAATTTTTGACTTTTTTGACAAGAATAGAAAAAAGTTGTTTACAGAAGGTACAAGGGAAGAAAAAGAGAGATTTTCATGGAATAAAATGACTGCAACAATAACAGAGGTTTTTCGCGAGTGCTCTCACGCCAAATCTGAAAAATGATAGTGACTAATCTATGGAAATTTTCTGAAAGGCAAAACTGGAGATAAAACCTCTAATTAGCAGGTGATATATCAAATATATCAAAACTATGAGGTTGAAATGAGAGGATTTATTAAGTTTGCTTTAACTGGATTTGTGAGGTCTGCTTTTATTCCCGCTAAATCCTATAAGCTGTGAAAGACAGAAGACAGTAAGTTACTAATTAGCAATTAAATAGCAAGATTTATGATTTACAGAAGCAAAGCTCCTTTACGACTTGGCCTGGCAGGAGGAGGCAGCGATGTTTCTCCTTACTCAGACATTTACAATGGAGCTGTATTAAATGCTACAATAGATCAATATGCTTATTGTACCATTGAGGAGACATTTTCGGACACGATAGTTATTCTTGCTTCTGATCTGGATTATAAGAAAAGATATCCTTCTGTTCTGAACCTGACCCTTGATGGACATCTGGATCTTCACAAAGGAGTATATAACAGGATAGTTAAGGACTTTGGTATCACAAAACCTTTATCATTTATACTTACAACTTATTGTGATGCTCCTCCTGGCAGTGGCCTAGGATCCTCGTCAACTATGGTAGTTGCTATTCTCAAAGCATTTACAGAATGGCTGCACCTGCCATTAGGCGATTATGACATGGCATATCTGGCATTTAAGATAGAAAGGATCGATTTAGGTTTCAGAGGAGGAAAGCAAGATCAATACGCAGCTACATTTGGGGGTTTTAATTTTATCGAGTTTTTCAAAGATGATAAGGTAATTGTTAATCCCTTAAGGATAAAACGTTGGGTAGTGGATGAACTGGAAGTATCTATGGTTCTGTTTTATACTGGCGAGTCCAGGTCTTCAGATAAAATCATAAAGGAGCAACAGAAAAATACACTGGAAGGAAAAAAACTTCCAACTGAAGCAACGCATAAGATTAAGCAGAATGCCTATAAGATGAAAGATTTTTTACTTAAAGGAGATGTTGTTCAGTTTGCCAAAGCTCTTGGTAAAGAATGGGAATATAAGAAGAAAATGGCAACCTCTATTACAAACAGAAATATTGAAGAAATTTATGAAGCTGCAATGAAATCAGGAGCTTATGGCGGTAAGGTATCAGGTGCAGGTGGCGGGGGATTCATGTTTTTTACAATTAATCCCACTAAAAGAATTAATTTAATTAAGGTACTTAATCAGTTTAAGGGGAAAGTGTTAAATTTCCATTTTAGTGATAATGGTTGCCATGGATGGAAAATAAATGAAGAATAGAATCCGTCTCAAATGCCATGTGGAATTGTCTCAACTAATTAACCCATTAAAATAATGGAAGCTATAATACTGGCCGGAGGAATGGGAACCCGTTTGCATAAGGTTGTTGCTGATGTTCCCAAGCCAATGGCTCCCATACATGGTAAACCGTTCCTTTTTTATCTTCTTCGCTGGTTAACGCAATATCAGGTTGAAAAATTAATACTTTCTGTAGGATACTTGTCAGGTACTATAATGGATTATTTTGGAAATTCATTTAGCAATATTCCTATTGAATATGTTATTGAAGATAAGCCCTTAGGGACTGGTGGTGCATTAAAATTTGCAATAAAAAGTGCAACAGGAAGTAATGTCTTGATAATCAATGGAGATACTTATTTCCCAATCGATATAGATCTTTTTTATCAGTTCCATGTTAATAATAACTATCTTTTTTCTATTGCTTTAAAACGAATGGAAAACTTTAGTCGTTATGGATCTGTCGAATACCAAGATGACACGATATCGAAATTCAATGAAAAAGAATTCTGTTCAAAAGGTTTTATAAATGGCGGCATTTATCTGATAAACCGACAATATTTTGAATCAAAACAAATGCCTGAAGTCTTTTCATTAGAGAAAGAAATGCTGGAAAGGGAAGCCGAATCATCGGACATCAAAGGAAAAGTTTTTGATGATTTATTTATTGATATTGGAATACCTGAAGACTATTTAAGAGCCAATACTCTTTTAACAAACTTGTAAGAGCAATATTTAGAGATGAAGAAAGCACTATTTTTAGACCGGGATGGGGTTATTAACGCGGATAATGGGTATACTTATCTTAAAGAAAACTTTGTTTTTATTGAAGGAATTTTCGATTTATGCAGAAAATTTTCTAATGCCGGATACTTAATAATAGTTATTTCTAATCAGGCAGGAATAGCTAAAGGTTATTTCACTGAGGCTGATTTTAATGAGCTTACCAAATGGATGATTGAACAATTTAAAAACAATGGGGTGACTGTTACAAAAGTATATTATTGTCCTCATCACCCGGGTATTACAGGGCCATGTCAATGTCGCAAACCTAACCCGGGAATGATTTTGCAGGCAATAAAAGATTTTAATCTTAACATTTCAGAATGCGTTCTGATCGGAGATAAGGAAAGCGATCTTGAAGCAGGACGGAATGCCGGCATATTGGAATCGAATCTCAATCTTTTTACCAACAGAAGCTTTCATAATTTAACCCCTAAAAATATATAAAAGGGGAGAAAATATTCAAATATTAACTTTGTCACTTATCAGATATTTATTCCTTTCTGAGGAATTGCGGTTAACAAGTTCCCCTAGGAAGCCTGTAAGGAAGAGTAGTGATCCGATTATCATAACTGTAAGGGCAATGAAAAAATAAGGACTGTTAGTGACAAGTGGTGCTCTGGTATGGTGATAGATAAATACCAGTTTCCTTATACCAAGATAACCTGCCATAATAAATCCTATTAAGAACATAAGGCTACCCAAAGAACCGAAAAGGTGCATTGGACTTTTCCCAAAACGGGTTATGAATCCTATAGTTAATAAATCGAGATACCCTTTTACAAATCTGTCAAGTCCATATTTTGTCACTCCGTATTTTCTTGATTTATGTTCGACGACCTTCTCTCCGATATTTCTGAATCCTGCTTCTTTAGCCAGCATCGGTATATATCTGTGCATCTCTCCAAATATCTCTATGCTTTTCACAACTTCAGAGCGATAAGCTTTAAGCCCGCAGTTGAAGTCATGAAGTTTTATCCCTGATGACCACCTTGCTGTACTATTGTAAAACCTGCTTGTGATACGTTTGATAAAAGGGTCATATCTTTTCTTTTTCCATCCCGAAACAAGGTCATAACCATCTTCCCGGATCATTTTAACAAGGTCAGGTATCTCATCCGGGCTATCCTGCAGATCGGAATCCATCGTGATTATAATATCTCCTGTTGCTTCACTAAACCCTGTATGAAGAGCAGCTGCCTTTCCATAGTTCCGTCTGAAACGGAAACCCTTAATATTTTTGTTTTTCACTGCCATTACCATAATCTTATCCCATGATGAATCAGTACTGCCATCATCAATGAAGATAATATTATAAGTGAGGTTAGCTGATTTGCAGACTTCCTCAATCCATTCAGCTAGTTCCTGAATTGATTCCTCTTCATTATATACAGGGATAACAACCGATAAATCCATTAGAATTAAAATCAGATTAGTTTTCAGGAGAGTCAATAAGAGGATTGCCTTCTTTTCTGACGAATATGCTTATAATCAATGAATAGATGACTCCACCAACTACGGAGCTTAATATACCTAAAGGTGCCATTATTGCAGGTTTCAATATTTTTGCCTGTATACTCATGCTGGCATCAACTGCAGCCTGAGGCATCCCTCTTTTTAAATATTCTTCCTCCATAAAGGCAAGTTGTTTATCCAGAAGTCCTGTATCTATTACTGTGTAAAGTATATAAGTAAACACAGCCATAATAATTCCATAGTAGAGGAATATAATTGTGCCGGCTCCAACTGATTGTCCATATGTTATCTGACCATGGCGGAAATTATCACGATAGGATTTGAGAAGATAAAACAACATAGCAAGTTGAACCAAAATGAAAACAAGTGCCTGCACTTTATTGAACGACAGGTCAAGAAACCACATGACAAGACTATAAACAATCCCAACCAGGCCTAAGATCAGGCCATTCGTTAAGTTAGATTTCCAAACATTGACTTTTTCTTCCATAATAATAAATTATTGAGTCTATAATTTGTAAAACGATTATCAACAAATATAGTGGAAAAAATAGAAATTTGAGTTGTAGTGAAAATTGAATAATTTTTGCCGACTTCATAAAATATTGTACTTTTGTACAGGGTAAGTCTTATACGACCAGCTCCTGCTGAACTCCCCCAGGATCGGAAGATAGCAAGGGTAGGCGGTTGTAGCGGTGCGATATAAGTAGCTTACCCTTTTTTTATACTTATTATTATAGTCCCTGTCTGTCTGAAAGACTCGTTAAGGATCAATTTATATGAGCATTATCGCAACTTTACAGGAGCAGGGAGGTTAAATTATTGTCACTTCAATCTCTAAACTCTTTTTCCTATCTTTGGCGGAATTTTTACTACCATGCTTATACGCATTTATGAAGAAAATCCAAACGAAAAACATATCCGGCAAATTGTAGAATTGCTGGAAAAGGGGGGTATTATAATATATCCTACCGATACTGTATATGCTATGGGTTGTGATATCATTGCGGTAAAATCTATTGAAAAGATTGCTCAGTATAAAGGCTTAAATCCTAAAAATCCTGATCTGTCACTTATTTTTCATGATATGAGCCAGCTTTCGGAATATACTGTTATCCGGGATAATACCATCTTTAAATTGCTAAAGAGAAATTTGCCGGGACCTTTTACTTTCATTGTGCAGGCCAATAATCAGATCCCTAAGATGTTTAAGAATAAGAAGAAGACGGTTGGTATCAGAATACCTGCCAATAATATAGTTCTGGAATTAGTCAGAGAACTTGGACGACCTATAGTTACAACATCAATACATGATCAGGATGAGGTAATTGAATATACAACAGATCCTGAGCTAATTCATGAGAAATTCGGAGATTTTGCAGATGCTGTTTTAGATGGAGGCTATGGTAAAAATGAAGCTTCAACAATTGTAGATTGTACGGGTGAAGAGATACTTATAATAAGGCAGGGGCTGGGAGTCCTTGATATTTAGAAGGTTAAGAATTTTACCCGTTTATTCTCAGACTCTAATTTCTGTAAAAACTTCTTGCAAAAAGGATCATTACTGTTAGTAATTCCAGGCGGCCTAATAGCATTAGAGCCGATAAGAACCATTTACCAACTATTGGAAAAGAGGAATAGTTAGTAAAGGGGCCAAAAGCGCCTATCCCGGGTCCAATATTTCCCAGCATCGAAGCCGAAGTACTGAATGATGTTAATAGATCATAACCCATAAAGGATATGAAAAAAGCCCCAAAACAAAGTAACATTAAATATATAATTATGAATATGAGAAGATTATAGATCGTTGTCTGGGATATAATACGATTATCAAGGCGTACAGGAATAAAGGCATTTGGATGGATTAACTTTTTTAATTCCTGCCTGTTATTTTTTATTATGAGAATGAGTCTTACAATTTTAATGCTGCCACTTGTTGATCCGGCAGTTCCTCCTGTTAACATTAGAATAAGAAAGATGATAATCATCACATTACCCCAAAGGTTAAAGTCTTGCGTATAAAAACCGGTTGTTGTTATAATTGAAATAATGTGGAAAGCTCCATTCAGAATTGCTTGCCCGGGGGTATAAATATCATTTACATAGAGAAGCAAGGCGCCTATCACGATAAAACCAATGCAAATCAGTGTATAAAAAACAAATTCATTATTAGCGATAATTTTCTTAAAATTTCCAACCAGTCCAAAGTATAATAATGTCATGTTGGTACCAGCAATAAACATGAATAATATTGTTATAATCATTAAATAAGGTGAGTTGAAATGTGCAAAGCCATCATTATGTGTTGAAAAGCCACCTGTTGAAAGGGTTGAAAATGAATGGCAAACAGCATCGAATACTGGCATTTTTCCAATAGTCAATAATAACATTTCTGCCAGAGTAACTATTAAATATATTGCAACCAGTCGTTTTGCTACATCTTTGATTCTAGGAGATATCTTATCAGTTGATTGTCCTGAAAACTCTTTTGCTGTAAGCTGAATATTAATTGATTTTACTATCGGGAATATTGACAGAGAGATAAATATTATTCCTATACCTCCAATCCATTGAGTGAAGCTTCTCCAGAAAATGATTCCATGCGGTAAAGACTCAATATCAGTTAGTATTGAAGCACCAGTGGTGGTGAACCCAGACATTGATTCAAAGAATGCATCACTGAAATTACTGATGGCGCCGCTTAGGAGAAAGGGTAATGTGCCAAAGAGACTGAAAATGATCCAGGTGCCAGTAACAATG
>Ga0307376_10002824_pt1 | contig 16596 bp, 11 predicted proteins | sample TR2MG_FD_202536 | JGI IMG/M metagenome (GOLD analysis project Ga0307376, IMG submission 202536) | Soil microbial communities from Risofladan, Vaasa, Finland - TR-2 | ecosystem: Environmental > Terrestrial > Soil > Coastal area > Acid sulfate soil | place: Finland: Risofladan, Vaasa | collected...
CCCTGCTGGGGATCGGTCTGCTGTCATTCAACCATGTCGGCTCCGGTTTCATGCCGTCCATGGACGAGGGCGGCTTCATTCTCGATTACCGCGCCGCGCCCGGCACCTCGCTGACCGAAACCGACCGTCTGCTGCAACAGGTCGAGGTCATCATCAAGGCCAATCCCTATGTGGACACCTATTCGCGCCGCACCGGCACACAGCTGGGCGGCGGTCTCACCGAAGCCAACGAGGGCGATTTTTTCGTGCGCCTGAAATCCGGCAAACGGCCGCCGATCGACGAAGTGATGAACGACATTCGCGGCAAGGTCGAGCATCAAGTGCCGGGGCTGGACATCGAGTTCGCGCAATTGATGGAGGACCTCATCGGCGACCTCACCTCGGTACCGCAGCCGATCGAAATCAAGCTGTTTTCCGATAACGCCGACGAACTCGACGCGACCGCGCACAAGGTCCAGGCGCTGATCAACAAGGTACCCGGCGTAGTGGATACCCGCGATGGCATCAACCCGGCCGGCGATGCGCTGGAAATCCACATCGATCGCGTCAAGGCCGCGCTGGAAGGCATGAACCCGGACAGCATCACGCAGATACTCGGCGGCTACCTGTCCGGGATCGTCACGACGCAGTTGCAGCAGGGACCCAAGCTGGTCGGCGTGCGCGTCTGGATACCGCAGGATCAGCGCGCCATCGTGCCGGACGTGGGCAAGCTGCTGATCCGCGCGCCCGACGGACATGTATTCCCGTTAAAGCGGGTGGCGCAGATCGTCCCGGTCAGCGGGCAGCCCCAGATCACGCGCGAGAATCTCAAACGCATGGTGGCCGTGACCGGCCGTATCAGCGGGCGTTCGATGGGCTCGGTGATTGTCGACATCCGCAAGGTGATGGCCACACCCGGACTGCTGCCCAAGGGGATGTACTACGATCTGGGCGGGCTGTACAAGCAGCAACAGATCGCCTTCAAGGGCCTGATGGCGGTGTTCGCCGCCGCCGTCGGGCTGGTGTTCCTGCTGCTGCTGTTCCTGTATGAAAGTTTCCGCGTGGCGCTGTCCATCCTGGCCATGCCGCTGCTGGCGGTGTCGGGGGTGTTTGCGGGATTGTGGCTGGCCGGCATCGAACTCAACATCTCGGCGATGATGGGCATGACCATGATTATCGGCATCGTTACCGAGGTCGCGATTTTCTATTTTTCCGAGTACAACGATCTGATCAGGGAGCGGCCGTTTCATGCCGCGCTGATCGGGGCCGGCAGGAACCGCATGCGGCCCATCGCGATGACCACTTTCGCCGCCATCCTCACCCTGCTGCCGCTCGCCTTCGCCATCGGGCAGGGTTCGGCCATGCAGCAACCGCTGGCGGTGGCGATCATTGCCGGACTGGTGGTGCAATTGCCGCTGGTACTGCTGGTCATGCCGGTGCTGTTCAGCATTCTTGTCGGCAGGCGACACCCGCATGAAAATGCTTGAACGGCTTATCCGGTCCGGCACTTTCATTCGGCGCGACGCCGGGAAGATCAACCCTATGATTGCTTTGTTGCGATTGGAGAACCTCCCAATGCAACAAACAACCGCACGCAATCCAGGAAACGTTGATGCCGTGCTTGAACAATATCCAGCCGTGCCTTTGCCAAGGCATGCCGCGCGTTTTGCACCGGCAAAAGGCCGACCGCGCCGGCTTGATAGCTCGAACGCATCAGCTCCAGCGAAATGCTTGCATCGTCAAGCGCATTATTGCGAATCGCAACCTCTTCATCGTCATGTGCAAGTGACGTAAGCGCATCGGCTACCTGCTTGAAGGCAACAATGATTGTCTGTTGATATTGGGCGAGCGATGCCTGATAAGCATGTTCTGCCCCGCGTTTTTCGGCAATCAATTTTCCCCCGTCAAAAATGGGCGCTGTTAATTCGGCGGCAAGCGACCATGCGTTACCCGCTGCGCTGAATATACCGGCAGGCGTCAATGCTTCCTGCATCATGTTTGCGGTGAGCGTAAGTTGCGGGTATTGATTTGCCGTGGCCACGCCGATGGCAGCGCTTGCTGCATGCAAGTTGGCTTCCGCCGCCAGAATGTCCGGCCTTCTTCTTACCAAGTCGGATGGAAGACTTACCGGGATTTTATCCGGTAACATGAGGCTGTTAAATTCAATATTTGGCGGCGTCCAATCGGCGGGGGCTTTTCCAAGGTAAATGGAAAGTGCATGGCGACTGACGCTTAACCGCTGTTCCAGCGGCGGCAGTATCGTTTGATCAATATTAAGCTGGGTTTTCATGCCCAAAACATCCACCTTTGTGGAGGCGCCCGCAGCATACGATTCCTGAACAAGCGCAAGTGTTTTCCGGTCTTCTGCGATCATACTTTTGACTGCGGCAATTTCCGCATTTGCCGCAGCGATTTCCAATGCAGCCGCGGCGGTATCGCCGGTAAGCGCTATATATATGGCGTCGATCTCGTGCACCTGGTAATTTGCCAGGGCCTGCTGCCGCTCAATTGCACGCCGCCCGCCACCAAACAGGTCGGGCGACCAGCTGATTGAGGGGCCCGCCTGATAATAACTGAATGGCGGAATGTTGAAATTACTGGGCCCGAACAGGGCGACGCCATATTTTTGACGCCCGGCTGTTGCGTCTAGCGAGATTTGCGGGGAAAGACTTCCGCTTTCAGCTTTGACAGCTTCTGCTGCTTGAGCAAGTGTTTCCTTGGCAGAGCTTAAGTCGTAGTTGTTTTTCACAGCCTGCTGGATAAGGCTATCCAATGCGCCTGACGCAAACAGAGTCCACCAATCAGTTTCAATCCGCTTGCCCAGGACGATGCGCTGATTCAACGGCACTGCTTCATCCCCGGAGGTAAACGTAGTCCCTTCAGGGGAAGCTGGCGCTTTAAAATCAGGGCCGGTGCTGCAGGCCGAGAGCAACACCAGAATCCCGAGAATAACGCCCTGTTTTTTTATGCTCATTCCATCACCGCCATTTCAGTTAGACCTTTCGACTGAACCGGGGGGCGCAACAATATCAGCAGGGGAATAACTGCAATTGTCAGCACCATCATCAGCTTGAAATCATTAAGATATGCAACCATCGCCGCCTGATTTGTGATCATATGGTTCAAGATGGCGATACCCGCAGGACTATGGGGATCAATATGGCTGGCCAAGTAGGCCGGGTTGTTGAGGTTATACGGAGTGACATGTTCCGCAAGCGTCGCATGCATAATCTGGGTATTCCGGGTCAAAAGCGTTTCGACGACAGAGATGCCGATGGCGCTCCCCAGATTACGCTGAAGATTGAAGAATGCCGTTCCCTCATTGCGGAGTGATGCAGGCAGCGTGCCGAATGCAAAAGTGGAAAGTGGCACATATACCAGGCCGATTCCAAATCCTTGAATCAGGCCGGAAATGACAACGAGGTTCTCGCTCATCAACAAATCAAAATTCGTCATTTGCCATAGCGAGAACGCGGTTAGCCCCAAGCCTGCAGCCATGATTCCCCGCGCTTCGATCCTGCCAATCAGCTTGCCGACTACCATCATGCTGATCATCGTGCCGGCGCCCCGGGGGGCCGTAACAAGTCCGCTGAACATGACCGGATAACCCATTTCATTCTGCAGCATGGGCGGAATAAGCGCCAGCGTGGCAAACAGCACAACACCGATCAGGAAGATGAATATATTGGCCGTGACAAAGTTCCGGTCGGCAAACAGGGCGGGACTCAGGAACGGCTGCCGATGCGTGAACGAATGGACAATGAAATAATAGAAAGCCATGCACGCCACCATGGCTTCCATGATGATTTCGCCGGAATTGAACCAGTCCTTGATTCCACCGCGGTCGAGGAATAATTGCAACGCGCCAATGCACAGGCTTAAGGTGGCGAAGCCGAAGAAATCGAAGCGGCTGAACAGCTTTTTTGTTTCCGGCATCGAGGCCGACAGGCCCAGGAATGCGATGATTCCAATCGGCACATTGATAAAGAAAACCCAGCGCCAGCTGTAATCCTGGGTAAGCCATCCTCCGAGTACCGGTCCCAGAACGGGACCCAGTGTTACCCCAACCCCCCAAATGGCCATCGCCTTGCCATGTTTTTCGGGCGGATTGATATCGAACAGAACTGCCTGGGAAAGCGGCACGAGCGCCGCACCGGATATTCCCTGCAAGAGACGGAATAGCACAATTTCCGGCAAGCTTGTCGAAATCCCGCATAACGCCGAGGTCAGGGTGAAGCCGACGATCGATATCAGAAAAACTTTTTTGCGCCCGAATCGCCCGGCCAGCCATCCGGTCAGTGGAATCATGATGGCTGCCGCAATGATGTACGAGGTCAGTACCCAACCCATTTGGTCTTGAGTGGCCGAAAGCGTTCCCTGCATCTTGGGCAGTGCCACGTTGGCAATCGTGGAGTCCAAGGATTGCATAATGGTTGCCGCCATGATTGAAAAGGTGATCAGCGGGCGGTTTAACAGGCCTTTTGAACTATCCAGATGCGGCGGATGAGGGACTGCGGCACCTTCCCCGGACTCTTCGATCACCTCCTCAAGCGGCGTGTGTGGTGACGAATGTTCTGTCATTTCAAGATACTTTTTATACGACTGTGATGGGTGTCGATGTTCACGATTGCGCTCAGTCCGGAAGACAATGGCGATTTTGGGTCGAGATCATCAATATTGATGCGTACCGGAAGCCGCTGTACAACCTTGACCCAGTTGCCGGTCGCGTTTTCGGGTGGCAACAAGGAAAAGCTTGACCCGGTTCCGGAACTGAAACTTTCCACGCTGCCATGAAACGTTCGGTCTGGATACGCATCAATTTCGATAGTGGCTTTTTGCCCGGGAAGCATATGGGCTAGTTCGGTTTCCTTGAAGTTTGCCTCGACCCAGACAATTTTTCTGGATATCAGTGAAAACAAAGGGGCAGCCGCATTGATGTAATCACCGGGCCGCAAATGGTCTACCTTGGAAACGACACCGTCCATCGGTGCCTTAATCACGGTATACGTCAGATTTAATTGGGCCCGATCCAGCATCGCTTGTGCTTCTTGCACTGCGGGATGGTCATTGGTATTGATAGACAAATTATTACCCAACAACGAGAGCACGTTCCCTTGTTCTTGCCTGGCGGCACTCAATTTCTGTGTGGCATCGGAAAGTGTATGTCGCGCCAGTTCCAGTTGTGCTTGCGATGCAATTCCCTTTGAGGCGAGAATTTTTTCGCGTTCAAACTCATTTTTTTGATAGCGCAGCGTTGCGTTTGCTGCAAGTTCATTCGCCTGGCGCTGCTTATAGGTCGCTTTTAGGGCTGCAATCTGCAACTTGGCATTCGCCAGCCTGGCCTTTGCAACTTCTATCGCAATTTTGTAGTCGCGGTCGTCAAGTTCAAAAAGAGGATCGCCCTGGTGTACTTGTTGGTTTTCCCTGACCAGAATTTTGGTAATCCGCCCGGCAATATTTGAGCTGATGTCTACCTGCGCTGCCTGGACATAAGCATCATCGGTGGAAACAATTCGTCCGCCGGTTAAATAGAAAACTGTCGCGATTGTTACAAATACAATCCCTCCCCCAATAAACAAGTATTGGCGAAGCCGGTTCTGGCTCAGGCTTTGATTCGTCATATGGTATTCCGCGTCAAGTTCGATTTGAACGACGGGATTGTAGGAGACATGCATTGACTTGATAATATGCAATAATGTGCATACATTATTCGCTTTGAACGAATAATGGTGGAAACACACACATATGCTGACCGCTTAACAGCGGCAATATTTTTCTTCAGCAGAACCAAATGGGGATGAAGAATGCGTGGCGCTGAATTTGCCCAGTTGAGTGCCTTTATAGAGATAGTCGAGCATGGCAACTTCTCCCGTGCCGCGATTTATCTTGGGTTGGCTCCTTCCACGCTTAGCCAGACGATACGTTCATTGGAAGCTCGGCTTGGCGTGCGTTTGCTCAATAGAACCACGCGTAGCGTATCGCTTACCGAGGCGGGAGAGCATCTTCTTGCGCGTATTCGCCCCGTGTTTGAAGATCTGAACTCGGCTGTCGAATCGATCAATGATTTTCGTGATGCGCCGATGGGAACCCTGCGTCTTAGCGTTTCGTCTATTCCGGCCCAGATGATTATTGCGCCGATGCTGAAGGATTTTTTGCTGGCTTATCCTTCCATTAATCTGGACATCGATGTGGGTAACGTCAATATAGATATCGTCAAAGGCCGGTTTGACGCGGGAATTCGTTACGGCAGGCTCATTGCCCAAGACATGATTATGGTCAAGGCCAGCGTTCCCTCACGTATGATCGCCGTTGCGTCTCCGGAATATCTTGCGAAGCATCCCATGCCCGAAATCCCCCAGGATTTGCAGAATCATGCTTGTATTCGGTTCAGGCGTGGTAACCAGCAGCTACTGACATGGGAATTTGAGAAGAACAAGAAAAAAATCGAGGTTGGGGTAAACGGCCCTTTAGTCGTCAATGATGTCGATCTAATGATTAAGGCGTTGCGCGATGGAATCGGGATCGGATATATGGCGGAAGCATACATGAGTCAGGACATCGCCCAGGGCGGACTGATCCCCATGCTTACTGACTGGTCTCCGACATATGATAGTTGGTATTTGTATTATGCCAGCCACCGGCATATATCCGCCCCGCTAAAGGCCTTTATTCGATTTCTCCGCGACCATATGCAAAAAAATTGACTCTGGCCCGGGCTGAATTATTTCCACACTGTTATCCAAAGCGCAAAAAATATCGCGGCCAACAACCGTTAAGTCTGCCTTAAGTGTTGGCGTCGTATCCTGCTTCACATGGCAAACATTGTTGCCAGTGTGAACTTAAAGGAGATGCAAATGTATAAGATACTAGCCGCAATCATTGCAACCAGCGCGATTGCCTTTTCTATTCCTGCCCAGGCCTATACCGGGCATGAACTGGCAAAAAATGCCAAGGTAACTTTGCAGGAAGCACGCGCCATTGCGCTCAAGGCTCATCCGGGAAAAATTACCGATGAGGAACTGGAAAAGGAAAATGGCGGAAGCGGTTTGCGCTATTCCTTCGATATCAAGCACGTCCATGCAAAAACCCAGGAAGTCGGGGTGGATGCAATGAACGGCAAGGTATTGGAAAACGATGCTGAAGGAAAAAATCCGGACTGAGGATTTGGCGTTACGCTGTAATCGGATGCAACAGGCATTCCCGCGAGGGAATGCCTGTTGCGTGCAGGTCATCCCGATTGCAATGCTGGCGCCAGCCTGACCAGGCGGCAGGCCGATTCGAAGTTGGCAAGAATGTCTCTTGATATATAAACCTTGGACCCGGGCAAAAAGATGACACCCCGCTTTTATTTAATCATCGTGCTCGTGCTGTCCGGTTGCGCGACTTATCACCCGCAACCCGTCTCGCCGGCCGCATTGATGCACGGCTTTGAAGTGCGTACGCTGGATAATCCGGAACTGCGCCGTTACATTGCCGCGCACTGCGGCAGTCCCGGCGCCTGCACGCCCGGCATCTGGAATTTGAACACGCTGACGCTGGCCGCTTTTTATTTCAGCCCAACGCTGGATGTCGCGCGGGCAAAGCAGGGCACCCGTGTCGCGGCAGTTCAAACTGCGGGGCAGTATCCCAATCCCGCTTTGCAGCTACCGCTCGGCTATACCAGCAATACCGTATCGGGCCAATCGCCCTACACCTACGGACTGGGTCTGGATATTCCGATTGAAACCGCCGGCAAGCGCGGCTACCGGATGGCGCAGGCACAGCAACTCTCAAATGCGGCACGTTTCAATATCGGCAATGTTGCCTGGCAAGTACGCAGCCGCTTGCGCGGCCATATGCTTAATCTCTACGCCGCAACGCGCAGGGCGCAGTTGCTGGAGCAACAAATTGTCACACAACAACAGATCGCCGCAATGTTGGACAAGCGACTGGCCGTGGGCGAGGCATCCGCGCCGGAGGATAGCCAGGCACATATTGCACTCGCGCGGGATCAGCTCGATCTGGTGCACACGCAACAACAGGCGCAGGACGAACGCGCGCAAATCGCCGCGACGATAGGCATACCGGTGGCTGCACTGGCACAGATAATAATGGATTTCGGTACATTCGAGCGCGTCTATCCCGCGATTCCCGATGATGAGGCCCGCCGCCAGGCAGTGCTCAACCGTGCCGATGTACTGGCCGCCTTGTCGGAATACGAAGCCAGCCAGGCGGCACTGCAACTGGAAATTTCCCGGCAGTATCCCGACATTCATATCGGTCCCGGCTATACCTTCGATGCCGGGGCGCACAAATTCCTGCTGCCAATTTCCGGCATCACGCTGCCGCTGTTCAACCAGAATCAGGGGCAGATTGCCGAAGCCAGTGCACGCCGCAAGGAAATGGCCGCACGCGTCAATGCCGTGCAGGCACAAGCCATCAATGACACCGATCGGGCCGTGCAAAATTACCGCACCGCATTGGCCGGCTTGCACTTTGCCGAAGCGCTGCTGTCGGCCCAACGGCTTCAGGCGCGGGAGCTGCAAAACACCTATCGGGCCGGCGCAACGGACCGGCTGACGCTGGCCCTGGGGCAACACGCTTTATATGTGCAGGAACTTGCCGATCAGGCTGCGCTGGTACAGGTGCAACAGGATATCGGCCAGCTGGAAGATGCCCTGCAACGGCCGCTGTCGGCGACCGGCTTCCCCGCCAATCCGAATACAGGAGATTTAAAGTGACTTCGCGGATCAATATCAAATACCACATGCTGGCAATCATCCTGATCGTACTGGCCGCGATTGCAGGCTGGCTGCTCGGTTCAGGGAAATCAACCCCGCCCGCGCAGCAAGCCGCCCCGCAGCCCGCAGCCACGGCGCCCGTTGCGATTGTGAACGGTGTCACCGTGGTAACGATGGACACCGCTACCCAGATACAGAACGGCATTCGCGCGGATGCGCTGACCAGCCCGATAGACCGGCCGGGAATCACCGCTTATGGCACGGTGCTGGATTTGCAGCCGCTGATTGATTTGCGCACCCGTTACACTGCCGGGCTGGCCGATGCGGATACGGCCGGCGCCGCGCTGGCAGCGTCGCGGCAGGAGTACCGCCGCAGTCTGGCCCTGTACCAGGACAACCAGAATGTTTCCCTGAAATCGTATCAGGCGGCGCAAGCGGCTTATCGCTCCGATCAGGCCAGGACGCGAGCGACTGCGCTCAAGCTGCAAAATATCCAGGCAGCGATGCGGCAACAGTTCGGTGCAACGCTCACGCACTGGGCGCTCGATTCCCGTTCACCGGAATTTGACCGGCTATTAAACCGGCAGGAGGTTTTGCTGCGCATTACCGTGCCGCTCGATGAGGGCACCACTGCACCTGCCCAAATAAAAATTGACGCGAACGACAAGCAACGCTTGCCGGCACAACTGGTTTCGGCCTCGCCGCAGAGCGACCCCGTTATTCAGGGCAGCGCCTTTATTTATCGCGCTGCGGCACCGCTGGCGAGCGGGACCCTGGTCACCGCATACCTGCCGACAGCCAAAAAAGGCGCGCGCGGCATGGTTGTTCCCGCCGATGCCATCGTCTGGTATGGCGGTCAGCCATGGGCTTATGTGCAAATCAATGCCCGGCAGTTTGCCCGCTACCCGGTCCCCGAGCAATCTCCGATGCAGGGCGGTTTTTTTGTAACCCGGGGTTTCAAAGCGGATCAACATGTGGTCGTCAGCGGCGCGCAACTGCTGCTTTCCGAAGAGTTGAAACCGCCACCCGGCGGCTCGGGCTGCAAGGATCCGGAATGCGACGACTGATGAACGCACCACACTGCATCGGGATGCAGGCATGTTGACCGCCATCGTGCGTTTCGCCATCCGCTGGCGCGGCGTGGTGATCAGTCTGGCGTGCCTGCTGGCCGGCTATGGCATCTTTACACTTTACCAGTCGCGGCTGGATGTGTTCCCCGAATTCGCACCGGCGCAGGCGATCATCCAGACCGAAGCACCCGGTCTGTCCAGCGAGCAGGTCGAGACCCTGGTCACCCAGCCGGTCGAAAACGCGCTGGGCGGTACGGTCGGGTTGAAAACCCTGCGCTCAAAATCGTTGCAGGGCCTGTCCATGGTCACCATCACGTTTCGCGACGGCATGGATGTTTACCGGGCGCGTCAGCTGGCCGCAGAGCGGCTGAACGCGGTAGCCGGAAATCTGCCGCGCGGCGTCAGGCCTCCGGCACTGTTGCCGCTCACCTCGTCGACCAGTGTGGCGATGGTGATCGGAATAACCTCCGACGCATGCACCTCCATGCAGTTGCACGATCTCGCACAGTGGACCCTGCGGCCCAGACTGCTGGGCCTGCCCGGCGTCGCCGACGTGGTGGTGTTCGGCGGCGCTGTGCCGCAATTCCAGATTCAGGTTGACCCGCAGAAACTGGTGCGTTACGGCTTGTCGTTGCAGGATGTGCTGCATGCTGCCCGCCGCGCGACGGGTGTGCGCGGTGCGGGTTTTCTGGAAAACGCCAACCAGCGCATCGTGATCAATACCGTAGGACAAACACAGACCACCGCACAGCTGGCCCAAGTGGTGGTGAAGTATCACGACGGCATCGGCATTCATCTGGGCGATGTCGCCCGGGTGGTCATGGCGCCTGCACCCGCGGTCGGCGCCGCATCCATTAGGGACCAGCCGGGCATCATGCTGATCGTCGAAAGCCAGTACCGGGCGGATACGCTGTCCGTCACGCATTCGGTGGACCGTGCGCTGGCGGGATTAAAACCGGTATTGGCCGGCAACCAGGTGGTGCTGCACCCGGATATTTTTCGCCCCGCAAACTTCATCACGACTGCCATTGGCCATTTGCGCACGGCGCTGTTGCTCGGCGGGATCCTGGTTGTGGCGGTGCTGTTTTTATTTCTGCTCGATGTCAGAACGGCTTTTATTTCGGCCACGGCCATTCCCCTGTCGCTGCTGGCGGCGGTGATCAGCCTGCACTATTTCGGCATCAGCCTGAATACCATGACGCTCGGCGGATTGGCGATTGCACTCGGCGAGGTGGTGGATGATGCCATTATCGATGTGGAAAACATTCTCCGCCGCCTGCGTGAAAATCATGCGCTGGAAAACCCCCTGTCCGCCATGCGTGTGGTGTTGAAGGCCTCGATAGAAGTGCGCAGCGCGGTGGTTTTCGCGACTTTTATTGTCGCGCTGGTATTCCTGCCGGTGCTGACCCTGTCCGGCGTTGCCGGGAAATTGTTTGCCCCCATGGGTATCGCGTATATCCTGGCGATACTTGCATCGCTGGTGGTTGCCCTGACCGTGACGCCGGCATTGGCTTATGTGCTGCTGGCCAACCGGCCGCTGCCAACAACGGAACCGCGCCTGGTCCGGGGATTAAAGGCGCGCTATGCCAGGCTATTGTCACGCGTCGAACACCGCTCGAAACTCATCATTGCTCTCATCGCCGTGTTGTGCATTGCGGCACTGGCGACCCTGCCGTTTCTGAACAGCAGCTTTATTCCGGAAATGCGCGAGGGACATTACATCGTCCATATGGCAGCGGCGCCCGGCACCTCCCTGGCCGAATCGATGCGCATCGGCCGCAAGATCACGCTGGCCTTGAGCAATATTCCGGGCGTGCGTCTGGTTGCACAACGGGCCGGGCGAGCCGCCGAGGTGGTTGACCCGACGGATGTCAACACCAGCGAATTCGAGGTCGATCTGGACACCCTGTCGGGGAAACAACAGGCGCGGGTCTTGGCCGACATCCAGCGCACCCTGGCGCACTTTCCGGGCCTGGCGACTTCCGCCAACACCTTCCTCACCGAGCGTATCGATGAAACCATTTCCGGCTTTACGGCGCCGGTCGTCGTCAATATCTTCGGCAACAACCTGGATGTCCTCGATGCCAAGGCGCAGGAAATTGCGCGGATATTGAAAACCATTTCGGGCGCCGTCGGGGTAAGCGTGCTGGCTCCGCCGGGAACACCGCAACTGGACATCCGGTTACGCCAGGATCAGCTGGCACGCTTCGGCTTTGATCCGGTGGATGTGCTGGACACAATACAGGCCGCGTACAAGGGCGTAAATGTCGCGCAGGTTTACACGGGTAGCCAGGTCCACGATGTGACCGTGTCCCTGAGTCCCGCAAGCCGCCAGAATCCGGCACAGGTGGGGTTGTTGCCGATGCGCAATCCGCAAGGCGTGATCGTGCCGCTTGAGCAACTCGCCGACATCTATCAATCGACCGGACGTTTCCAGATCCAGCATACCGGCGGGCAACGTTTGCAAACGGTCACCTCCGGCGTGCGCGGACGTGCCATCAGCGCTTTTGTCGCGGAGGCACAGGCACGCATCAAACAAGACGTGATTTTCCCCGGCGGGACCTATGCGGTGTTCGCCGGAGAAGCGCAGGCCGCGGCAAAATCGCAGCATGATTTGCTGGTTAACGCGGCCCTGGCGGGTGTCGGCATCGTGCTGCTGCTGTTCATGGCCCTGCGCAGTACGCGCGCATTGCTGCTGGTGCTGGTGAATCTGCCTTTTGCGCTGGTCGGCGGCGTGGTGATGGTGCTGATCACGGGCGGCGATCTGACGCTGGGTTCCCTGATCGGTTTCGTCACCTTGTTCGGCATTACCTTGCGCAATTCGATCATGCTCATTTCCCATTTCCAGCATCTGGTCACCCGGGAAGGCATGGCCTGGAACTCGGCTGCCGCAAAGCGCGGCGCATCCGAGCGCCTGGTACCGATCATCATGACTGCCCTGGTCACCGGTCTCGGCCTGTTGCCGCTGGCACTGTACAGCGGCGCGCCCGGCAACGAGATCGAGGGGCCGATGGCACTGGTCATACTCGGCGGTTTGATCACCTCGACAATTCTGAATCTGCTGGTGCTGCCGACTTTGGCCTTGCGCTTCGGGCGCTTTGGGAAGAAGTCGGATGATCCGCTCATCATGGGTGGATTTGCAAAATAATGAATAGTCTGCTGGCCACGGCCCACCCCTTCATCGTCCAATACGGTTACAGCGCATTGTTCGGCGTGCTGTTCGCGGAATCTTTTGGTTTGCCGCTGCCCGGCGAGGCGTTCCTGGTCACCGCGTCGTTTCTCGCCACCCAGGGCCAGCTCAACATCTGGCTGGTGGGTCTCACAGCATGGACAGCAGCAGTGCTCGGCGACAATGTGGGTTATGCCATCGGTCATTTCGGCGGGCGCAGACTGATAATCCGCCATGGCGCGCGTGTCGGCATCAGCGCCGAACGGTTGAACAAGACAGAACATTTCTTTGCGCATTACGGTCCCGAAATCGTCATCGTTGCGCGCTTTATTCCGGTACTTCGGCAACTCAACGGCATCGTTGCGGGCAGCGCCGGTATGGGTTGGAAACGCTTTGCCAGCTACAACGCGCTGGGCGGACTGCTTTGGGTCGGCGCATGGAGTTCCGGGGTGTACTACTTCGGCAGCCAGATTGAAACATGGTTGACGCGGGTTGATACGACAGCCATCTGGCTGGCTGGTGCACTGGTGCTGAGCCTGCTCGTCGCCGCCGTGTATTGGGCGATTTCGAAACGGATGCGTGCCCGCCGCTGAAGCAGAAACCGCCACGGCGCCTTGTCTTGCTGAAAGCGGCACGATAATCAATCCCGTCGGGGTGACCTGCATTTCACGAGGTACTCAAGCAGGGTCGATAACAATTATCCCTTCGTATAACAGTGTGGAAGTAGCATGTCCCCTGCACTCTCTAAAACAGCCGCTCAATCTGAACACAGCTTTTGCCTTGGCTGATTTTTCCCGACCCTGAAGAGACAGAAAGCTTTTTAATTTCGATGCCCGAAACCCGACGGTCATGAAGTTCAGCAAGCGACACAAATCGGAATATCGGCTTATCCAGGATCGAACAATCGCTTTCCATTTCGAGAGCCACCTGTTTTCCATACAGTTCAAGAGATCAAAAAACAATCACTTTTTCGAAGCATTTTGCCATTGTCTTTTAACTCTGGAAGTGACCATTGCTAAAATCTATGACGCTATGCCATTTAACCTAACAACCTGTGCCCCCGAAAAAATATGTTTTGCATAGTCTCTGTCAGTGCCAAGTATGTGTTTTGTCAGCCAGTCTCTAAGGAACTGAACCATTCCTTTCTCGGCAGACTTCTTCAGTGAGTGGTGTTCGATTCTTTTCAGATGGTCAAAGAAGCCCTGATGTTCTTTTTGATGCTCTTCGATTCCCGGATAAGCGAAAATACGCATCAGCGCTTCCTCGAAGGAAAAATGCATGCGAACCAACTCGATCAATTCGATGATGGCGTAGTGGGTGTTGGACCACCCCTGATCCAACTTGATCGATTCTTCGATGACAGTAAAACTGCGTAGCAGAAGCCTATGCTGATTGTCTATTTCGAGTAGACCCAATGAATACTCATCTTTCCATTCCATGATGCGTTAACTCCTTTCGTTTAAGATTCGAAAGTAACTGGATTGCTACTCAGTAAAAACTAAAAACTGAGTAGTTTCATTTCTGATTGAAGGAGTATTTGAGATTTTTAGGTGATAAATACCCAAGAAAAGCCTAATCAAGCCCGGCCAAATTTACGTTAGCATTGCAGTAAGAGATATACGTGTGAATACTTAATTGCCATCAATCCGATTTTCGGCGGTTTCGACTACCCAACGAAAATCAATCTCATATGAATCAGCTAGGTAACTATGAGGAGATATGCGCCCTTCAATGAATAAATCAACGAAGTTGATTACTCTATTATTATTGGTGAATATTGTATGGGGAGCTGGCGTTGTGACAATATGCCGAAGTTCTGCAATTGGCACGAATGCGACCTTTGTCTGTCAAGCAGGAACTCTCGCGTTTGCGTGCTCGCTTCCCGGTGATTCCCAAGCCGGTCACTACCGGACTCATTGTGACGGAATAGGCTGGAAGACAGCTGCGACGGCGTGATGGTTAAAATATTTCGATGCTGATCCCGTTCGTTAAATAGCGTCCAGTGAAGAGTGGGGCGCTGTCCACATCTTGCACATCCGCTTCGAAGACTGCTGTAGAGAGAAAACCAGGCGAAGTTCACCCATTTTGGTCATTGCATGCCATGCCCGTATCGTGAGAAAGTTCACACATTGCGGACATGAATTTTATACCGCTCCGTTCAACCTGAGAGCACCACCATATGACTACTCGCAAACCCATCAACATTCCCGTCGTTTCCGCCACTGCGCAGGATGACGCCCTGACCGGAAGCAGCTGTTCTGAAACCGCGATCGTCGCACTGATGGTGCTGGGCGACAGCATGGCACCAGAGTTCGTCGAGGGCGAGATATTGGTCATCGAGATGGGTGTGCCGGCAATCGATGGCTGGTTCGTGATCGGCTGGGTGAACGAGGAACACATCTTCCGGCAACTCAGGCGCGATGCCCAGGGCGGCTGGTGGCTGCATGCGCTCAATCCGGCTTATCCCGAGATTGCCATCTCAGGTCTGGACGCGGTCAAGGGGGTGGTCACCCACAAGAAGAAACCCGGCTCGCGCAAGTCGGTCAAGTACTACGTGGAGTAAGCGGCAAGAAGCTGCTCAAGTGGATAAACGCCTGCCTGGAAAATCATTCCAGACTGGCCTGTTTATTTTGCGTTCACCGCCCTTGCGCGCAACTGCCCGCACGCCCCTTCGATCTCCTGCCCTGCCGAATCGCGTATCCGTGTGAGGATGCCTTGCCGATTCAGGGTGTGCGCCATCAACGCGATCCGTTCGGCTGAGGGACGGCGATAGGCCAATCCGTCGACCGCGTTGAACGGGATGAAGTTCATCACCGCATATTTCCCGGAGAGCAGTTGCGCAATCCGCTCCAGTTCGGCGTTGCTATCGTTGATGCCATCGATCAAGGTCCATTGGTATTGCACGGGATAGCCGGTGGCGCGCGCATATGCCTCGGCGCGTTCCACCAGTTCCTCGACAGTGATCTGCGGCGCACGCGGCAGCAACTTCGCGCGCAATGCCGCATCGGTGGTATGCAGCGAAAGCGCTAACGCGGGTTTCACTTGCTCATACGGCAGCCGCTCGAACACGCGCGGGTCGCCAACCGTGGAGAACACCAGATTCTTGTGGCCGATGTTGCCCTGTGTGCCAAGCAGTTCAATCGCTTCGAGCACGTTGTCGAGATTGTGCGCAGGTTCGCCCATGCCCATGAACACCACCTTGCGCACTGCGCGGCGACGGCGCGCGAGCACCACCTGGGCGACGATCTCTGCGCTGCCGAGCTGGCGCAGCAGGCCGGCACGGCCGCTCATGCAGAACACACAGCCCACCGCACAACCCACCTGCGTCGAAACGCACAGCCCGCCGCGCGGCAGCAATACGCTCTCCACCGTCTGTCCGTCGGCCAGTTCCACCAACAATCGCGCGACACCTTCACCGGCTGGATATTCACCGCGCAGGCGCGCCAGCCCATTCAGCTCAGCCTCAAAGGCGGGCAATTCATTGCGCAGCACTAGCGGGAAAAATGATTCAGCCGGGCTGTGGGCCCTATCGTACGAGCCGACCTGGGACCAGCCGCGCAGCAACCTATCTTCGTGGCACGGCTTGGCGCCGAGGTCATGCAGGCGTTGGCGAAGCTGGGTGATGCGCATGGGAGTATGTGGAGCGTGAGTCAAAGTG
>Ga0307376_10002826_pt1 | contig 16590 bp, 19 predicted proteins | sample TR2MG_FD_202536 | JGI IMG/M metagenome (GOLD analysis project Ga0307376, IMG submission 202536) | Soil microbial communities from Risofladan, Vaasa, Finland - TR-2 | ecosystem: Environmental > Terrestrial > Soil > Coastal area > Acid sulfate soil | place: Finland: Risofladan, Vaasa | collected...
ATCCCAAGGGTTGGACGCTGTGGCAGGAAGTCGAGCAGTACATGCGGCGCAAGTTCATCGAACACGACTACCAGGAAGTGCGCACCCCGACCATCATGGACCGTACCCTGTGGGAGAAATCCGGACACTGGGAAAACTACCACGACAACATGTTCACCACGGCTTCGGAAAATCGCGATTACGCGGTGAAGCCGATGAACTGTCCCGGCCATGTGCAGATATTCAATCACGGCCTGCACAGCTATCGCGACCTGCCGCTGCGGCTGGCGGAGTTCGGTTCCTGCCACCGCAACGAGACCTCAGGTTCGCTGCACGGCCTGATGCGGGTGCGCGGCTTTACCCAGGATGACGCGCATATATTCTGTACCGAAGAACAGGTGCAACCCGAGGTGTCAAAGTTCATCGTGATGCTGAATGAGGTGTATCGGGATTTCGGTTTCAACGAGGTACTGGTCAAGCTGTCCACCCGTCCGGAAAAACGGGTCGGGTCTGATGAAACATGGGACAAGGCCGAGGCTGGTCTGGCTTCAGCCCTGAAGCAAAACAATCTGGCATATGATGTGCTCCCGGGCGAGGGCGCGTTCTATGGGCCCAAGGTAGAGTTCACGCTGAAAGACAGCCTGGGCCGGATGTGGCAATGCGGAACGATACAGCTGGATTTCAACCTGCCGGTGCGTTTAGATGCCGAGTACGTGGACGAGGACAATAGCCGCAAACCCCCGGTGATGCTGCATCGCGCCATACTCGGTTCGATGGAGCGTTTCATCGGCATCCTGATCGAGCACCATGCCGGCGCGTTCCCGTTGTGGTTGTCGCCGGTCCAGCTTGTTCTGATGAATATTTCGCAGGCGCAGGAAGAATATGTGACTCAGGTGGCGCATAAATTGCGGGCCGCCGGACTGCGTATACAACTGGATTTGCGTAATGAGAAGATTACCTATAAAATACGCGAACATAGCTTGCAGAAATTACCTTATCAGCTGATCATCGGTGACAAGGAAGTAGCAGGAAATTTGGTGGCCGTGCGTACCCGCAGTGGTGAGGATCTCGGGCAGATGACGTTTGAAGCTCTGCTTCAACGCCTGCAAACCGAAATTAAATCCGGGTAACACGGCTTAAGTATTGTTTAAGTGGAGATATTGCAATAGCACAAGATAAATCGCAGCGCATGAATGAGATGATTACCGCACCGCAGGTGCGACTCATTGGTGTCGAAAAAGAGCCCCTGGGGATCGTGACCATCACAGAAGCATTGCGTATGGCCGATGAAGCGGAGTTGGATTTGGTGGAAATTTCGCCGTTAGCGGACCCGCCCGTGTGTCGCATCATGGACATCGGCAAATTCAAATATGCCGAAAGCAAGAAGCTGCATGAAGCCAGGCAGAAGCAAAAGCAGGTACAGATAAAGGAAATCAAGTTTCGTCCGAATACGGACGAAGGTGACTACAATATCAAGCTGCGCAATTTGATCAAATTTTTGGGTGATGGCGACAAAACCAAGGTCACGCTGCGTTTTCGTGGTCGTGAAATGGCCCATCAGGAGATCGGCATGCGCCTGATCGAGCGCGTAAGAGCTGACTTGGTGGAATATGGTGTAGTCGAGCAGTTTCCCAAGATGGAAGGCCGGCAGATGGTGATGGTGTTGTCGCCAAAGCCGAGCAAAAAGCCGGGCTGAATAAAACACAGCCGGGAAGATTGAATAATTGTTGATTCGACAGCAAAGGGACGGTCGGATCGATGTTGCAAAAAGTCCCGATAAAAAGTGGTGTATGGGTATCAAGCTTTTCCTCAGGAAAACACCTACCGCCACAACTTAAAGGAAGAAACATGCCCAAGATGAAAACCAAAAGCGGAGCAAAAAAGCGCTTCGTCGTACGCGCCGGCGGCAGTATCAAACGCGCAAGTGCATTCAAGCGTCATATCCTGACCAAGAAGACCACCAAGACCAAACGTCAATTGCGCGGTATTTCTGAGGTCCACTCAACCAACACGGCATCGGTTCGCGCCATGATGCCTTACGCGTAAGGAGTAGACCATGCCAAGAGTAAAACGTGGAGTAGTAGCACGCGCGAGTCACAAGAAGATTCTCGATCTGGCCAAGGGTTACCGCGGCCGCCGCAAGAACGTCTACCGTATCGCCAAACAGGCGGTGATGAAGGCGGGGCAGTATTCCTATCGTGACCGTCGCCAGAAGAAACGCCAGTTCCGCACCTTGTGGATCGCCCGTATCAATGCGGCGGCACGCGAGCAGGGCATGACTTACAGCGTATTCATGAACGGGCTGAAAAAAGCGTCGATCCAGGTCGATCGCAAGGTGTTGTCCGACATCGCTGTGTTCGACAAGGCCGCTTTTGCACAATTCGTGGTGCAAGCCAAAGCCGGCCTAGGCGTTTAAGCACCAGCGCTGAAATAAAAAGGAGGCGGCAAGCCTCCTTTTTTGTTTCCGCTGCTCCTCTAGTGTTTTTGGTGTCCGATTATTCTGGTATTAGGGATGGAAGAACTACAACAAATTCTTGACCAGGCTCTGCAGCAGTTTGCGCTGATCAGCGACGAGGCTGAGCTGGAACAGGTCAAAGCCCGCTATCTGGGCAAGGAAGGCAGCCTGACAGTATTGCTGAAAGGGTTGGGCAAGCTGTCCGCGGAAGAGCGTCCCGCTGCGGGCGCGCGCATCAACCAGGTCAAACAGGGTATCGAAGCCGCGCTGCAGCAACGCCGCGATGCATTGCAGCAAAACAAGCTGGCGCAAAAACTGGCGGCAGAATCCCTGGATGTGACGTTGCCGGGGCGCGGCATAAGCGGCGGGGGGCTGCATCCGGTGACACGCACGCTGGAGCGCATCGAACAGTTGTTCCACTCGCTGGGTTTTGCGGCCGCATCCGGTCCCGAGATCGAAAGCGATTTCTACAACTTCACCGCGCTGAACATTCCGGAAAATCATCCGGCACGCGCCATGCATGATACTTTCTATATCGACCCGCAGAACGTATTGCGCACGCATACTTCGCCGGTGCAGGTGCGCTATATGGAAGATCATCAGCCGCCTTTGAAGATCATCTCCACCGGCCGGGTATACCGGGTCGATTCCGATGCCACGCATTCCCCGATGTTCCATCAGGTTGAAGGCCTGTGGGTCGATGAACACATCAGTTTTGCCAATCTCAAGGGCGTGGTCCAGGATTTTCTGCAGCGCTTCTTCGAACAGGATGATTTGCAGGTTCGTTTCCGCCCCTCATTTTTCCCTTTCACCGAGCCGTCTGCCGAAATGGACATGAGCTGGAACGGCGGGTGGCTGGAAATCGGCGGCTGCGGCATGGTGCATCCCAACGTGCTGAAGCACGTCAACATCGACAGCGAAAAATATCTCGGGTTTGCGTTTGGCCTGGGTGTGGAGCGCCTGGCGATGTTGCGCTACGGCGTGAACGATCTGCGACAGTTTTATGAGAGCGATTTGCGCTTTCTCAAGCAATTCAACTGAACATATAACCATGAAATTTTCTGAGAACTGGTTAAGAACCTGGGTCAATCCCGACCTGTCCAGCGAGGCCCTGGGTCATGTGCTGACCATGGCGGGCCTGGAAGTCGAGGCGCTGGAGTCGGTCGCGCCCGCATTCAATAATGTGGTGGTGGCCGAAGTGCTGGAAGTGGTAAAACATCCCAATGCAGACCGTCTGAATGTTTGCCAGGTGAATGTCGGCGAAGCCCTCCCGCTCAATATCGTGTGCGGTGCGGCGAATGTCGCGATCGGCGTGAAAGTGCCCTGCGCGCGCATCGGCGCGGTGCTACCCGGCGACTTTGTCATCAAGCAGGCCAAGGTGCGCAATATCGAGTCGTTCGGCATGCTGTGTGCTGAAAGGGAGCTGGGCCTGGCTGACGAAAGCAATGGCCTGTGGTTGCTGCCCGACGATGCGCCGGTAGGCAAAACGCTGCGCGAATATCTGGAGCTGGATGACAAACTGTTTACCCTGAAGCTGACGCCCAATCGCAGCGACTGTTCCGGCATGGTCGGTATCGCGCGCGAAGTTGCCGCACTGACGGGCTGCGAACTCAAACCGCTGGATATCCGGACACAGGCAGTTACTCTTGCCGAGCAATTACCGGTCAGCGTGTCGGATGCGTCCGGCTGCCCGCTATATTGCGGGCGCCTGGTGCGCGGCGTGAACGCGGCAGCGGCAACGCCGGACTGGATGCTGCGCCGGCTGGAGCGCAGCGGCTTGCGTGGCATAAGCGCGGTGGTGGACATCACCAACTACGTGATGCTGGAGATGGGGCAGCCGATGCATGCCTTTGATGTGGCCAGCCTGTCCGGAGGAATCACGGTACGCAGGGCACGCAAGGGCGAAGAACTGACCTTGCTCAACGAACAGAACGCGTTACTGGACGAGGAAGTGCTGGTCATTGCCGACGATGCGCGCGTGCTGGCGCTGGCCGGTATCATGGGCGGGCAGGGCAGCGGTGTGGAAACAGGCACTCAGGACGTATTCCTGGAAAGCGCCTTTTTTCATCCCGATGCAATCGCAGGCAGGGCGCGCCGTTTCGGGCTGGCGACTGACTCCTCATTCCGCTTCGAGCGCGGGGTGGATTTTGCCGCGACCCGTCAGGCCCTGGAACGCGCTACGCAATTGCTGCTTGAAATATGCGGGGGCAGCGCCGGCGCGATCAGCGAGGTGCTCGGCCAGTTGCCGGTGCGTGTCCCGATAGCATTGCGCCGGTCGCGTGTCGCGCGCGTGCTTGGCATCGAGCTGGATAACCAACAGATCGCAACCCTGTTCAGACGCCTGCAATTCGACTTCACCGCGAACGGCGACGATTTCCGGGTAACGCCGCCGAGCTTCCGCTTTGACCTGTCCATCGAAGCGGACCTGATCGAAGAGCTGGCGCGCCTGCACGGCTATGACAACATTCCCGCTCTGGCGCCGCAAGCCGCCTTGACCATATTGCCCTACAGCGAGTTACAGCGCCCATTGACCCATATCCAGAAATTGCTGGTGGCCCGCGATTACCAGGAGATCGTGAGTTACTCCTTTCTGGAAGAGCAGGTCGAGCGCGAACTGTGCGGTAACGAGCATCCTGTCGCATTGCAAAACCCGATTGCCAGCAATCTGGCGGTGATGCGCAGCAGTTTGATCGGCGGATTGGTCGGCGCGTTGCGCTTCAATTTGAACCGCAAGCAGCCTCGCGTTCGGCTGTTCGAGGTCGGCGCCTGTTTTGCCAAGGTAGACGATGACTATGTCCAGACCCAGCGATTATCCGGGTTGTGCCATGGGGAAGCCCAACCCGAACAATGGGGTGTGGCCGCCAGAGCGGTGGATTTCTTTGATGTGAAAGCGGATGTCGAAGCATTGTTCGCTCCCCGGACATTGCGCTTTGTTGCCGCAACCCACCCGGCGCTACATCCGGGACGCTCCGCGCAGATTTTCTGTGGCGAGCAGATGGTCGGATGGTTGGGCGAATTGCACCCGCACTGGCAGCAGCAATACGACATCACACAGGGCTGTGTGTGGTTCGAAATCGAACTCGGTGCGTTGACGCAGGCCCGGGTTCCGCTGATGAGTGAAATCCCCAAATTCCTGCCGGTGCGCCGTGATCTGGCGGTAGTGGTCGACGAGGAAATGACGGCACAGTTCTTGCTGGATGCCATGCTGCATCTATCCGTTCCCTATGTGGCAGAGCTGGCACTGTTCGATGTGTATCGCGGAAAAGGTGTGGAACAAGGCAAAAAAAGCCTTGCATTCCGTGTGTTGTTACAAGATACTCAGAAGACACTCTCGGAGTCGGAAATTGATCCAAGCATCGCGCAGCTAGTAGAAATCCTGCAAAAAAACGGTGCGCAGTTACGAATGTGATATGTATTTGAAGCGGTTCCCGCTCTAGGGGATTGGAATAAGGGAGGAATATGACAACGACATTAACCAAAGCCGAACTGGCCGATCAGCTGTTCGCGAAGGTGGGCCTTAACAAGCGTGAAGCCAAAGATATGGTGGAAGCATTTTTTGAGGAAATCCGTTTGCAACTGGAACAGGGCCAGAGCGTAAAGCTATCCGGTTTCGGCAATTTTCAACTGCGCGACAAACCACAGCGCCCAGGACGCAATCCCAAGACCGGCGAAGAAATACCGATTACCGCGCGCCGTGTCGTGACCTTTCATCCCAGCCAGAAATTGAAGACCATGGTGGAAAAGTCCTATCATGGAAAACCACAAGCCTAACTCCGAACTTCCCCCGATTCCCGCAAAGCGTTACTTCACCATAGGTGAGGTAAGTGAATTGTGCGGAGTCAAGGCGCACGTGTTGCGCTACTGGGAGCAGGAATTTACACAGCTGAAACCGGTCAAGCGCAGCGGTAACCGGCGATACTATCAACACCATGAAGTGATGCTGATACGGCACATTCGGGATTTATTGTACGGGCAGGGTTTTACGATTAGCGGTGCGCGCAACCTGCTTGATCATCAGAATCAGGCTGAAAGCCAACCAAAACAGAAGGCGAACGGTTTGAATATTGACACGCTTCGTCGCGAAATCAAAGAAGTCATTTCACTGCTCGCAGTATAAATAAAACTTTCAATATTGTTACCAGTTTTGGCATTATGAACAGTAATTGATTCATGTTTATCGGCCTCGTTGACTTTGTGCGCATTAATAAATGATCAGGCCAACTTTTTATGTTCGGATCTAATGGCGCTACCCATCCTTGAAAAATAACAACACACTGACCCAATTCTACTGACCCAATTCTTTGGTCAGTGTATTGTTATGAAAGATGACGGAAGAATGATCTGACGCTTTACCTTAGTTCAGGTTGGAGGTACGATTAGTACGTCAGGATGGCATGTTTGAATATTGTAGAAGGAGTTATCATGGCTATGAACCCAATCGGTTCCGGCGCTAGTGCTGCATTACCATTGCAGCAAACGAATCAAAGTCAGCAGGATAAGCTTGCGATGCAATACAAGCAATCACAGCAGGCCAAACAGTTTCAGCAAGTCCAGCAAGCACAAAAGGCGCTCGATGCTCAGAAACAACAGCGGTCTTTACAGTCTTTACAGACGCCGCAGGGACAAAATATCGATGTTGGCAAAACTATCGGCGTTCACATCGATATCAAGGCTTAATCAGCAACCTTCATTGGGGGGCATGTTCTGAATTACCCTTATTGAAGAGGCGACTTTTTCAAACTCTTCCTGATTATCAATTTTGTTCGGATCACACCAATTGGACTGTAATAGCCAAACTAATTGTCTTCGCTGCTGTTTTGCGCTTGTTGTTCGACAGTGAAAAGCACAGCGGCTTTGACCCTTGAGGATAAGTTGAGTTTGGTCAGGATATGACGTACATGCTGTTTTACGGTGTCATAGCTGATGGAAAGTGTTTGAGCGATGGCTTTGTTGCTTTCTCCGCGCGACAGTAACTGCAGTATCTCTCGCTCACGATCTGTGAGCAGCTTGAGAGAATTCTTGGGTTCATCCCCCGGTTGATCTCCGCGCAACATCTCGATCATTTTGATCGTCATGGTGGGAGCGACGACCAGTTCGCCAGCCGCAACCCGCCGGATGGCATCTACCACATCTTCCGGTGCCATGTCTTTGAGCAGATAGCCCCGCACGCCCGCGCGTATCGCGTTCGCGAGATCGGTTTCAGAATCGCTCATGGTCAGAATAACGGCAGGTGTCGAGCAACCTTCTTTGCGAATTTGCTCTAGCATGGTCAACCCATCCAGTGGCTTCATGCGCAAATCCATCACCAAAAGATCGGGTTCTTCGTTCAATAATACACGCAATCCCTCAATGCTGCCGGTTGCGCCAAGTACAGCAAAGCCATAGCAGTTGGCGAGCAGTTCACTCAGTCCGCTGCGGCACAAGTTTTGATCGTCTACCAGAACGACTTTTAACTTCTCATTCATTCACTTCTCTCCAGTCTGACGTAGGCTCAGGGAAAATTAACCGCACGCGGGTGCCAATATTCTCTGAGCTTTCAACTTTTATTTCACCGCCGATACGTTGAGCACGTTCGCGCATGATCCTCATGCCATAGTGTCCTTCAACGGGAGTAAAGGTGCAACCGCCGCTGCCGTTATCATCAATGGTGAATACATAGTAATTGTAGGATAGATCAACGACCAAGCGGGCATGGGTCGCGCCAGAATGTTTGGCGATGTTCGCCAGCGCCTCCTGCACTATATGGGAAACCTGGATTTCATATTCAAGCGGTAATTCGAGGTTGGCTACCAGATTGATATATTCGAGCGCAATGCCATTTCGGTGGCGGAATTCTTCTGCAATGCCCTGCAAAGCATGCAAAAGTCCGGAGGGGTCTACGGAGCAGCGAAAATCTGTAATCAGTTCCCGCACGGTTTTTTGGCTGCTTTCCAAAGAATCGTCGATATCGTGCGCATATTTGGTAATCATGCTTGCATTTTGCGTCCGTATGGATTCGAGCAGTAAACTTGTGCGCATCCGGGTATAAGCCAGCGATTGAGCCAGAGAATCATGAATCTCGTTGGCTATAGATTGCCGCTCGGCGATCAGCTCGGACCGTTTAACCTCGCGAATTGACTGGTTGTGTTCAATGAGGGTGCTAAGCAGGTCTGCGAATGACAGAACCGTTTTGGAAATATCCTCAAACGGTCCCTGAGGTTCGCAGAAAAACAGGGTAATCATTCCAATAGGCTTTTTGGATGGGATGCGGCTTTCAATCGGCACAGTGATCAACGATTTAATCTGGCAACCAACATTGTGGCAAACCTGACGTTTCTTGCATGTGGTCAGGTCGGTTGTATAAATACCCCGGCCGATGGATGCGTTGCAGCTTGTTTCACAATTCAGCTCGAGGTCGCTGCCAAGCTTGAGTAATTCAGCTGGCAAGCCAACCGAGCTGAACAGCTGGTGGGTCTGGCCGTGGGTTGGAAGTATACGGGCCACCCCGGAGGTCGCATTTACATTGCTAATAAGGGTTTCGAGCAATTTTTCAACGACGGGTTTGAATTCGCCCGTACGGGAGGCCGCAAGTTCCAGTGTTTCACTTGATGCGATAACCTCGCCATTTTTTTGGGGTGTGAAATGGAAATCATCGGCCCACAAAAAATCCGCGTGTTCGGAATTCTTCAAGCTGTTTGTATTTTTGCCCATAGATTTTACAATTTGCTTTATAAAATGGCTTTTAGACAATGGCTGTCAGGCCCATTCCGGATTGGGAAATTTCTTATACAATATGCCGAAGTTTTGCGCATATCAGAAGCGATGTTCATTGTTGCGTGTTGTTCGGCCTTGCAATTACAAGAGTATACCCCTCATTCGGGTTATATCAACGCCACCCCAAAATAGGTATAGACATTAAAACCGCTCAACGGGTTTAATGAAACTGTCGGTAGGCATAAACATTCGGCTTTATAAATAAATACTTGGATTTTACGGGAAGACGGAATCATACAATGAAAATCTGCATCGTTTCCGATAGTCACGACCGTGCAGATTCGCTTGCGGCAGCCATCGCCGAAGCACAGGCGAGCGGGGCACAAGCTGTTATCCATTGTGGTGACCTGATCGGGGCGAATACGTTGCGTGCATCCATCAAGCTGGGCATTCCGATTCATGTTGTGCACGGCAACAATCTCGGCGATCAAATTGCAATGCAAAGATTGGTATCAAAGTCTGGCGGGATGCTCACTTATCACGGCCAAGATGCCGAGCTTGAACTAGGCGGACGGCGCATCTTTGCAACCCACTACCCCCACTATGGGCGGGGCATGGCCTGCACCGGAGATTACGATCTGGTATGTTGCGGCCACAGCCACGTCGCTGAGATCATCAGGCAGTCCAACATCAAGGGCGGGCATACCCTGTTGCTCAATCCGGGATCGGTTTCAGGTATTGGTGCACCCAATGTGGACGAGGCGTTTACCTGGATCATGGGCGATCTGGCCGACATGACATTCGAAATTCACACGCTGAAACATTGATCATGACCACAGCTTGTACAACTCAGATCCACCGCTAAGGCAACAAATCTCAAAGAAGGCTCGAGTGACGACTGCAATTGCAACCAACCAGGCCATCCTGGTTATGTGAGGAGAGTTGGATTGGCGGCATGCCATGACTGCGACACTGGAAGCCGCCGAATGCGTCAAGCAGGTGATTCTCGTTGAGCGTATCCCGCGCCCAGGGCGGGGGCTGCAGCCAGATGGCCGGGACCAGTGAGGCGCTGAAACTACCTAGGCTCAATTTCAAGGGCACGATCAAGGCGCCCACATGGTTGAAGTGCTGGTCGAGGATATTGGTTTCGAGGCATAAAACACCCGTCGTCAAACCGCTGGAAGAAATGAAGATCGCCGAAAGGAGGAAATAATCATTGCGTCCTTTGCGTTTCAGTGCGCGATGGACGATTTTCTGCATCCACTCTCCGCTGATTAAACTACTGGCGATTCGACCAGGTTGATATTAAGACACCAACCAGGTCGAAGGTTGTAGACTGGCAACAGTGTCGGGTCTATCATCTCACTTGGCATCACACCCCGATCCAATCCAGTTTTGGAGCACACTATGCAACACCTTACACCCAAACAAGCACATGAATTTCTGCAGGCCAATCCCGAGGCGGTATTCATTGACGTGCGCAGCGAGATGGAGCATATGTTTGTCGGTCATCCCAAGGGATCAATCCTGATCCCCTGGGTCGATGGTCCGGAATGGGACATCAACCCCCATTTTGTTTCGCACGTGAAAAAAGCCGCCAGCGCGAATCGTCCTGTTGTGCTGATCTGCCGTTCCGGTCGTCGCTCGATCGATGCCGGATTGGCTCTGGAAAAGGCCGGGCTGGCTGAAGTGTACAACGTGTTGCACGGATTCGAGGGCGATCTGGATGACGGGCACCACAGAAATTCCCACAATGGCTGGCGGTTTGAAGGCTTGCCCTGGGCGCAAACGTAGCATACCTCTCAAACCACGTATTTTCAGGGCCCTTCTTTACTACTTTTCATGTTTTCGAAACAGTCAATGACCCAAACTATCCCTGATTTTACCGATGCAGAACACAAACTTATTTCGGGAAAATTGTACGAACGTTACGGCAAGCTGGTACCCATGCAATTGGCGGACAGCGAATTGCAGTTTGATGAACTTTCCGGTGAGCCGACTTTGTGCCCCACGATTTATTGGGCAGAGTGCGGCGCGCAATTCGTGGTGTGTAAAGTGGCTGCCGAGCGTTTCCGTTGCCAGTTCTTTTATTCCGAGACGGAGCAATACGGCACCGGCCATGATCAATACGACAGTCTTGGCGACTGTGTCATCAACCTGCTGCAAGTCCAATCAGATCACGAACGGCAAATGAAGAGTATTTCTTCCGGTGTTGCGCCGGCCAAAGACAGTGACGAGGGTTATCACGGCCCGGTTGTGATTTGAGTCGGGTCAGCCGGCGGCCACGACAGGTTGCAGGGTCGCCTGCCTGGCAGCACCAAAGTCAAGCAAACCGTACCGGACAGGCTTGGATTTGTGGTTGCCAGGTATGACAAATGCATCAAGCCCGACCTGATGCTGGTAGGACAACCTTTCGCGCGGCACATCGCCGATCGCGCGCAATTCGCCCTTGTAGTGGTAGCGTTCGCGCAGCAGTGTGGCAGTCGCATAGCTTTGGCCGTCGGTAAATTTGTCAAACGTGATACCGATCACAGTGAAATCGTCTATGTCGTGTTTGATCGACTCCGGGCCCTGATCGGCGGCCAGCCAAACACCGAGCGGCCAGCCGTGTTCAAATTCCCGGTATATCAGTTCGGTGCGACGCGCCTGCCATACCGAAAGCGGTACCAGCACCGGACCTACCGGCAATCTTACGTTTTGAGGCGTATCACCCTTTATCAGGGTCAGGGTCTTCCATTCATCGGACACAATTTGGCCATTCTTGATCAGCGTTTGCATAGACTATCTTCCTTTTGAATTGCAGAATAAGTGCGGGGGCGCATGACAGACTTCCAATCTGTTGAGGCGAAGTCTAGCTATTTCTTATATGCTTGTAAAATACAGATTTGTTACTATAAAATAATCTTTTGGTATATAGAGGAGGGGATTTGTCTGCTCACTTCTGAAGTAATTTGCCCAAGTCGTTTTGTGCATTGGCTTTCAATTTTGCATAATTCGCTCCTTTGACTTTTAATTCTGGGTAAACATATTCACAGCTGGCCTGGAATCCAGTAAAGTGTTATCCCATATCCAATTATAAGAGCAAAAAAAATGAGTGAAAAAGGACAGCAACTGCAAGACCCATTTCTCAATATGCTGCGAAAAGAGCATGTGCAGGTTGCGATTTATCTGGTCAACGGGATCAAGCTGCAAGGCCAGATCGAGTCGTTCGATCAATACGTGGTGCTGTTGAAGAACACGATCACCCAGATGGTATATAAACACGCTATTTCGACTATTGTTCCTGCGCGCTCAGTCAGTATTCCTCACGAAGACACCGAGTAATGCAGGAGCAGCCCGCCGGCTCACAGGGCGCATTGCTGGTCAGTATCGATTTCGGCAAGAACGATCACAGCGAAAGTCTGGCAGAGTTACGATTGCTGGCAGAAACGGCCGGGGTGCGGGTTTTGGCCATTGTCGAAGCCAGGAGGCAGCGACCGGATGCAGCGTTGTTCGCGGGCAGCGGCAAGGTCCAGGAAATCGCCGAGTTGGTAGAACGATTGGAAGCCCCGCTGGTAATCTTCAATCATGATCTTTCCCCAGCGCAGATGCGCAACCTGACCGCCAAACTGAATACACGCGTGATCGACCGGACCATGCTGATTCTGGATATCTTTGCTCAGCGCGCGCAAAGCCATGAAGGCAAGGTTCAGGTGGAACTGGCACAACTCAAGTATCTCGCGGCGCGTCTGGTTGGTCAGGGTGCTGACATGGGACAGCAAAAATTCGCGGTGGGTGCGCGCGGTCCGGGCGAAACCAAGCTGGAGCTGGATAGGCGCAAGCTGGACAAGCGTGTCCATTTGCTGAAAGAGCGTCTGGAGAAACTCAAGCATCAGCGAGGAGTCCAGCGCCGCGCGCGCAATCGCCACGATGTGCTGTCGGTGTCCATCGTCGGCTATACCAATGCGGGAAAATCGACGCTGTTCAACAGGCTTACCCGTGCCAACGTGTATGTGGCCGATCAATTGTTCGCCACGCTGGATACCACATCACGCCGTATGTTTACCGAAGAGACGGGCGAAATCGTGGTGTCGGATACGGTGGGTTTCATTCGACATCTGCCACATACGCTGGTTGCCGCGTTTCGCAGCACCCTCGAAGAAACCATGCAGGCTGATTTATTGTTGCATGTGGTAGATGCCAATAATGCCATCCGCGACGATCAGATTGCCGAGGTTAATAAAGTGTTGGCCGAGATCGGCGCGGCGGACATCCCTCAGGTTCTGGTGTTCAATAAAATCGACCTGCAGGATGTACCGCCCAGCGTGCAGCGCGATGAATATGGTAGAATTGCCCGCGTTTTCCTGAGTGCCAAAAGCGGTGCGGGTCTGGATGGATTGAGGCTAGCCTTGATGGAAGCCAAGACCATGCGTCAAGCTTCCGAAGTAACCGACGAATTAAACCAACCAAGCGAGTGAGTGAAGAATATGGGATTGAATGATCCGCAATGGGGTAGCAAGAACAACGGCGGCCCGCCTGACCTTGAAGAGTTGTTGCGCAAGCTCAATGCAAAATTATCTTCCCTGATGGGCGGTATGGGCAAAGGCGGGGCCGGCAAACCCGGCAGCGGCCAACCGCCGCATGGTTTTGCCGGCGGGATAGGGCTGATCGCCGCGATCATTGTGCTGATTTGGCTGGGTAGCGGATTTTATATCGTCGATGCGAGCCAGCGCGGCGTAGTGCTGCGCTTTGGCAAGTGGTCCGAAACGACCATGCCTGGCCCCCATTGGCATTTGCCATTCCCGGTTGAGACTGTGGAGGTTGTAAATGTGAGCCAGGTCCGGACTGTGGAGATCGGTTATCGCGATAATGTGAAGAACAAGGTATTGGATGAATCGCTGATGTTGACCGATGACGAAAATATCATCGACATTCAGTTTGCGGTGCAGTATTTCGTGAACAATCCTACTGACTACCTGTTCAACAACCGTGATCCGGATGAGAACGTGCACCAGGTGGCGGAATCGGCGATACGCGAGGTGGTTGGCAAGAACAAGATGGATTTCGTACTCTACGAGGGCAGGGAGCAGGTGACGGCGGAAACCTCCAAGCTGATGCAAACTATCCTCGACCGCTACAAATCGGGCATTTTCATCAGCAAAGTCACGATGCAAAATGCGCAACCTCCGGAACAGGTGCAGGCATCGTTTGATGACGCAGTCAAGGCGGGGCAGGATCGGGATCGCCAGAAAAACGAGGGCGAGGCGTATGCCAATGACGTGATACCGCGTGCAAGTGGTGCAGCGGCACGTTTGATGGAAGAGGCGCAAGGTTACCGTCAGAGCGTGATCTCGAATGCCGAAGGTGATGCCAGCCGCTTCAAGCAAATATTGGTGGCGTATCAGAAGGCGCCTACCGTGACCCGCGAGCGCATGTATCTGGATATGATGCAGCAGATGCTAACTAGTGTCAGCAAGGTGATGATTGACCAAAAGAAGGGCAACAGCCTGCTTTATCTTCCGCTGGATAAATTAATGCAAGCCACGCAAGGTGCAAATGCGACTGGAGTTACGTCTGCATCAAAAATCGATGTGGCGCCTTCGACAACTCAAGGGAGTGATAATGCTGCTGCACAGAGTGCCCGCGATTCATTGCTTAGTCGCGATCGGGAGTCAAGATAATGAAAATTAACATTGCTAGTTTCCTGATTGGTTTGGCGCTTGTGCTGGTTGTGGCTAGTTTGAGCATGTTTGTGGTGGATCAACGCCAGGTGGCGATCGTGTTCCAGCTGGGTGAAATGGTCAGCGTGAAAACCAGTCCGGGTTTGTATTTCAAAATTCCGCTGATGCAGAACGTGCGTTTTTTTGATTCACGCATCCTGACGCTGGATTCCGGAGAGCCCGACCGCTACATCACCTCGGAAAAGAAAAACCTGATGGTGGATTATTTTGCCAAGTGGCGCATCGCGGACGTCAAACAATACTATGTCAGTGTCGGCGGCGATGAAATGCGCGCCACGACACGTCTGAAGCAGACGATTAATTCCAGTATGCGCGAGGAATTCGGCAAGCACAGTATTCATGATGTTATATCCAACGAGCGCGATCAGGTGATGCAGGCGGTAATTCAGAAAACCGAGGCCGATGCCAAATCGATAGGCGTGCAAGTGCTGGATGTGCGCCTCAAGCGCGTCGATTTTCCAACCGAGATCAGCGATTCGGTGTATCGCCGCATGGAGGCCGAGCGCAAGCGCGTTGCCAATGAACTGCGCGCAACCGGTTATGCCGATAGCGAGAAAATCCGCGCTGATGCAGACCGTCAGCGTCAGGTGATCCTGGCGAATGCCTATCGCGATGCGCAGCGCATCAAGGGCGAGGGCGATGAAAAGGCCTCGCTTATTTATGGTGCAGCCTTTGGTCGCAACCCGGAGTTCTACGCGTTCTATCGCAGTCTGGATGCCTACAAGCAGAGCTTCAAGAGTAAGAGTGACGTAATGGTGCTGGACCCAAGCTCGGCTTTCTTCAAGTATCTGAAAAATCCGGGCAGGGCTGGTAAATAGTGTGCTCGAATATTGGTTGCTTGGCATCGCGATGATGCTGGTGGTTGAGGGAATGATTCCCTTCGTGTCGCCCGGTTTGTGGCGCGAAACATTCAGCAAACTGGTGGCGCTGACGGACGGACAATTGCGCTTCGTCGGTATTACAGCGATGCTGTCAGGCTTGCTGTTGCTGTATTGGATTAAATGATGCAAAACTGGCTGCTTCCAGAACATGTAGAAGATATGCTGCCCGACGAGGCGTGGTGCGTCGAAAGGATGCGCTCTCAAGTCCTCGATCTGTTGCGCAGGTCGGGATATGAACTGGTCGCACCGCCGTTGCTGGAGTACGCGGAATCGTTGCTGATCGATGGTAGCGCCGACATGGATTTGCGTACTTTCAAACTGGTCGACCAGTTGAGCGGCCGTACCCTTGCACTGCGCGCCGACATCACGCCGCAAGTGGCGCGTATTGACGCGCATCTGCTCAATCGCCAGGGCGTGGTTCGACTTTGCTATGCCGGCAGCGTGCTGCACACGCAGCCGAGGGGGCTCACGCGCACCCGCGAGCTGTTGCAAATCGGTGCCGAGTTATATGGGCATGGCGGTTTGGAGAGCGACCTGGAGATCCAGCAGCTGATGTTGCAATCGCTGGCCCTGTTGGGCATCAAGGATGCGCATCTCGATCTCGGCCATGTTGGCGTGTTTCGGGCATTGGTGCGCCATGCCAAGCTGGACAGGAAACTCGAGAGCGAATTGTTTTCAGCCATGCAAAACAAGGACAGTGCGGCTTTGCAAATATTGGCGAAGCCCCTGGATACGGTGTTGCGCAGCGCATTGCTGGCACTGCCGACGCTGTATGGCAATTGTTCCGATGTGCTGGAAAAGGCACGCAGGCTGCTGCCGGACTATCCGGGCGTTGTCGCGGCGCTCGATGATCTGCAGAACA
>Ga0307376_10002827_pt1 | contig 16590 bp, 32 predicted proteins | sample TR2MG_FD_202536 | JGI IMG/M metagenome (GOLD analysis project Ga0307376, IMG submission 202536) | Soil microbial communities from Risofladan, Vaasa, Finland - TR-2 | ecosystem: Environmental > Terrestrial > Soil > Coastal area > Acid sulfate soil | place: Finland: Risofladan, Vaasa | collected...
TACAAAATCGTTAAGGTGTTTCTCCCCGTAAATTGTTTATTGTGTTGCAGAATTTTGCCTTCTTTGTTTAGCCTCTCTACATCAAATCGATAAACTCTTCAAACTCTTTTATCACATCTTTTCCCTTGCGGGTTGTAGAATAAAATATGGCCTTTGAGTTTTGGGTTTTAGTAAGCATCCCCTTTTTTATCAACTCTGTCAAATCTTTTTTTAGTCTATTGTAATAGGTATTTGTTTTATACATTATATGGGTTATCCGTTGTGGAGTTCTACATATTTTTAGGATGTCAATTTTTATTTGGTTAGACGAACGCTTCATTATTTTTTGCCTTCATTGTCCATTTCTCTCTTTCGGGCTAACAGTTACAGAGTATTTTAATCCCCAATTCTCATGCCACCATTCAGAATGTTCAAGAGCAAAAGGTCTAGCCTTTTTAATTAATGCAAAAGCATCTGTATATGACTCACAAAATCCATCTCGAACCAGCCTAATCGCTACAACAAAAGGACTCCTGTCCATTCCAGCAACACAATGAACCAATATCCGTTTATAACCTCTTTCACTTAAAACCTGCAAGCTGTTTACAGCGTAGTTACATTCCGTTTGAAACTTGGCTAAGTTATCGTCAGGATTAGTTACACCAACAGGAGCATGACAGTAACCACTTCGGTGAATTACTAAATCATAGCAAGAATAGTTTTCATGAACCATCAAATTAAGAATAGCGTCTATTTTGTGAGCCTCAATAATTTCAGGTTCAATATCGCTAAGTTCACCGATAGCCAAATTTTCTGTTACCCAACTAATCATTTTGTTTGTTTCCCACCAAAACACATTTCTCTTTTGTTAAGCCAATAAATTTTAACGCTTTCCATATCATCAGCAATTAAAAGACTTGCACCACATTTACATTCAGCTTCACCATGAACAAAAACTCCCATATCCCACTGAGGCTTTCCAGTCTTAGCGTCAAATTCTTCTGCCTCTTCAAAAATGTCGAACTTCACTTCGCGGTAACAGTTGGGACATTGTTCATAGACAGTATCAAGTTTCCGTTTCGTTTTCCATTGGTATATTAACTTTGGTTCTACTGTTTCCCCTGTTAATGTTTTTTGTTTCATGTTGTCACCTTGCACAGTTTTTTGATGTAACGATGCCATGCTGTTTCTCTGAGTTCCGTGTAAACGTCAGCCATAGCCGGAACATTTCTGCCCTGCTTCCAACCCACAAAAGACATCATGTCTATTCCGTCAAAATGATAGTTGCTTATCAAGACTTTTTCTTCTCCTTTTGTGGAATACCGGCACGTATATGTCCGTCATTGAAGTCAACACAAAAACCATCCTCAGTAACAGGAGGACGCTTATGCAAGCATGGGTCTGTGATGCATCCGACTTTGGCGCATTTCGGGTTAGTCGATTTCTTTCTTTTTTTAGCTACTTCAGGAAGAGACATTATTAGGCTCCTAATAAATTGTTAATTTTTCTCATAATTCTTCTTCGTTTAAGGAGGTCTTTATAGCAATCCTCGCACCGTGAAGCACTACCTCTAATAAGAACCAATTGTTTTTTCTCCTTTTTCAAGTTCTATTTCCTCTAGGAGTTCATCATATATGTATGAGCCTAGAGATTCACCTGCTTTGTTTTCCCACTCTATTAATTCTTGTCGTTTTTGTTGTAGCCATCTTTTGTTTACTTCTTTAATGATGTCGTAAATGTGTGGATATTTATCAAAGTCGTTTTCTGTCTTTTCGTTTACCACTTCGTCTATAATTTGTTTTAGTGTTTTCATTTTTGTTCTAGTTCCTCAAAAAGTCTTTCATAAAATTCTTGCGTTGTTTCTAGGATATGTGGCGGGTTTTGTTGTAAAAATTTTTTAAAAGCATTTATCACTTCTCTTCTAAGTGGAGAATCATTATAACCAATTTCTTTTAATAATTGGTTGAATGTTTTCATTTTTGTTCTAGTTCCTCCAAAAGTTCATCTAATGCAGAGTTAAACTCTCTTTGGTAGCCTTTTTGGATTAATCCCATTGCTCCTGTTTTATGTTTTTGTTGTAGCCACGCTCTAACACACTCATTAATTATCCCTTTTAACGATGGATAAGTTTTGAATGTAGCCCTGAGTTCATAATCTAGGATTTGTTTTAGTTTTTTCATTTTTGTTTAGCCTCTTTATATGGACATACACCGCAGCTATAGCAGAGACATCCAATACATTTAGCTTTAACATCAGTTAGTTTCAATGGTTACTTTCACCTCTTCCCCAAGCTTGTAGAGTTTAGCGATTTGTGGAGGAACCTTAAGCACGTAGCTGTTACCCCACATCTTCAAAGGAACAACAAAAGAGTTAGACAACTTTACACCCCACATGCTCTTCAGTTTTACACTTGCGTTCCAGCTCTTGCAGTTTTTCTTTCAACTGTGTTTTATTCATCTCAAAACAGTGTTGTGCCAATTCGTTTTGGCATTTCCAGCAAAGGCATATAAATCGATTGCGGAATTTTCTTCCTGTCATGTTTAATCCCTACTAAACATAATAACGTTCTCACATATAAATGTTTAGTTAGTGTTAAACATTTGTGTTTTCCTTGAGAACTCATAATGAGCCACTCAGTAAATTCAGCATAGCACCAAAGTTATCGTGAACATCAAAGCTTTCTCCAAATTCCTTATGATATTCATCTATGACTTTGGCTTTGCCTTTGTTTGTGATATTCCGTAAATATCGTCTTTCATATTGTGCTATAAGTTGGATTGCTCTCGCCATTTTCTCTGTTTCAGCAACAACTTCTTCAAGAGTCCATTTGTGACCTGTTGGATTATATGATACCCAATCGTCACAGTGAGCACAATCAAAACCATACTTCATTCCTTTGTTTTCGATTCCAGCATATGTGATTCCACCATGCACAGGAACATAGGTTAATATTCCATCATATCCTTGTTCTCTTACAGGTCTTTTTGGAAACCAAACATAACCACAATAATGGTCTCTAACCCAGAGCACACTAAGTTTCAAGTTATCTTTTTGCCATTCTTTTCTTGTTTCTACTAATTCAATCATCGTTTTCTCTCCTTTTTCTTTGTTGTTTCAGAACTCATTTCTTAACCTCGTTGTATGTATAATTTCCTTTTGTTCCAAGTCTTTCCAATTCTCCACGATTAACCAATTTCTTCAATAGGACATTTAAAGAACTTGACTCAACATGAACGTTCTCTTGTGCCAATCGAATTTTTATATCTGACAACTTCCTTGTCTGACCGAAAAAACCATCACGCTTCAAATCCCGCAGAATGGCGGTAACTCCTTTTTGACTATCACCAAGTAACATGTTACCTAATTGAATGGATTCAATAGTTGATAATTCAATGCTTTTCACTGGCTGACTAAAAAATAGTATGTTGTCTTTTAGAGAGATGCCTATTCCTACCTTTGTTTTCATCTCTTTTATTTGAGAAGTCACAGAAAAACCTCCCAATATTCGTAGCCAACTCGTTTCTTGCATCGTGGACATACCATATATTTTGGTAGTTTTTTGCAAGTTCTATCAGCTATCTCTCCACACTCTGAGCATTGAATAGCATAATAAACTGTTACTTCAGGAACACTCATTGTATCTTCTCCAAGACCTCGATAGTTATTTTCACTTTTCCGATATTGATAGGCATCAGTTCACGCATTGTTATTCGACGGCAAGTTGTTTTGTCAAACCATTCAGTTCCGAAATTGTCTAAGTATCCATCAAGAGTAATGGTTTTTGTGTTTTGTTCAGAAAGAGACATTTTATTCAGCCCTCCGTTGAACTGCTCTAAAACGCATATGCAATTTTTTGATATCTCCTAAAAACTCTACGTTTTTTATTTGTTCTTCATAACGAGTAAAAGCCTTGTCAACTAGCACAAGCTCTGCAATAGTTAACTTTATTCCTTTACAATATTTGTATTCACTCAACTTGTTTCTTCTCCTCTAACTATCAGGTTTTTTGTATGAAAAGCTCAACATCATAAAGCGATTGTTCCATTAGGTTAAATTGGCGGTCAATGATTTTGTATTGTCGAATTGTTTTATAGTAGAGTTTATCGCCTGTGCTTGGTAGTAAGAAATCAGGAAGTTCTATTTGACCAAGATGTTCGAGCTTGTCTTTTACAAGTTCAGTTATTCTTACTCTCATTTTTTCACCTCCTTCTTTGTTGAATGTAAACTGTCACGTACGTCTCTTACAAATTCCTCAACAGGTCTTTGTTTTACCACTCTAATTCGTGGTTCATCATCACCACAACATGAACATTTTTTTGGTTTCAACTTCTCTTCTAAGAAATAGGTGTCGTTTCCTATTTCTACAAATTGAATTATAACGTTTGATTTTTTTAGGTATATAGGTTCAGTTTTCATTGTTCTTTCTCCGTGACTGTTTTATTACAACTGTCTCCAAAAATATAGAGCACCAAACCAATAATTAACCAAATAATAATTATTGGCAACAAAAGAATAAACAATATTTTATTCACCATACCACGCCTCCTGATATATTGACAGAACCGCAAGTCTAGCTTTGAAGCTTATGCCCGCATCAGTTAATTGCTTAGTTAAAATTGCAAAGTCTATATAATCAGGACCCAACTTTATCTCTCCGCTTAAACTTGACTATCCCCTCTTTTTCTGTAAAGTTAGATTCGTTCTCCAAATCAAACAACCCATCCGGAAACAGCGAACCGCTATGATGCTCCTCATATTCTACGCCAAGAACTTCAGCAAGCTTAGTTATAGCCTCATCAAGCTGAACAATCATGGGCGCCAGTTTTTCTAGCTCAATAATTCCCTGATTAATTTCGTGCAGGTCCCTAGCTACTTGGCCCCAATCTACACGATAGAACCGATTTAATTTTTCCTCATCAACCATTAAGATTCCTTCTCTGTGTTAATATCGTTCATGCTTCGCGTTGTTTCCTTCCAACTCCTAGAAACTTTATCTTTATGTGTGCAAAGTCGGCAGTAATTTACGCTTACCCACTGATCAAGCCGGTTACAGTATACCGAGCGCGTGAACATTCGCCGCTCGCCGGCAAACTTACATTTCAGGTGTTGAATAAACTCTGTTATTTCGCTCAACTATATATCCTCCAGTCTCAAGCATCCGAATATACAACTTAACCGTGTCAGTTCTTAGGCCATGTTCACAGCCAAACCGATTCACCAAAGCAATCAAATTGATCCCCGTTTCTCCGGCCCGAGTTATTGTAAGTTTAAGATCGGCTATGCGCTGCTTCATTTTAACGTCAGGAGTCGGCATTAAGAGCCTCCAATTCATGGATAATAACACCCAAAAGAATTTTGTTCGCTTCTGCTATTTCAGATGTTTGTTTCTGTCGGTCTCGTATTGTTTTTAGGTGTATTATTAAATCTGTTCTTTTCGTTTTTGATCTCTCCTTTTTTATATAGGGTATATGTGTATAAGTGTAAATATAAGTGTATAAGTTTCTCCGAAGACACATACCCTGTTTTTTTCCTAACACCAAGAAACGACATCCCCGAACTAAAATAATACCTAAAAAAAGATTGCCATCTAACATAACACCTCGAACCGTCATCGGCGTGTATTATGAGATTCCCTTATTAAATATAAGAGTTAATGTGTCTAAAGTTGGATAGGTCTTAAAATAGACTTATGTTAAATGTGTAGGGCCTATAGGCTCGCGGAAAGTTATACTTATATACTTACACATATGATTTTTTATACACTAAAACGTCAATTAAAAAAATTTGGTTAATTTATGGTTTATAAAATGCATACCAATAATAATTTCTTGTGCCGCCGCCATCAAAAACTATGTCGAAGGTTGTTGCGCCTTGATTTGTAACATAGGATGCACCGCCGTATGTTTGATAATCGGTTAAAATAATTGTGTCAGGTGTTCCAGCCAAACCGTGAGTTACCGTTATATTTGTTGTCCCAGAAGCCACCCCCCAATTTTCCGTAATATATCCCATATTGCCAAATATCTTAGTATTATCGCCAAGATTAAGCACCGCCAATGTATTGTCTGTTATAACGTTACCATAGATAAGATTGTAATCTGAAACGTTTTCACCTTCACCTCCTCCTTGAATACCTACTCCGTTGTCCGTAATGAAACAATCTGTTACTATGTTATTCATTGTAAGAGTTGTACTTCCATAAAAACTAATTCCTCCTTCTGTATTATTGTATATTTTAACCCCGCTAACACTACAATTCATCGAATTCCCGATAAGTATTCCATGCTCACTATTCCAGTAAACTACCCCTCCCTGAACGAATACTTTTGAAAACATATCTCCTGTAGCGATAGTGATACCGTTTCCATTTGTTGTTGCATATACCAAATTATCTGTAAGCTGATTATTATCGCCACCAACATAAATACCCTCTGATTCATTCGGTCCGATTTGATTATTTGATATAAACGTGTTTGAACCTGTAAACTGTATTCCACGCCAGCAACGATTAATAAAGTTTCTGTTAAAAAAATCTGCATCCCCACCGCTTCTACCATCTATACCACGATAAAAGTCATGAATTGTGCAATCTTCGATAATTATCCTATTAGATGCCGCAAGCCGCACACCTGAAGATAACCACCCTTCAGCTCCATATTGTCCAAGAAGCTTTAGGTTTTTTATCACGATACAGGGAACTATGTGATTTCCAGTGTTGTCGATATGAATTAATCCCCCTGCTCCAATATCTGCTGTTTGATAAAGACCTGTAGTTTGTTGAAGTTCTGATTCAGCTGGACTAGCCCATGCTATTGATTCACCTTCAAGAATAATGAAATATTTATTTACAAGGTCAATATATCCTGTCATTTCATAGCGTGCGGGTTTAAACAAAAGTTTTCCTCCAGCATCTGGCAAAGCGTCTACTACTATATTTATTAAGTAACTCGCGTTTGTGCTAGAGGTTACTTGCCCCGTTTCTCCATTCTTAGCATAATAGTTTCCTGAGTCTTCCCAAAACACGTAAGAGGCGGTTTCTGTTAAGCTACCAGGGCTAAGATAGGTGACTACTGAAGGAACTGCTGCTTGTCCTATCACTGTTATAACCAGAAATACTACCAAAAAGACTGATATCGCATAAGATACATTTCTTTTGTTCATAGTTTTTAGTTCATCCTTTGTTGTTTATCTGTTTTTCCCCTCTTTTTTGGCGAGAACTAACCCAATCGCAGATATGGCTAACACAAACCCCAATATTCCAAAAATTAAGGCAGCACTTACAGCCGCCGCCTCTTCATCTAAGGCGATTATCAGACTTGCAGTTACTTTTGGGGTTTGAAATATTGTTTCAATCATGGTTATTGCCGATTCTATCGTGGTTATTAGAATTGAGGAAATTTGCGGGTTTTCATAAACTGTTTCTGACATGGTCATACCCTGTTCTTTTTGTGTTGTTGTTTCTACTTGGACAGAGCTGCTTTCTCCATAGCTGATATGTTTTTCTTTTGTGTCTGTTATGCTGGATGTTATTGAGTTGCTTTCTCCATAACTTATGTGCTTTTCTTTGTTGTCGATTATGCTAGAGGCGACTGTCAAGGATTCTTCAAAAGTTTCAAAAATGTTCTGCCCTTCTTCTTCGGGTCCAATGTATGTGTCGGCGACAACAACACAGTCAATATAACCCGTTCCTTGTGTGCCTTCAGGCGATCCAACAAATGAATAATCAGTGTTAACTGCTGGACAGCTAAGAGTCGCCCTTAATGTCCCATCTACATAAAGCTCGCCAGTTCCGCTTTTTATATACTTCACTTCGACGTAATACCATTCTCCTGTGTTCGGCTCTATCGCTGTGATATTCCAATTATTAAAATATGTGTCTCTGAGTGCAAATTTAACAGTGCTATCCGCAGGGTCTTTGTAAGCTGTCGCGAAGAACGGGTATCCATGAAATCCTGCTGGAGCAAACCCGCAGATTCCAACCTGATAAACGTCCGATGTCGGTAACGTCACAAAATACACATAGGAACGAATGTAACGCGCATCAGCAGTGTTAGTTATACTCTTATAAACCGTTTCCGAGGCATCAATCTTTACACTATACGTTCCATGATGAGCATAATCAGATGAAGTTGCAGGACTTCCCGTTGTTCCATCCCATGCACTAAAATCGTTAGTCTCAAACCCGTCATTGAATAAGATAGTTGCGTGGATTATTGTTATAGAACCTAAAACTAGAACTAAAATACATACTATTAAGAACACATTTTTTTTTTAGTTGCAATCAAAGGTATAAACCCATGTGATTGTTATATTATCGTTACTGTTGAATGTGGTTGCACCACCGCCAAAGTTGGCTACCGCATAAAGGTTTCCATCCCCTGTATCACTCCAATGAGAGCCAGCGCAATCAATATTTTGGGTTTCTGTGAATGTATGCTTATATGTTATGTTATAGGCGAAATCTCCGCTATTTGTCCAGTTCTGAACAGTTCCAAGAAATCGGGTTCCATATTGGCTTGTTAACTGTGTTAGTCCAGTTGCGGCGGTTGCGTTTCCTATGCTGATCCACAAAACCCCATCTGCGCTGGTGGTGTTAGAATTGTGAAATTCTCCTGTTCTGTTTTCTCCAATATCAGTTATAACATTATGAGTCGAAAACATGCTGTTTCCAGATGGTTTCTCGATCATTATGTAAACGTTATCTTTCATAGAAGGTCTGCGGGCATCCTCTGGAAGCAAAGAAACACTAAACGATGCACCGATTAACCCTAGACATAAAAGAAAACCTATCACAAAATCCTTTTTGTTTTCGATCATATTAGTTTATTTACTCCTTTTCCTTTATATGCTTTTCATTATCCTTTAACAACGTTCACGGTATAACCTGCAATCGCTATGACAAGAACCAAAAGACAGATCATTGGCCAAATAAATTCCGGCTCGCTTCCTATCCTATTATAGTAAGCTACTTCTAAGGCTAGAACCATCGGAATAATTAGGGCGCCAGCATACTTCCACGCCTTAATTATGCCAACACTTAAAGTTATGAATACTAATATTCCAAAATACCATGTGGACCCAAACAGTAAGGCTTCTAGTGCAAGATCGACTTCACTCATTTTAGCCCAACAACCACATAACGATTAATCCAAATCCTATAATGGCCGCGCATATGGCAACCATTAATGCCTCTTTCTCCCATACCATCTCAGTATTTTGATTTAATGTGAATAGTGGGTAGTGTCTGAAGCAGTAAGCGGTTAGCATTAAACCGAAGATTAACAGGATAATGCCTAACACTCCAATCCATAACATAAAGTTTTCTTCGTGAGGCATCAGAATCTCCCAACGCCAATGGATATAAACTTCTGTGTCTGCGGGGATTGTTCCTGTCCAATTTTCTTCATCTAACACGGAAAGGGTTAGTCCATCATACCTCAGTATTAGCTTTAAATTGTAAACGTTTGTAATTTGAATATAAGAAATGTTGTTGCTGTAGAAATATAAGGTTCCTCCCTTATCGGTCATACTTACCTGGCATTCTGTTCCGTTCCATGTTCCGCTTAATACTTCAATTATCATGGTTTTGTTTGTTTCGCCATGATTAAAGGCGAATCCTCCTTGACTATCTACAAATATTTGGAATCCATATCCTTCTACAAGTGGAGTTGCCGCAAAAACTGAAGGAACAAATGACGCAAACAACAAAAGAAGAACCGAGAAAATAGACAGGTTTTTGTTAATTCTCTATACCTCCCTGAAGTGTAGGAATCAACCGCGTCACAAGCGTATAAATGAGTATTGCGATAACTATCATAAGGCCCATTGTGAAACTTGCAGAAACCACATTATTTATTTCATCGGGTAAACCGAAGTCTGGGTTTTGAAAAGAGATAAGTTGAGCGACCAAAGTCCACACATCAGGTTTCATGGCGTCAAAATCTATTTCCCAATTTATCGAATAGCTTAGAACATCAGCGTCCCATCCGTCTAACAAATTTGCTTCATCGGTATAAAGTATGATGTCAGCAGAAATGAAGTTTCCACTAACCATAAGCGTCACATTTTGTTCGTCAGGAAAATACTCTTCTACTGTCGTTCTCAAAATGGGGCCTAAACTTTGACCTTCATAGTTTACGTTAAGCCACTCTTTAATATTGAATCCTTCAAAACCTAAAACCCAATAACGTTCTAAATCTCGAAAAGCAACCATTTTTAGGCTAGGCCCCAAAAAATCAAAATATTTCCAACTTACATCTAAAAACCTATTCGGTATTGTGGTATTCCATTGTGGAGGATCTGGAGCATCATAAAAACTGCCATACGGAAAATTCATAGTGTCATTAGCAAAACTAGAGTATCGCGCAAGCCCTAACGCACTAAATTCCTCTACTATTTCCGGTGGTTGTTGGTAAGTTATATCATATTCTGCTTGATTCAAAAAAAATTCGGTAGGCATTGCCGTATATAAAGCGGCAAATAGGCTGATTGTTACTGCAATCGCAACAAAGGCATAATTTAGACTGAATGCTATTTTCCTATTCCTCCAAAGAAGACTGCTAACTGTTTTCCGAAGCCCAATGCAATTAACAGAATTATTATTATGTATAGCCAAACTGGAAGCCAGCCCAAACCAACAAGAGGGGCTAGAACAAGCAACCCGAATATGATATAGAGACTATACGCTTTTCCTTTTGTTAAATACATAGTTGGCAACATGACGATGCAGAGCAAAACGACACTTGCGATTAAGCCTCCAACAAATTCGCCGCATCCTAGCTGTTCATCCAAATAAGAGGGAACATCTGAAACCTCGAAGCTTCCCGCCGCATAAACACTAGGAATTATCAGGATTGACAAAAAAAGAAAAAAAAGGGATATTGCCACTTTGTTCACGGTTTACACCATGATGTTTTTGTGTTGTTAGGGTATTTATCTTTTATCTATGCACTACCGCGTCCGCCGCCTAATCCCTTAGCTAACATGAAAGCGCCTGCAATTCCGAAAACAACTATTCCGGCAATCCACGCAAACGGCAAAAGCCCTAACAGAGATTCGGCACCCTCGGCACCGGTAAAGTTCCATGTAGCAGCGTCGGCAGTGGAGGTTTCTACTTGGTCAATTATGATCGGCAATGTGGAAAGCAAAGCAATCATAATGACGATCATAGCGATTCCGGCGGTTACTGTGTTAGAAATATCAACCATACATCTCACCTCCTTCATGTGTTATATGAAAAAGGTTATATTGCCACTACTCTTAAATCTAACGTGGCAAAAAGGGGAAGTGGCAAAATTAGGAAAAGACCCGAAGATAAATGTTCTTCACATCTATCATAGCCAAGACGCAGAACTCTATAAAGCAACAATCCGCGAAGACAAAGTGTATTGCAAAGGCGATAAAGTGCCGCAGTTCACAAACAGAGGAGTTTTTACAGTTAAAGACACTAGAGGAAGAAAGAATAAAAAATATAAGATGCTCATTTACTTGGATGGCAAAGCTAAGACCGCAAAACCAACAAACGGCGAACAAATGAAAAAGGATATGATAGCAGAAAACAAAGCTGAAGCAGAACAAATCGGAAAAAACATATCAGATGTTTTACCTAGTGATCTTGTAACAATCCCCGATAACGCGGAACTACTCTTTGAGCCCTTAACCTTCAAGGATCGTGTAACGGTTGTTAAGCGCGAAATCGCTAAACAGCTCGGCAAATTTAAGCCGATGGAAACTTGGCAGTTTGTAGTCATAATCGTTTTGCTTGCCGCAAGTATAGCCCTCCATTTCATAGTCTAGGTGAACCAATTTGGAAGAAGCGTCAGTCTTTAATGAACAAATGAATAGGGTTATAGAGGCCATAATCAAACGCATAGAAGGCGCAGACGATCCCAGAAAAAAGTATGATTACCTAACAAAACTAGACGATGAAACAGTAAAAAGCCTGGCAATACTTTCAGAAGGACAGCTTGACAGCATAGCAGAATGTAACTTTTTGGGTTACGCTTTTCCCTCCCTTATGCCATTAAGAAACTTCGCGATTGGGTTAGCGCAGTTTAGCCCGAGCAAGGCGGGAAAACGTGCAGAACAGTTGACGGCTACCATGATTAGCCAGGAAACGCACGTGGTTCCTACTGTGCTTTCTCAGATGCAAGAGTCTTCTAAGAAAAAGAAGGATAAGGAGAACAAAGAATGACTGTTTATGTCTGCAAAGGATGCAAAAAATTTTACAATTCAGACACTTTAAAGAAGTGCCCTTTCTGCGGTGAAAAACGAAATGAAGGTTGACTTAAACAAAAAACTAACTCTTACAAAATGGCAACTCTTACAAATGCTTCTAATTTTTATATCAATCGGCGCCGGAATAACACTAATCAACAATCTTCTGGGGTTTGTGCTAATTGGAATAACAATAATCATTCTTGCCCTTCCCATAATCTTTAAGGTATTCGGAGAAAAAGAAACCGATGAAAGCGACTGAATACCTCAAAGATTTAGAGGCTCATTTAAGGTTCTGGACGCTTTTGGCAATAATGGAGTGCAAACAAGTTGAACAGAACAGATAACGCTTTCTTTTGGGTTATGGGCTTAATTTTCCTTATCTTAGCTATGTTTATGACCGTTGTTAATACTGACGGTTTCCGATTTTCGCTTTGTTTAATGTTCTTCTTTCTGATTGTTGGGATGATAACGGATAAGGAATTAAAATAAATGCCATATAGCAGTAGCCAATTTGAAGTCACAAACTATCTAGGAAACATGATAGGCAGAAACCACCCCTACATGAAAGCAATCGCTTGCATGTCTCAGGACTGGCGCTTAACCCGTTCATACTTGGAAGTAATAAAAATCTTAACGAAATACCAAGAAAAGAACAAAAAGAAACCATTAACATCTACAGACAAAATTCAGTTAATGTGCGACATCTCAGAGGCAATAGGACAAGCTGATTGGCAGATGGATGTGGTTTCTCATTTGGCCATGAAGATTGGGAAGGCGTATAAGAGCTATGATGGAGAATAAAACAAAAATTAGTTATAAACACTTGTTTGCTTATGTTGGTTTAGGCATTATGGTTTCTTTTTTGTTTTTCAATGCTTATCTTATTGTAATTAATCAGAATACCGGTTTTCAATATTTCAAGAATCTGGAATATGGAACAGATTTAGAGGTTGTTGTAGCTCCTCATGGAATTTACACTTACAAGTATGTTCATCTAGAATATTTTTGTGAATGCAAAAAATTTAACGTTTTTGTGAACACGGCTGAATATTTCAATGCTACTGTTTACTGGATAGGGAATAATGGGGATTTGTTTTGGTTTTATTTGGGAGATTCAGGGGATGCAGTTACAGGCCTTTATTTTAAGGTTCCTTTAAAGTGGTTTCCTGACGATACAATGAAAAATTGCACATGGTAATTAAAATGACTGAACAGAAAACATCTAAGTTTCGTTCAGTTCTCAGCACAATCTACGGGGAACCTCACGGCATAACAGTAATCAAAGGAGATTGGAAAACAGGAAAAACAAACTTCGGCATAAAACTTTTCGAAATACTAAAAGAAATGAAACTAATACATGAAGCAGCCGGAAACATCAAAATCTTCAAAGATGAATCATGCGAAGTTCCGGTATCCGATCCAGTAAAATATATAGACAATTTTGTTATGCTAAAAGCTTGGATGTTCCGAAACCTACACCGCAAAATATTCTTCTTTGATGAAGCTATGAAAATGGCTCCATCCAAAAGAGCCATGACGCGCCTAAACGCAGAATGGCAAACAGTAATACCGGAACTATCAAAAGGAAAAGTTCACTTGATCGCCTTAACCCAAGAAGAATCAATGACAGAAAAAATCTTCAAACACAAAACATTCAACGTGGCAACATGGACAAAAATACGCTTACCGCCTTCTCATTTTCAATATCGTAAACGCGTCAAGGTGTCTTCTAAACTACTCAACGAAACTTATATCTTTAATAATATATCGCTTTGCAAGACAATTTACAACCCCTACTTATCAGCTACTTGGAGTATGGAACCCCAAAACGTAGATGATTTATTCGAAAGCAGTGTTGAATTAAAGGTCGCTTTGGCCTATTCTCAAGGAATGTCAACCGACAAAATAAAATCGCTTTTCCCAGAAATAAAAGATAGGAAAGAGGCAACCCGCTCGATTAGGAAGGCTCTAAAAATCCTTTTTAGTAAGTGGCAAGTGGCAGAGGTTAGCAGTGGGGATATAGCAGAGGAAGGCTGCCACAACTAGAGCAAAACTATATATAATTAAACAATAGATATATAATGTTAAATGGAGATGGAAGGACATACCAAAACAACCGAGAAGAACTCTCAAGTATATCCAGCATTACCCGAAACCCCGAGAAGTTTATGAGTCAATAATCTTTGGTGACTTGTGGCCATACAAAACAAACTTGGAATACTACAAGAAACGTGACCGTGCCTTAGTTTCGATAACATATCTTTTGGCTGCAAGAATAAGCGAGGTCCTACGGTTAGAAAAGACGCAGCTAACAGTAGAAAAGGATCGTGTGTTAGTGGAGAGAATAAGACTGTCAAAGAGCTTCAAGAAAGACAAGCCCAGAAACGATTTGTTCCGTCAAGAAGCATGGCTCCCATTGATAGGACCACGTGCAAAACTTACCGAGTTAGTTACCGAATATTTGGAGGTATGCAAAACAAAGAAACTGTTTCCTTTTGGAAGAATCCGCGCATGGCAGATTATAGTAACCATAACTAAGGAGCCCTGCCATTGGCTAAGAGCCTTCGGAGAAAACTATCTCTATGATGCATGGGAGAAAGACATCTTGGCGGTGTCAGATTATATTAAAGTGGATGTCCGGACACTTCAAAAATATATAAGGAGAAGCTACCAAAAATATCAAGCGCAATAAAGGAGGTGATATGTAAGAATGCCTTTCGAAAATTGGGAAGCAGACAACAAAACAAGCATAGCAAAATGGGCAATCATAGGACTAATCATTTTCATCGCTATTGTCGGAACCGTATTTGCTGCAGATTACTTCTACAAAATCACTAGCCCCCCCTCTGAGCCGGTAGATGTAAACGTCCGCGCGACACTATCAAAACCAACAACAAACTCTACAGCCGCCATAATCGGAGACACAATCCAGATAACAACCGTATTAAGCACACATGAAGAAGGGTTTCAAGTGACATTTAAAGAAAATGGCGATATAATCGGCAGCGCATATACAAACGATCAAGGACAAGCAATCTATAACCGAGTTATGACATCAACCGGAACCTTCGTTTATATCGCGGAGTGCATTTATAGCCCACCATAACCTCAAAACTTCTTTTACCTTTTTTTATGGAGTTGTTTTCGTATGTTAAGTAATCGTGATATAATAAGGATCGCTTTCATTCTAGTTAATGAATTGTTGTTAGCTTGGATTTGTTTTTCAAAATTAGAAATTGGCTCAGTTAGATTATGGCCTATTTTCTTGGCAATTAGTGTTATCGTTTTGGTTGTTTCAGAGAAAAAGCATAAGGAAAAACAGACTTTAAAATAACTCCAAACAAAGGCGCCAAAACAAAAGGAGCAACCATGTAAAATCTATAAGTAAAATCATAAGAGACACCACAATTTAGCAAGAATAACGCATATAAAAATAGCGAGTATATCATAAAGTCTTGATTGAGACATCTCTTTTTTATTTTCGAAAAAACGAATCCTACAATAAGCAAAAGAAAAATTGCATATAACCCAGAAAACATATGGACCTCAAGAACTAGAAAGAAATTATCTGTAACTGATTGAATACTTAAATGTTTTAGGAGAGAAAAAACTTTTAGGTTACTTTCAAAATATGGAACCCAGAATGTTGCTACCAAAACTAAGGAACTAAACAAAGGGAATATAAAAAAGCGGGGTTTCCTTTTTCTAATTAAGTAAACAGTAAAAAGAATCACGATAAAGTATGTGGCTATTATATGCGTTAAAAAAACAGAGAGAACCCCGAGACATAATAGAATAAAGTTTGCTTTTGTTTTCTTTTCATCAAACCATAATAAAGCTAGAGCTGAGAAAAAAAACAGAGCTAAACCCATTATGGTTTTTAGTGGTGTTCCAGAATAGGTAAATGTGAAGCACATACAAAAAATACATGCAACAAAAGCGGCGTTTAAATTGTTAGATAATTTTTCTGTTAGTTTATAAACAAGAAAATAGGTGAACCCAAAAGAGAAAACTAATAAAAAATTTACTGAGATTCGAGAATTGCCTATAACACTATTTGTTATTTGTAGAAACCAAAAGGTTAAAGGGTGATCGTTTGGAGTTTGTGAGCAACCCGAGATATAATAGAGGAAATCTCCATCTTTTGTGGCCATTGAAACAAAATATAGCGCGAACACAAAACAGAAGATTAGTATGATACTATTAAGTTTCATATTATCGATTAACGATTAAGTCTTTTATGTGGTTTACCCTACCCTAAACACTACAAAATCGTTAAGGTGTTTCTCCCCGTAAATTGTTTATTGTGTTGCAGAATTTTGCCTTCTTTGTTTAGCCTCTCTACATCAAATCGATAAACTCTTCAAACTCTTTTATCACATCTTTTCCCTT
>Ga0307376_10002828_pt1 | contig 16588 bp, 40 predicted proteins | sample TR2MG_FD_202536 | JGI IMG/M metagenome (GOLD analysis project Ga0307376, IMG submission 202536) | Soil microbial communities from Risofladan, Vaasa, Finland - TR-2 | ecosystem: Environmental > Terrestrial > Soil > Coastal area > Acid sulfate soil | place: Finland: Risofladan, Vaasa | collected...
GTTTATTTACAGGTCTAAATCTCGTTCCTCTCCATCCGGACTATTCCGGTATTACAGCTGGGGTTACGTTTGAATTTTAAGATTTTTTTAAAAAAAAGAAGGACTTTCTATAATCGATGTCGTATATGGAATAAAATAGTTTAAGGGGGTAATCAGTGGATTCAATCGAAGCAAAAGATTTGATTCATTTTGAGATGACTATTGTATTCTTTTACAAAGATTGTGAAGTGACCTTAAAAAGAGTAGACCAGATCTCTATCATGAAAATAACCGGGATATCGGACTTTGGAAATTTATTATCCGCATCGAGGGTTTATAGAAAAAAAGTAAATTATAAAGTTTGGGCTAAATATCTTGAGAGTGAAATGGAGAATATCAAAAAAGTTTACCAGAGTGTGTTAAATAAAGAATTTACCGTAAATAATAATATTCACTCAAAATAAATCTTGACATTTGTCCCATTTTGTGCTACTATCATACCATGCAAGATATAAAAGCAATAAGAAAAATTATCGAAGAATTATCTGAACTCAAGCAAAGGCGTAGGTTTCCACTTCATGAATTAGCAGAGATGTTTCATGTGGATGAAAAAACAATCAGTCGTTGGCTTAAAATGGAAAATCTACCACGCCCAGTATATATTCCGATGATTAAAAAACTAATTGAAATTGATAAGGAGAAAATAGTTAAAAAATTATAAGGTCATCAATAGAGATTCGGTCATTGTTGATTTTTAAGGCTCTGTAGGTTTTACTTTACATAAGATATATTAGCGGACTATTGTCCGTTTGAAATTTAGTAATAATGAGACCGAGTCTCAAGAGAGATTCGGTCTTTTTTATTTGGCATAAGGGGGCTTCCCTTGGGCGCCGCTGGGGAACCCCTTACTGACGAGTAAACTGACGATTAACCATCAGGTCGTGAGTACACAGTGAGGGAAGCATAAAACGTAGGCGTCGGTTCACGCCAACCCTTATGCCTCAAACTTTGCCTGCACTTACTTTTTCATTTTTAGTTTTCTCCTTGATTGGGCGGGGCTTACCCGCCCTCTAAAAAAAATGAGGTGATTAATATAATAAGCAAAGTAGTTCTTTTACCAGATTTTCATCATCCGTATCACAACAAAGAAGCCACGAGGGCGATATTTCAGTTCATAAAGTGGTTTAAACCTCACGCTATCAACTTATTAGGTGATGCTATGAATATGGATTCTGTCAACCACTGGAAAAAGAAACAACAAGATAATGAATATTTTGTGGGGAAGACGGTAAAACAAGATTACAATACCTTCGATGCCGACATCTTAACCCCATTAGACAAGTTAGTACCCAAAAGTTGTGAAAAGACGTATATGGGTGGTAACCATGAAGACTGGGTAAATATAATAACAAGGAAGGATACTACTTTAAAAGGAAGTATAGAACCTGAAATTAAACTACGACTAAAAGAGAGAGATTGGGAATGGATACCTTGGATCAAAAACAACAAAAGAGGTATCAAACCATACGGAAAACTCTTAACTTTTCATGGAATATACACCAACAAATATCACGCTGCTAAAACCGCTGATACGTTCAGTAAAAGCTGTGTTTATGGGCATACCCACGATATCCAATCCTACACAAAAGTTACCGTTGATGACTATCAAGGTTTTCATACTGCTCAATCTATCGGTTGTTTATGTAATACCTCACCAGAATTTATGAGAGGAAGAATGAATCGGTGGGTCAATTCCTTTGGAGTTCTTTTTGTGAGGGAAGATGGTATGTATAACTTGTATGTTCCAGTGATAATTAGGGGAAAATTTACTTTCGCCGGAAAGACTTTCGATGGAGGTAAATCATGAAAAAGTTTGGACATTGTCTTGAATGTGAACGTTTATTACCGATTAAATATCTCGAAAGAGTTCAATACTATAACGGACACTTAATCAGGGGGGCGTATCATCACAAGCTCTTGTGTCAGGTGTGTATGAGAAAAGCGGAAGAAGTTTTCGAGGAGTTTTACAACGGAGTTCCTGTAAGTGAAATAAAAGTTGGTTTAACTGACTGAAATGAAACTTCCTATTGAAGTTTTCTATGATGAAATATTTAAGGATTATAAAGGAGGGAATATGAAGAAATTTTACGGACATCCTGATTTTTATAAATTATTAGAGAAGATGAAAGAGATACATTCCAATAAAAATCACGATTATTCAGGAGAAGGTGATCCATTCAGGAATTTTAAAATGAGTGAAGAAATGGGAATACCTGCTTGGAAAGGTTGTCTTATTAGAATGGGTGATAAATATTCAAGATTATGTAGTTTTGCCAAGAAAGAAGAATACAAAGTGAAAGATGAAAATATAGAAGATACTTTAATGGATTTAGCTATCTATTCCTTAATAGACATTATTTTATATAGGGAAAAAAGCAAAAAGGAGAATGATGTACCCAAATAACATTGCTTTCTTAATTAAGTTTGCTTTCATTATAGTTTTTGTAATTGGGTTACTTTTCCTTTCAAGAAAATATACAAGAAAAGGAGGTGAAAAAAAATGAAGAAGATTTTAATAGCGATACTTATAGTGTGTATGTTTGCGTTGCCTGTTTTAGCACAATATCAAGCTCCACCGATAAGTGAAAAAGATGTGATTGAATTTGTCGAAAAGGTGGGAGTCCAGGTCAGAATACCTGTAGAGCAAGTTTATAGGGCTTTATCTTTCTATAAATTCGAGGAAGGTCAGAAATATACCGATGACGAGATAAAAGTATTGAACGAAGATGAAAAAAGGTGGTATTCACAAGGATATATAGTCAAATATGGAGAGTGGATTGGTGATGAAAAAAAAGAAGAAGACCAGGTGGTAAAAACAGCCATTTATGGTACTGGAACGATAATCTATTCTAGCATATTACCAGTAGCGTTACAGTCTATAGCAAACTCATCTCAAGAGAAGGGTTTATATGCAGAAACTTTAGTAATGACAAACTATCATGTAGTACAACCGCTTGTTGACCGATTAAACTTGGGAACTAAAGCAGACCCTATCAATGTTTATGAAGAGCAAGACATCAAAATAAGCATAGACCCGCCCAAAGCAGAAGTGAAAGTAGGGGCAAGACCGATAGCTCAAAAGTACAGTTACTTGGTTGATAAAGAAGAAAAACCTTACATCTGGTCAGCAACTGTGAATAAAGCAAGCATTAAGATTAATGTAGACCAGCATTATAACATCGAAGCAACCTGCGTAGGATACGACAAAGGACTTGACGTAGGAATTTTACAAATTAAGAACGTAGCATTTCAACCGTATGCCACATTCCGAAATACCGAATGTGAAGTCGGTGAGAAAGTTTGGATTAGACACGCACCGTTGGCACTAGCGTTCAGTACAGATAGAGGTTACATCAATCAAACTCATTTAGATTTAGGTATCGATACCGATGGTCTTGGTTGGATGGATCAAGTAAAAATTGATATCCCGTCAGCACCAGGTTCAAGTGGTTCAGGTATTTTTGATCAGAACGGCTTTTTAATCGCATTATTTCATGGTGGACTGATTCATCAGACCGGTCAAGGTTACGCCTTTATCGAGGGTGGACATTTGGCTCACGAAGGAACAAGGGTAGCAGAGTGGCTCAACTGGAAAGGATTTAGTTATATATTTGAACGACCACCATACAAAGACCAACAGGAAATATTAAACAAAGTTAATGTTGATTAAAATCATCGACCCAATGTCTGTAGCCAGTCAGGGTTAGGTAAGAGCCTATCTTCACCAAGGGTCGATAAAGGGGATAAATATGTCAGACGAACAAGACTTAATCAATAAAAGAATGGAGAAAGCCAGAAAAATTAGAATAGCTAATTTGGCTAATAAAGGCAAAGGTACTTATCTGAATAAGGAATGGTTGTTTAGCAGGTCTTGTATTGATGGAATGACGTTAGATAAAATTGCTGAAATTTGTAAGGTTGAATACGATGTCATCTGGGAAGCTCTAAAGAAATTAGACATACCAATCATCATAATGGTAGGACATGAAGAGTGGTGTGATTGGGTTGAAAAACACGAGAAAAAGATTGCTTATAGAAAAATATAAGGTAAGTGTAGGGGTCTTTCTATAGACCCCCCAATTTAGGCACCCAGCGTTGAAATTTCGGGGTGTTTTGAGATAAAAAAATAAAGAAACACAGAAGGGGGTATTTTTTATGGACGATAAAATGATAGAAGATTTAAACGAAGAGATAGAAGATTTTAAAGAAGAGAATAAAGAATTAAACGAAGAGAATAAAGAATTAAAAAAAGAAAACGAAGAACTTAAAGATGAAGTGAAAGACTTAAATGAAAGAATAGAAAAAATGAAAGACGCTGGTTATGAAATTTATCAAATGTAAATAAATTGAAGGAGGTATTTTATTTTGAATATTACTACAATAATACGCAAACCAGAGAGAGAATACTCTACTATTTCGTTACCATATCAAGTACAAATTGATGATTTGCAAGGTATAGGTGATTGTCCTGCATCTGCTGTTATGGCAGCGTTAAGTGTGGGGAAGAAAATTCCAACAGGTATGAGAGATAGGAAAAAAGCAGTGGAATATATATTGGAAACGTATCCGATAGATAGAGAATGGATTAGATTAATCAACATAATAGAAAGTAATACATTTAATTATTAAAAGTTTAAAGGGGGTTTTTGTATTTGGAAACAAATCCGTTCTTAGAGAATGAAGAAGAAAAAGAAGAACCCTATGTGGTTCGTAAACCATTTCAAAAAAAGAAATTAACAGAAGGACAAAGGGAAAGAAATATTAAGGGAATAAAAATGGTTCAAGAAAAGTTAAAAAAAATAATACCGCTTAGGTATATAAAAGGGGGAAATCATGGAGAGATCAGGAGTTGAAATTAAACTTCATCAAAAATATTTTAATGAGGCTGGAGAGCAAGTTCCAGGTTCAACTACAGCATTAGGAGTCATAGGTATACCAGCCTTACCTTATGCGGCTTGGAAATTAGGAACAGAAGGAAAAAATTATAGAGCTGTTTGGAAGGATTTGGCTACTATAGGAACATTGACTCATAAGATGTGTTTTGCTCGTGATACTAAAGGTAAAGTTGATTTTGGAATTTATACGCAGAGACAAATTGATTTTGCTGGAATATGTTTTGACAAATATCTTGACTGGGAAAGACAACATACTATTAAAATAATAAAGTTAGAGTATCCTTCAGTGTCAGAGAGATATCAGTATGGTGGGACATTAGATAAGTTGTGTATTTTGGATGACGTTCCTACTTTAGTAGATTACAAGACTGGAAAGAAATTCTATAGAAGTATGTTTTATCAAGGAGCATCTTATAAAAAGCTCGTTCAAGAAAACAAACTTGGCAAAGTTAAAGATGTTGTGGTTTTGAGATTTGGCAGAAAACCCGAAGAAGGTTTTGAAGTTTGGAAAGCTACCAAAGAAGAAATGAAACTTGCCTGGCAGGTATTTTTAAGTGCCTTGAAGTTATACAAGAAAATAAATGTATTTGAAAAAATGTAATGTTTCTCTGCGAAAAAAAAGGAGGAAAATAATAATGACTGATTTTATATTGGGATTTAATATTACAGTTGAAAAAGAAAGACAAGATTTGGTTGATATGGTAAATGACCTTCTTGTAACTGAAAAGAAAAATAATATAAATCAAGAATTAGTTACCAAGTTTTCAAGTGAGTGTGATGAATACCAAAATAAGTTAAACAACATAGACTTTCGGGCAATGAATATACAAAATTTAATCAATGAAATAAGAGAAATGGTTTAAAGGGGGAATAAATTATGGGGCAGTTGGAAGATAAAATTGAAGATTTAGAAGATGAGAATACGACTTTAAAAGAAGCGGTAGATGATTTAATGGAAGAGAACGAAAGATTAAGAAAAGAAATTAGGAAATTAGAGAATAAATTAGAGAAGGAGGCGGAAGAATGAAATATTATATTGCTGATGATTCTGAATATGTTGAAACATTAGATTGCTTCAAAGAAGAGTTAATGGAAGATGATTTAGAAGAAATGGAATTATTGGAAATGGAAAGAGATATTGGCGGAGAAATGTATTGTCATAAAAAAGAATATTTTGTAGAAAAAGGAGATTGCGGAAAATTCTGCACTATGTATTTGCCTTGTAATGGGAAAAGTGGGAGATGTAGAAATTTAGAGAATGGCTTTAGGATAACAGGTCGGAAATTCTTATTAACCAAAGATGGATTAAAGGAGGTGAATTAATTGAAGATAGTTGATGTTAAAAAATTAGATGACGGAATTTCTGGAATTACTATTGAGGGGAAAATTATTAAAACACCGGGAAATCCGAGAGATAGCCAATACGGTTGGTCGCAAATGGTTGTTCTTAAAGACGATACAGGTGAAATAAGTTCTTGGATTAACATTGAGAGTGCAGAAGATGCTTACAAGGTAGGACAGTATATTAAAGTTCAAGGTAAAGTCAGCAAATATGTAAAAGGGGGTAAGCCTGGTATATCTCTCAATAATGGAAAGGTAGTAGATGAGATTATACAGAGAGGATATGGAGAAGAATATGCAGAAGAAAAAGATAAAGAAGAATCGGTAAAGATAAAAGATGTTTCGCAGGAGAAACCTATTAACCAACCTATTAGCCAACCCGTGAAACCAGAAAAAGATATGGATAAGGTTTGGGAAGATAAAGATTTGAGAATGGCTCGTGAATCGGCACTTAAAAACATAGCAGATTATGTAGGAACGAACCTAGTAAAATTAGAAGAACGTTTTAAATATGCTCAAGAAGATGTTGACTTTATTTACAATGGATTAGAGAAGATAACAAGTGAAGCCATAACCAAAGAGCTTGGTGGCACAGCGGAAGAAGAGAAACCCAAAGAAAATCCCTATTTACCAGAAGGTTATAAAGAAGAAGTAGAAAAAGCACAACGTATAGCTAAAGCTCAAGAAATCGCTAATCCCGATATGGCTACAAAACCACAAAAAGATATGGTAGAAAAAATAATCAAGTCAAGATACATAACCAAAGAAGAAGTTGCAAAGATGCAAGACTTAAAAGATCTTACAAAAGTAAATGCAAATAGGTATATATCTTACTGGTTTGGAGATGGAGTAAAAGTAGGAGAAAGAGCTGGAAGAGAAATGGTTGCTCAAGAGGAAGAAGCAAAAAATAATCCGTTTATTACCGAAAAAGAACCAATAGAGAAAGTTGATAAAAATGATGATTCTTCCCTATCAAAAGACTTATTAATCGAGAAAATTAACAAATTGAGAAAAGAAAATGCTTTGGAAGATGACGCAAAATTCACAAAGGAACTCGGATGTAATGCAAAGTTTAATCTCTGGACTGAAAAAGAACTAACCAAGTTGAAAGAAAAGTTGGAGATCTGGAAGCCGAATTGGGTGAAGGAGTAAATGTGATTAATATGCTAAAAACTAAAATCAATTTAAAAGCAGAGTTGCCATATAGTATTGAATTGTCTAATAATGGAAATATTGTTTATGGGGCAGGGAAAACTCCTGCAACCGCTACAATGGCAGCATTAAGTGTCGCTAAAATGATACCGTCTGGTCTTAGAGATAATATGGAAGCAGCAAGAATTATTTTTTGGGATTATAAATCAAGTCATAATTGGGCGAGATTAATCCATATTTTAACAGAAGATACGTTTGACACTGACCCTATTTGTGGAGACTGTAAAAAATACAATAGTGATACTTGCTTTTGTGATAAGCATCCTGAATACGGAGAGTTAGTTGAGCAAGACACATGTAGTGATTGGAGTGAAGATGAATAAATATAACGAAATCGAATGGGACGATGAGATTTGGGAGTTCTTCGGAATAGATGATGACATACGAGAAGCATGGGATAAGCGTTTTGGTGAAGTAAATGTAAGCCAATGTTTGGTAAGTTTAAGAGAGTATCTTAAAAAGCACCCAGATTATCAAGAGAAAATAGACGGATACTATGGCGGAAATTGGGCAATATTTATATATGATGCTCTTGAAAGAAATGAGAAATGGAGGAAAGAAGAGGAGGCGAAAAGCGATGGAAGTTAAGGAAGCGATAGAAAAAATAATAAGTGTATTTGATGATTGGGTTGATGAATACTCGTGTAGGGCAAGTGAAACAACAGAAAAAGAAGAGGAAAAAGAGGGGATTATCGCTCTACTCCAGCAAGGCGAGAAATATCGGCAGATAGTAGATGAATTGAAAAATAAGCCGACAATTCTCACTCATGGGATGTTACCACATTGGCTCAAAGAATTAGAGCAAAAATACTTCCCGAAGGAGGAAAGAGAATGAGAAAAAGAACGCAACTACCTAAAGAACTAATCGATGACTTTAAAAATAATGTAAAAATTAGAGACCTCTCTCGTAAATATGAATTATCTCCTCAAGTCATAAGAAATCAACTTATAAACATGAAATTAGAGGAAAAAACCACGTGGGGTGGTACTGGAAGAGGGGGAGGCAGAAAGAAAAAACCACAAAACAATGAAATTGAAAGAATACGAGAAAGAAATGCAAAGATGAGTTTTACTAAACAACCGGAAGGAACAAAGGCTAATCCACGTTTTAACGAATGTCGAAAATATAATAACGACTTTTATCTAGGGGGATTTTAAATGTATAAATATCCTAAAATAGAGACTCTTTTCAAGAGAGATGAAAATTTTAAGATTACCAATGAGATTAGATTACCCGAATTTGAGAACATAAAGAGATGGTTGGTTACTGAAAAGATAGATGGGACGAATATTAGAATTATTTATCGACCAGGAGAACCATCGGAATTACTATTTTGTGGCAGAACGGACAATGCTCAAATGCCAACTTATCTACTCAAAGTATTACAAAAAATATTTACAGAAGATAAATTTGAAAGTGTCTTTCCACCTGAACGACTTTTAAATTGTGTTTGTCTATATGGTGAAGGTTACGGGGCAAGAATACAAAAAGGTGGCGGTAACTACAACAAAGGCAATTCGTTTAGGTTATTCGATGTCTGGATTGATGGCTGGTGGTTAGAGTGGGATAGTGTTGTGGAAATTGCTGGAAAATTAGAGATAGGAACAGTTCCCAATTTCTGTATAAGGGATATTAAAAGTGCAATTAATGTTGTGAAAAATGAACCAATGTCTATAGTTGCAGAAGAAGAAAATGATGAACATGTTCCGATAGAAGGTATTGTAGCCCGTGCCTATCCAATGATGTTATTTCGTAATGGAATACCAATAAAATGGAAATTAAAGGTTAAAGACTATGAATAAACACCTAATCATACCATTAATAGGATTGATATGTCTTATTGTGGGAGTTATTAGTTTAATAAGGAGGTTATTATAAATATGAGTCAAGAAGAATTTTTATTAGCACTTCACAAAGAGGGATTATTAATAAATGGAACTACCTGGTTAGAGAATTTTAAACGTTTACAGGAACTAAAGAAGTATAAAGAGATGTGGGAGGAAGTCAAGAAAGGTGCTGTGTATAAATATCTCGATGAATATGAGCAAAAATACTTCCCAGAGCCACATGTAATAAATTGGAAAGATAGATTCGATGAGCTTGAAGAGGAATTTGAAGAAAGCGAAAGAGAGCTTAAAACTGAAATAGAATATTGGAAATATCTATACCATAATAAGCAATATTAAAGAGGTAAATAATGTTCAAAAAAGGTAAATGGCGTAAGGCAGTAAAGAAGGCAAAGACTGAAAGAAAGAAACTCCGAGATCAACTCGATAAGTTATGGGCTGTAATTGTCAAACAACGGGCAGGTAACGTCTGTGAGTATCTAGGGTGTAATAAAATAACCTACCTGAATAGTCATCACATCTTTGGAAAAATGAATCTGGCAACAAGGTGGGATTTAGAAAACGGGCTTTGTTTATGTTGTGGACATCATACCTTAAATACATTTTCGGCTCATCAAAGTCCTGCTTTTGAGGATTGGATTAAAGAACACATAGGAAAAGAAAGATATAGAAGAATAGAAGCAAGGTCTTACACTATCAAGAAATGGACTATCGAAGAATTAAAAGCATTAGTTGAGGAATTTAAGAAGGAGATAAATAGTGAATGAAATAGATAAACAATTTGCAGAAGAAGCACATAAATACCATCAAGCAGTTCTTCGTGTCACTGTAGAAATTAAAAAGAACTTATGGGACTTGGCTATTATCTTAAAACACATTAGAGATAATAAATTGTATAAATTTTATGATGATACGTGGGAGAGTTACTTGGCGAGTTTAAATAGTTCAATATCACGTTCATTTGCACATAAGTTAATCACTAATTACGAAATTTGGGGAGAAGAATACCATATTCCAGAGGAGAAATTAAGAATTGACCAAGAAAAACTTTGGGATATAGGAACTATGATAACTGGAAAGAATTTAACTCCCGAAGAAGTCGAAGAAAATTTAGAACAAGCAAGAACTCTTTCGAGGTCAGATGTAAAGCAATTAAAAAGCGGTCATGAATATGAGCCAAGATATAAGATGGTAACGTGTCCTCATTGTGGAATGGAGATTAAAGTAGCGTTATGAAGTATCCCGACGACTTTATCAATAAAATAATATGTGGTGAGTGTCTTGAAGTGATGAAGGAATTACCAAGTGAAAGTATAGATTTATTGGTGACTGACCCTCCATATTGTATAGGGACTACAAGTAATGGACAACAGGGGAATTGGCAAGACAATAATATAATAAAACCCTTTTTCGATATTTATTTTAATGAGATTAAAAGATTGCTTAAAAGTCATGGGGAATTTTATATAAACACTGATTGGAGAACATACCCTTTTTTATATCCGATTATCGTTGATAAATTAATTATAAAGAATTGTATAGTTTGGGATTATGAATGGATAAAAGCAGGTTCTCATTATAGATTTTCACATGAATTTATTATATACGGGTTAAAAGAAAAAGGCAAAAGAAAGTTTAATGCAAATGAAAGAGATGTTTGGAGAATAAAACCAATGAATTTTACCTTAAAAAACAAAAGACATAATACAGAAAAGCCAGAAGATTTAATAGAAAAGATGATATTAAATAGTTCAAACGAAGGAGATATTATATTAGATACTTTTATAGGAAGCGGAACAACGGCGGTAATGTGTCATAAAAATAATAGAAATTATATTGGAATTGATATATCAGAAAAGTATTGCGAGATAACTAGGAATAGAATAAAAGCTATCCCAGAATTATTACCATTTTAAAGGAGTAAATATGAGTTTACCTTTAGGGTTTAAATATTTGAACAATATGGCAATCTACCATCGCAAAAGTTTAAAAGAAGTATACATCGAAGATTATAGAGAAGATCTCGAAGGTCGTTACGATCAAGCAGACAAAAAATTGTATAAAGTAAGGATATTTTGTCTTGATTGCGCTACTTTTAAAACTTGTAAAGGTAAATTCTGGAAAGCCTGTCCGAATAGGGCAAAGGCATTAAGGATAATAAGGGGAAATCCACTCAAATCAAATGGAAAGGAGGAATTAGATGATACTAACCAATGAAGATAGAATAGTCAAATCATTAGAAACCATAGCAAGTTGTATGGTCAAATCAAACGAGATGGCAGAGGAAGCTCTTAAAAAGAGTAATCGGTTATATGAGGCAAGTAGAGCGATGATGAGGGAGAGTCAAATTGAATATGATGGGGAAATAAAAATAGCGTTAACTGGTTTAGACGGGACATAAAAAAAAGGGGAGTTTAACCTCCCCTTAAATCTCATCCGGAGTCGAGTCTAACTTTTCTTTAACAGCTTTCTCGATGTATTGTTTTATACTGATCGTCCTTCCTGTCTTTAAAGTCAGCTCAACGCTTTTTACCCTGACAAAAGACCAAAGTTTATAGTCTATTCTTATATTTTTATCTTTCTTATCTTTCATTCTATCACCTCTTTCGTTTCTCTGCGAAACCTCTTAGTTTTCTTCTTCATAATCTTCTATTAATTTATCAACGTCTTCCTTTAGACAAGGCAAATATCCTTCTTCGTTATCTGCTCTTTGTATCAATTCTTTAAGGAAGCCTAAAAATTCGTTGTCAGTCATCCTCTCACCCCCTTATCTCCCTTATTAAAATTAAAACTAAAACCAATCCTATAATTACTAAATAGATTATATTAGCTATATTCATTATTCGCCCCTTTTATTCATCGCAATGATATTTTTAATATCCCGGTTGTTTAGAATTATGATTATTTCATCTTTGTTTTTTTCTACTGTGGCACTATAGAATTCAGGTTCTATTCCTGACCCTCGCATACTTCTAACTCTATAAAGTAAATTAGTTTTATCAAATTTACATATTAAGTATGTATTCACCGTTTTTACCTCCTTTACTTAAAATTTAATGCACCTCTTTTTTACTATCTCAGCCACCGTCTTAAAGAGTGTATTATAGCTCATTTCTTTTATTTCCTCGTGAGATACCTGGCTAAATTCTTCAACAAATCTTCTCAATACTCTCGTTTCTCTATTGATTATCTCAAAATGCTTCATAATAGACCTCCGTAAACGTTCTGTAAGCGACGAATTGAAAGGTACGCTTATGATTGTACCTTACTTTTGCTTTACATAAGTTTTAAATCATTATCGTCAAAATTCATACACCACTTATCAAACAAGTCAATTAGATTAGGAAAATTTCTATGCATACAATCGTAATATTTGTATTTGTTTCTTAATTCTACAACTTCTTTTTGTCCGAAGTTTTCATATATACCAGTTTTTTTAGCTTTAGCAATTAGTTTATTCTTTGCCTTCTTGATATCCCTTTCAATCTTAATTTTAATATCCATATTTCACCTCCTTTATAGTAATTTCTAAGTAACTATTATACTATTCTTGCCCTTATGTCTTTTTTCCCAATGATTTTTGAGGCAATCAATCTATGATGCCCGTCAATGATATAAAAAAGTTTTAATTCAGCGTTATATTTTACTTTAATTGGTGGGAAGTCAGTTCCTTCTTCCTTATACATTTTTATATATTCAGTTACGAGTCCTTGCATATATTTACTAAGTTTAGAAATTTCAATCTTTTTTACTTTACTAAGATAATTTATCTTTTTTAGTTGAATCCTCATTAATTTTTCCTCCTTATATAATTTCTAAGTAACCATAACCCAAGAGATAGAAACCAAGAAAACTATCTCCTGAGTTCTGACTGCTATAAATTAGCCCGGATTGTTACTTCTTTTAGTAATAAATTAGATAACACTTCAATATTATGTAAGTCAATAGGTATGTTCTTATGTATGTATTCAAATATAACTTGCATAAATACCTCTTTTAACTGTTCTTTTTTAGTCATATTAGACCTCCTTATTTATTTTATCTATATTATTTACTGCTTTATCTATTTTGTTTAATTCTATTTTTATTCCTTTTTCCAATTCTTTGCCCTTAATTTTTCTTTCGATATTGTGCATAATAATTATTATACTTGTTAATTCGTGAGTTATGAGTCCCCTTTTTGTTCTTTCCATTACTTGAACCTCCTTTTGTTTCTCTGCGAAACGTTTATATTATTTCTTTTCATTTTTAGTAATATTCTGACACATAGGACACAAACAAGTAACTACGTTATAAGATTCTTTATCGGTGTACATAAATTTATGTTCTTCGGCAACTTGCTCGCCGTTTTCGTCCCAGACTTCTCCGCACTTCGGACAATGATGTAATTGTAGTATATTGTTTTTATATTCCGGGTAGTTTCTCATTTTCTTAACCTCCTTCCTTTATAGTAATCTAAATAACCTTAATAAGAGCCAGTCTAAGACTGACCCCTATAAGACTGCTTATCTATTAGTTAATTTATAATGTCCTACTGGATTCCCATTACTGTCATAGATATTACTTTCTTTAAAACCTCTTTCAATTCTGTCTATTACTTCATTCAAACAAGTGGCTATTTCTTGAGTAAGGTTTTCTTGATCAAAAGCGGCGTTTCTTGTTTCGATTCTAACTTTTAACATCTTATTAACCTCCTTATATTATTATCTAACCTACTTTACCACGAAACCACTATAATGTCAAGCATTATTTTAATATATTTTACTTGCTATTAACAACTATTGCTATTAACAACTTGATTACCAAAATTAATTAGTTTATAATACCATCCATGAATAAAGATGATACCTTAAATAATGCAATAAAAGCAATGAACCAAGCAGTGATCCCGGTTGAAACAGTAATAAATAAAGAAGTAGAGATAGAACCAGTAAAGAAAGTAGGCAGACCTACATTAATGACAGAAGTAATGCAGAAGAAGGTTGTTAGGTTAGCAGAAGAGTTATTTTTTGTCCGGAGTATTGCAGGAGAAGCAGGGATTTCGGTTGATACGATAGAGAGGGAATTGAGAGGGAGAAGTGACGAAAACAGAGAAGGGAATAAAGAATTCGCCCTCTCCTTCGCATACGCACAAAATAAATTCATAGCCTACCACCAAAAGAAAATGATGGAATACGCAACCAATAAAAGAGAAGCAGACTGGAGAGCAGAAGCACACATACTAACCTTATGCGATAAGGAGTTCTCCGAACGCAAGTACCTAACCGAAGCAGTAGCCAACCAGGACGCTAAGATACTATTGTTGATCAAGGCTGAGCAGTTACTTATAGCCAGTCAAGCAGGTAAGGAAATGCTTAAAGAGGTTGATATTACACCCTTAAAGGCTGAGAAGATATCTTTATTACCCTTCAATGAAGTGAAAGTTAAGGAGTCAGTTAAGAGTAAGAAGCCCAGCGTCCCTCAAAAGGTGTAAAACCAAGACGGTGTAAAACAAAGGGGAAAATGGCAGTCCTCCATCGTACCGGTAAAGAATATTCATAGTATCCTGGCAATGTCCGGCATAAGTAGAGTAAAAGAGTATAAAAGCGTGTAAATATCACTGTTACAGCTTGTTAACGTCCCATAATGTACATAATGTAAAGTAGATAAGTAAGTCAGTCCTTATATTAGTAAGGGGGGGTGGGGGTCTCTCGCCAGGCTGACACGATATATATATATAATACACCATATCCAAAACATAGGCGTAGGGAAAAATAATATGACCATAGAAATAAAATTAAGCAAAGCATTTGTAAAGAGATTAGCTACAGTATATCTAAAAGGACTATACTTTAAAATCTTCTCATTAAATCTTTATCTCTTTGCTATAACAATTTATATTTGGTTTAACGTGTAGGAAAAAATGAAAGGAGGTAAGAAATGTTCATAAGTAACAGAGAAAAGGAAAGTATAAGAAGAGATTCAAATAATCTGTGGCACAGCTTCAATGCATTGGACGCTATAAGACGGGAATTATTTAAAGAAGACCGTCACGGAACGATACGACCCAAAGTAGATATGTTAAATGATTTGTATACCGAACTTGGAATTCAAGTGTGGAATGCACTTAATGGACTTCAAAAGAGAATTGAGAAATTGGAGAAAGTAAATGAAGGAAACAAAAATCCCAAAAATAAAGAAATCAAAAATAGGTAGCAGTTGGTACGATGTGGAATACGTAGACGATCTTAAAAACGAACAAGATAAACGTCTATTCGGGAGAATTTGGCAGGATAAGAAAATTATTAGAATTGATAAAGGTTGTAGTTACGAAACCCAACTTCAGGCTTTACTTCATGAGAATATTCATGGTATCTGCTGGGAATATGCAATCGATGATGATGAAGAATTAGTTTTGCCAATATCTAATGGTATTTTTGCTTTTATTATTAACAACCCTGAATTTATCAGGGAAATACTTAAATATACGGAGAAGATTAAGAAATGAATATAGATAAAGAAATGAAAATATTAGCAGGTCTATCTAATAGTCGTATGCTCGAAGCTGACCCTATAAACGATATTTTAAAAAAAGCAAGGAAGAACGTTGAGAAAGAATTTATTAAGTCTATTAAAGGAAACGATACGGGAAGGGCTTTAAGCTATCTTTGTAGTTATAGAATGTTTACCAAACTCCTTAATCGTGAACCATTAAGTATATTTGATTTTTAGGAGGAAAAAATGTTTAACTGCGAAACATGTCCTAAATGCGGAAAACCATTTACCTTTCACCATTACTTCATCTATGAAGATAAAGTTATTGAAGTATGTAAGGAGTGTTACAGGAAATTACAAGTACATCGAACAAACGTGAAGGTAAAGGGAAAGACGATTGTGATAGATTGAGGGGGCGTAGTTCGACAGGAATAGATAGCAATGGAGTGGGGTGTCCCTGCTCGGTATCTGTTTCTGGACGTGAGGGAAACCTCACCGCCTCCACCAAATATGGGCATCGTGGTAGTCATACTAGTCAAGCAACTACCTCTTGTCGGTGAAAGTCGACCTTTGCCCGTCTCATACGGGGGAGCATGTTCCAAGGGGGCGAGACTGCCTTGCAAGCAGACTGTGGAGGGTTCGATTCCCTTCTCCTCCACCAAAGAGTCGATAGTATTAATGGTAGAACGACTGGCTCCAGACCAGTAGATGTGGGTTCGATTCCTACTCGATTCGCCATTTTGTTATATTGAGTATGCAGAAAGCGTCACCACAAGACA